>Ga0214921_10004091_pt1 | contig 21815 bp, 17 predicted proteins | sample LL1505_MetaG_FD_177992 | JGI IMG/M metagenome (GOLD analysis project Ga0214921, IMG submission 177992) | Freshwater microbial communities from Lake Lanier, Atlanta, Georgia, United States - LL-1505 | ecosystem: Environmental > Aquatic > Freshwater > Lake | place: USA: Georgia | collected... | reverse complement strand
GGTGCTGCCACTCTGTATTCCGTTGGCCTAGTTCCCCTGATCTTGCACTATGGCAATTTGGCCGAACTCGGTCTCTGGACACTCGTCACCCAATTTGCGACGTATCTCGGGCTGGTGGACGCCGGCGTCACCTCCGCCTGCATCCGCCGATTCGTGGGGCCTCTTTCCCGAAGGGAGCCGAACCCACTCGCCGAAACCTTCAAAAGCGCATTCCTTGTTTCACTTGCCCAAGGAAGTCTCTGCTGCCTCCTCGGTCTTCTCTCCTTTCCCGTTGGAATTCTTCTGGGCATCAGCTCAGAAAAGTTGCCTCTTTTCAGCGTCATTCTTTTTTCCCAATTCCTTATCGTGGGCCTGTTTTTTTTGGTCCGGCCTTTTTCCGCTCTTCTTTTAGCCGCCCAAAGATCCGAATTTAATAACCTGATCGGTGGTTTTGCCTCTCTTCTTTCGCTAGGCATCATCTGGGCCTGCCTGCGAATGGGGCTCGGGTTATGGAGCCTTCCCATCAGTTTTTTCTTTCAACAAAGCGCCTCGGCCATCACAACGCTCGTCATGGTTCACCGTCTTGAGCTATTGCCAGCTCATTGGCGCAAAGCCCCCTCATCCTGGCAAGGCGTCACCATGCTTTTTTGGGAATCCCTGGATTTCTTTAGCTGGTCCGGCTTTTCGACGGCTGGTGCCACACTTCAGTCTGTTTTTTTAAGCCGCTTTCTCGGTCTTGAAGCAGTGGCCATTTGGAACGTGGGCTTTAAAGTTGCATCTTTCGCGTACATGATTTTTACCAACCTCTTCAATTCTGCCTATGCCGGTCTTTCGGAAATTCTGGAAAGAGGGGATCCTATTAAATGCTACCATTCTTTTTTACGGCTTTTTCTCCTGTCCATCTCCCTTCTCGCGTTTTTCTCTAGCGCTGCCTTGTGGCTGAATCAGCCTTTTGTCTCTTTCTGGACGCACCACCGCATCATCTTCCCTCTTTCTTCGACCCGGGCCGTTTTTGCATGGCTTATCCTGGCCGGGATTGTCCGTGCCTTGGCCTGCTTTGCGAATATATGGCAGCGCCGCTCGGTGATGCGATGGGGACCGATCGTTGAGTTTTCCTCTTTGTCTTTGTCGCTCGGGATTTGTTATCTCTATCCTTCCCTTTACGGCTTTTCTTTGGCTGTGCTGGCCAGCCAATTACCGCCCATTCTTTTGAACTACGCCCCTTCCCTGCTGGCCATTCAAAGACAGATCGGAGCGGCTCTTTCCTTGAATCAGTGGAGTTTGTTTCTTTCCTCCGGAATGGGTTTTGCCCTAGCTCTCGCTATCTCACTTGATCCCGCGCCGGCCGTCTGGATGATTTTTGTTGGCGCGATTTTTCTGTCTAGCTGGGCCTATTTTTTGATCCAAGAGACCCGCCTGGTTGCCCGCGGGGACTAAGGCCATTTCTTTTCGAAGACGGCGCATGTTGTGCCGCGAACCCCATGAAGCAAATAGCCTTGAGGAAGTCGGCTTAAGCCTTCCGGCACGCACAGTAATTCTGTCGCATAGCCGTTGGTGCGATAGTCGTGCCAAACGATCAGCCCGCCGACGGCTAGGATTTTGAAGGCCAAAAGGGAGTCCAGTACCACGTCGTTAACCCTGTGAGAGCCGTCAATGAATATAAAGTCGTAGGGCTCCTCTTTTTTCAGCTCATCCTCAGATTCCTGAAAGGATCGCAGTCGAAGCGAAACACGGTCCTCTTTTTCCAATTTCGTCCGATATCCCGAATCAATCCGTTGAATGTCATAACTGGTGATCCTTGCGTTAGGACAGTTGAGAAAAAACGCATACGTGGTGCGGGCTCGGTAGGTTCCGACTTCAAGGATCCTTTTGGCCCCACGTCCTTTGGCCGCATTCATCAAAAAAAGTATGTCCGCCAGAGGGGCGTCCTCCCCTGCGTACAAAGGATATAGAGCCGGTAAAAACACCCCCCCCGCTGGAGGTGAAATGGCCTCAGGATCAACCCAAGAAAGTCGTAGTTTGCCTGATTCAAATACCTTCTGGTAGAACGCACGACAGACTGGATCGTCTTGTAACCCCTTTCTTACAGCCCTCCAGATCGGTGGTATTCCTGGCGTCGCCAAATATATTTTTTTAAGAGACTTGAGCACTATAATATTCGGGTTAATTTATTAAACCGTATGGGTTTACATACCCTTTCTATGCTTTTTTCCAAGCCCATTTTTCCCCATCTCTCATGCTTAGAGGGCGTGCTTTTTTTCAAATGAAGGATTCCCGTCCCCATATTTTATTTTTGTCCAACGTCTATGATGCATCGTACGTTTCGATTCGAGGGGAAGAAATCCCCCCCTGCCTCAGTTCCCCTAAGCGCCGAGACTTATTTGCCTGCATCCATGAGGCGACTGGAGCCCCACTCGTTATCTTATCCTCCCCACCGAAAGCTCTTTCCCGGCGCTACCCGCGTTGGCTCCCTCCCCTTTCCACCACGTTTGCTAATTTTCCCCAGCTTTTTTGCGGCAATCTGGACGCCCCAAAAATTCGCATTCCTTTTTCATGGTTTTCTTATGCTCTACATGTCGTCCGCCATGTTCGCCGGGGCGATGTCCTCGTTCTCGATAATTTCGAGTTGATCTACGTGATGGCCGCATGGCTTTGCCGACTTCTGTACGGTTCCAACATTCTCCTGGATTACGAAGACGGCAAACACCTGACGGACCGGGGATGGCCCCGATTATTTAGCGGCCCAGCTGAATTTTTCGGAAAACCTTTGATCCAAGGGGCCATTCTGGCCCATCCCTCGCTCGGCGAGCGCTTGAACCCCAAAATCCCCAAAGTCCTTGTTCCGGGTTTTTATATTCCTCTTCGACAAAAGAACAGGGCTCCGAAACCCGGGGCCGATACCCGCTTTATCTATGCAGGCTCCCTGGATGATCCACGAGGCATCCATCTTCTTCTCAAAACCATCCCCCTTCTGCCTGATTCCGGATGGCGCTTGGATATCACCGGATCCGGCCCGCTCGAGCGCAACGTTCGGCAATTCACGGAAAATCCAAAGTTTGCGAAGAAAGTTGTGTTTCACTCGGTTCTCGACGCTCAGGCCCACTCCCAGCTTTTGAGTGAGACAGATGTCGGCATCAATCTACAGATCTCCGACAATGCAGTTTCTCAGGTTACGTTCCCTTCGAAACTATTTTCCTACCTTTCTGCCGGTCTTCGTGTCATCTCAACCGAGGCCAGCAGCGTCAAGCCCGTCCTTGGAAACGCCTGCCTTTACCTAAGCGCCGAAACCCCCGAAGCTCTTTTGGAGCTTATGACCCAAATCATTCAGGATAAGGTGCGGCAAACGGATTCCTCCCGTCTTGAATCATTTTCCATTCCTGCGACCTCCCAGAGACTTTCTGTTTTTTTTAAGGAGTCCGTCCCCTTTTTTGCGTGAAACCGGATCTCAAGGTTCTGTTGGCTACATGCGGGAGCTGGTGGCTACCTCATCCTGCACTAGCTTTTGAAAAACGCGGGGCTTTGGCAGGGCTATGGATTTCCGAAAAGAATCGTACGGGTATATCAGCAAACCTTTATCGACGTTGCTGGCCTTTCCATGTTGCGATGAAGCCCTTTTATCATCTCGCACCACAGATATGGCAGGAAAGAATGTTCTATGCCTTGTTTCCGTTATGGCGGACTTGGGTGAATTCCCGGCCCCTCCCTTCCTGTAACGTGATCCAGGCAATCATTGGATACGGCACAGAGCTTTTTGACCGAAAGGAAGCCGCAGGGGTCTTGAAAGTCGTGGACTGCCCCAATAGCCATCCACTTACCTACCACGGGTTTTGGCAAAGAGAGTGTGACCTATGGTGCCCTGGAGAAAAAGTTCCCATTCCTCAATGGATGTTTGCTCGGATGAATCGTGATCTCCAACGGGCTGACTGTATTGTTGTCCAGTCGTCCTTTTGCAGGGACTCCATGGTTTGGAACGGGATTCCCGAAGAGAAGATCTTCATTAATCCCATGGGGGTCGACACCTCAACGTTTCAGCCTCGTCAATCCGTGCCGACGAAACCTCGATTTATCTGCGTTGGCACAATTTGTCTGAGGAAGGGACACCAGTACCTTTTTCGAGCCTTTGAACTCGTAAAAAAGCGCCTTTCCGATGCCGAGCTAATTTGCGTCGGCCAATATAAAACGGATTTTCGCCGCGAACGTCCCAGATGGGAGGGAACATTCCGTCATATCCCCCACCTTTCGCATGCTGACCTCGCCACCTTGCTTCAAACCTGTACCGCCTTCGTCTTCCCCTCTCAAGAAGAGGGAATCGCCCGTGCTCAGATTGAAGCTCTGGCCGTGGGCTTGCCGGTAATCGGAACCCATGAGGGGGGTGCCACAACCCTTGTGCAGGATGGTGTTGAGGGGTGGATCGTACACGGTAGAGACCCACAGAATATTGCTGAGGCAATGATTCGCTCCGCCTCGGATCGTGAGTCCAACGAGAAAATGGGCAAAGCCGCTCTTCTTAAAGGTGCCATGAATAACACTTGGCAGGATTACGGTGATCGCTTACTCGATCTCTACGCACAGAAACGGCCATGTTAAAAGTTGCCCTGCTTGCGACCGACAATCGCGAGAATGACCACAACTATTCTCCCCCCATTCCGTATTTTGGTGCGGCTCCCAGTGCCCTTCTAGAAGGCTTTGCTGTTTGCCCGGAGATCGAGGTTCATGTCATGAGTTGCACCCAAAAGCCTTTGTCCAGTCCCCAAAAGTTAAATCACAATATTTGGTTTCATTCTCTCCATGTTCCCAAAATAGGTTGGCTCCGATCCGGCTATGCCGGTTGTGTGCTCGCTGTAAGACGCAAGCTCAGAGAGATCCGACCCTCCCTTGTCCATGGACAAGGCACGGAACGCGACTGCGGAATCTCTGCCGCTTTCTCCGGTTTTCCTAATGTCATTACGATCCACGGAAATATGGCCGAGTTGGCCCGGATGTTTCATGCCCCATGGGGTTCCTTTCGATCCTTGGCCTCTTGGTTGGAGAATTTTACCCTCCCCCGCACAGGAGGTGTTTTGTGTAACTCCTTGTACACGCAGTCCCTGGTTGCACCCCGGGCTAAAAAAACCTGGCTTGTGCCCAACCCCATCCGGAGTTCTTTTTTTGCCCCGATCTCACGATCTTCTCACCCAAATCAAGTGCCCGTCTTTCTTGTTATCGGGGTCATTTCGCAGCGTAAGCGCCAATTGGAAATTTTTCGGCAACTCCGGCAACTTTTTTCCCAGAATATACGCTTCCATGTGCGTTTTGTTGGCGAATGTGGCCACGACCCCTACGGCCGCTCCTTTCGGCAAGCTCTTCAAGAGGTCGAATCCTTAGGATGGGCCAGCGCGCCAGGTGTTATGTCAGAGGCAGATCTCGTTCGTGAGATGGATGCCGCAGACGCCTTGATTCATTTCCCCTCCGAGGAGTCATTTGGCTTGGTTGTCGCTGAGTCTCTGGCGCGCGGCCTCCAGCTTTTTGCATCGAACGTCGGCGGGATTCCCGATATCGCAGCAGCTATCCCAAGCGCTCAGCTCTTTCATCCTGAGGATTGGCGCGGACTTCAGAAGGCTCTTCAGGAATGGCTTTCAAGAGGTGTCCCCTCTCCCGCTTCTCCCGAAAACCCCATGGAATTCCGCTATCACCCACGTGTCATTGCCAGACAGCACCTGGAGATTTATCGAGATGTCTTGGCCGATGCTGGGCACTACAACCCTAAATAAATATCCTTAAGTTTTTTAGCCACATCCTCCCACCCCGAAATGCTTTTGATTCGAGGAGCCGTGCTGGCGTTTTCCCAGAATCTCCTGATGTCGGATGCCTCGTTAGACATATTCTCAATGTCCGCATAGCTCACCTGATTCCCGTATTCCTGAACGGCCCATGGCTTTCTGCTAAGCAAAACCGGCAACCCCATGGCGCCCGCTTCAAGCACGGCAAGGCTCAATCCCTCCATCTTGCTTAACAGAACGACCCCTCGAGCTTTTTTATACTCACAAATGAGCTCCTCGGTTGTGCGGGCCAAACCAATATATTCGGCAAACGGTGCCGCCTCTTTTACGGCTTGGAGAAACTTTTTATAATATAAGCCGTTTTCAGAATACGGGGCCCCCAGAAATTTAATGGGTACCTGGGCGACTCTGGCGGCTTGGGCTACTTCTGCATTTCTTTTCAAATCCCGAATGGTCGCCACATAAAGCAGGTGCTCCCCTTGTTTCGTTTTTTGCTCTTTCCCGGCCTCAATGAATTCCCGGCTGACTCCGTTTGGAACAATGTGAGCTTTTTTAGGATCCAAAATCCACAGCGCTTTACCCAAATCAGCCTCAAGCTTGGTAAGAAATATGACTCCGTTCACTTTTCTCAGACTCTCCCAACGCGCAAGCTCGCTGACCCTACGGATTTTCAAGCGAATCAGATTGCGTGTGATAATCTTTTGAAGGCTAAGAACTAGGCCGCTTTTTGCCGTCGTCCCACTAAGAATTAAGGAAGCCACAACCTTGTAACCCTTGGCATGAGCGAAGTCGACATAACTGGAGGTCGGTTTTCCAAAATAGTGAATGAGGTCTCCATTTTGTTTGTCATCCCACCAGCGCAACCACTCCACCTCCACGCCCATGCCTTCAAGCGCTTTCTTTGTCTGTTCGATCTGTATTTGATACCCCCCATGGGCCAACAGAAACGGGTCGGGATGGTCAAAGAGAGCCCTCACGTCTGACAGCTTAAATCAAGCTCCGGCGCCTGTCACGACCCCCCGCAACTTTGCTTTTTGCAGGACTCCCTTTATGATTTTGCCGTGCGCAATTTAACTGTCCAAAAAGTCTTTCTGGCCCTGATCGCTATGGCTTTTTTTGTCGCCAGCCCTTGGCTGATTAGTGAACTCTTGAATGGAAACTCTTACCCGCTCTTAACCTTGGTGCTTGCGGGTCTCCTCCTTTTTTTCCTCTATGGGCTGGGGGACCGCTGCTGGCTAATCATCCCTTTTTGCCTTTCTATTGAAGGTAACCTCAACTTCTTGCCTCTTAATTTTTCCATTCAGGAGCTCGCGATCATTGTTGTTTTTCTATACCTCTTTTTTCGCATGATCTTTGGTCTGGATGTGGCCTGGCGCCTTGGGCCAGCCATCTTATGGGTGCCATTGACTGGTCTTTTGGTGGTGATTCTTTTTCATTGGATCGAATCGAGAGATATTGGCATCCGGCTCTTGGGCGGATCGGGTTGGGGGGGGCGCAAATACTTCAAGGTCATGCTGGCCTCCCTAGCAATTCCCCTTCTGGCCTCTTTCCCGGGAATTCGTTCGAATGATCTTCAAAAAGTTCCTCTCATTTATTTTCTCGGCTCGTTGGTGGATATCGTTCCTGAGGCCATTTCGACCATGATTCCTGCAACCGCTCCCTATATTTGGAGAGTCTATAGCGGGGTGAATATTTTCGAATATGGCTCTACTTTGCTGGGCAATTTTGGCGAAGAAGCCGGCGTCTCACGCGTTGGAGCCCTCGCAAAGATAGGAACTGCAACCGGAATCGCAGCCCTATGCTATTTCCCTCCAAGAACCTGGTTACGATACGACCGGCTTTGGGTTTCCCCGTTTATTTTTTTAGGCGGCCTCATCTGTGCGGCCAGCGGCTTCCGCAATAATGTTGTCCGCTACTTTCTCTCTGTCATGGCAGGTCTTTACACGACGGTCCGTTTGCGAGCTTTGTTGATTCTTCCATTAGGGGTTATGGCTGCCTTTGCCGTCGCTCTTACCCAAGGCAAGGTTTTTGACTATCCGATGGCTATGCAGCGTGGGCTTTCTTTCTTACCCGGAGATTGGAACGCCAAGGCCAAAGGGGAGGCGGATGACTCCAGTAAATGGCGACAAAAGATGAAAGCCCTGTTTTATAAAGAATATTTTTCTAAAGCTCCTCTTCTGGGGCTCGGATACCATTACGACCCGGAACTCGCAAAAAGAGACACCGACATTTATCTTTCCATTGTCGCCCGCAAGGCCGAGCAAGGGGACGAATATGCGGATGTTCGAAGTTTTATTGAGCAACGCCAGCCACACGAAGGCTTGGTTCACGCCCTCCTCGTCTCGGGCATTGTCGGCACTTTCTTCTTCTCTGCCTATTGCCTTGGGCTGCTTCTCTTTTGCTTCCGAAACTGCCTCCGCACTCCCCCGAAAAATGTGGCTCCTATTCAGATTTGGGCGGGCGCACTTTTATTCTCCAACGTGGGTGCATTCTTTTTGCTGGGGGGCGACTATTCGACGTTTTTGATTACGACTTGCCCCATTAGCACCCTACTTTTTTGCTACGAGCGGACTAGCCCTGAAGGAAAAGGATCCAGCCCGTATCCTCCCGCCAATTCTCCAGGCTTTTTTCCTAAGCAGCCAACGGGTCCGCGCTTTCCTCAAAACGATTCTTTTATTTCTTAGAATCCCCACATCCTGCCTGGCCAAGTGGTTCTTAGCCGCGTCGCATGAAATGTCTTTCTGCTCTTTTGTCGCGGAACATGAATCGCGTATTCCATATCCTCCGCTTGATGACATCGCCCCATCCATCGGCAGAATCGATGGGAGGCGACCCAGTACGGACGGAGCCCCCTCATCCAGGCGGGGGCCGTATTGTTTAATCTTTTTCTTTCCTGAATAGCTGCAGGGCTTAGACCCAGATTTTCCCCAGCTTCCATAAAAGTAGAGGTCGTGAAACCAAGTCTCTTGACGGAAAAACCTGCACGAAGAATTCGAACAAACCATTCCGCATCTGCAGCCGCACGATAGCTCGTATCAAATAGAATCTGTTTTCGAACCAATTCATTTCGGAAGAAAATCCCTGCCGTAAGCGCGGCGAAGTGGCAAGTCCAGGTGTGGGCCAGCCCGGGTCGGCCTATTTTGCGGTGACAGATCGGGGAGCCGTCCTTGGCGACGACAATCACATCCCCAAGAAAAACATCTACTGAAGGATCGGCCTCGAAACGAGCCTGTACCATAGATAAGGCCCCGGGAAGGTACTGCTCGTCACAATTCAGATAAGCACAGATTTTCCCAGTCGCTTTTTTCAGGCCACGGTTGATGGCGTCATACATCCCCTCGTCTTTTTCGCTCACCATGACGCGTCGGCAGCCTTCCCGCGGGGGCCATTCTTTATTTATTTCTTTTGAGAACTCTTCGAACGCCTCTGTCCCCCCGTCTTGCACAATGTGCTCCACACTGACCCCCCCCTGATCCGCAACAGAGGCAATACAGCTGCCCAAATATTTCAACTGCCTGAAACTGGGTGTCACAATCGTAAAATCCATTCCTCTATATTATCGTAACCCTTGATGATTCGCTACCGAGACCTTCCTTGTGGCTTTTCTCCCACACCCATAAGCTCAGCGGTTTGAAGCGTCTTCGCATCCTTCAGATTTTCAGCCGCTATGTCCAAATAGGCGGGGAAGAGAATTCCGTCTACCGCATCGGCGACGCCCTACAGGCAGACCACGATGTGGAATATTTTATTGGCTCTACGCAAGAGCTGTTGGGCGGTGATTCCCTTGACCGAATTTCGGCTCCTTTTCGAGCTTTCGCAAATTTGCCCGTTCGCCGTCGCCTCTTGAAATATCAGTCTCTGGGTCATTTTGACCTTTGGCTGATCCATAATGTTCTTCCGGGACTTTCCCCCTCCGTATACTCGACCGCTTTTTCTTTGGGTGTTCCGGTAGTTCACTATTTGCACAACTACCGGATGGGGTGTATCAACGGCTTTTTTTTAAACCATGGCCAGCCCTGTGAGCGCTGCCTCGGAGGCAATTTTTGGCCCGCATTCCAAACAGCCTGCTGGCATGACAGCCGTCTCATTAGTGGTTGGATGGGCTTGATAACTCGAAGAATCCGGCATCTGGATGTCTTTTCCAAAGTTTCTGCCTGGATCGCACTCAGCCAAGCCCAGCGCCAGAAGCACGAACAGATTGGAATCCCAGCCTCCCATCTTCATGTCGTTCCCCACTTTCACGAACCCAAGGGTTCTCCAACTCCCCCCTCCCCGGAGGGCAATATCTTGTTTTTGGGACGCCTCTCACAGGAAAAGGGTGTCGACCATCTTTTGCGAGCTTGGAAATTGGTAAGCCATCGAGGAAGAAGGTTGGTTATCGCCGGAGAAGGCCCTGAATCCGGAAGGCTAAAAGCCTTAGCCCTTTCGCTTAAACTCGAAGATGTTGATTTTATCGGTTTTTTAGATCTTAGCAGCCAACGTCAAATTTGGTCTCAAACAGCCTTTTCGGTTATCCCATCCATCTGGAGCGAGCCCTTTGCTCTCACCTTTCTTGAATCATGGGGACAGGGGCGCACTTTTGTCGCAAATCGCCTCGGCGCGATGGCCGAGGTGGTGAAGGAAGGACAGGACGGGCTGTTGGCTGAACCTTTTTCAGGCGAATCGCTAGCCTCTCACATTCAACGGTTGATCGACTCCCCCGCAACTTGTGAAACAATGGGAAAAGCTGGCTATCAGCGGATGCTGAAAGAGTTCAACCGAAACGCATGGCTTAAAAATATTAACGGGGTCCTTCAAAAAGCCGTGCCCACGGCATAATTCACCGATGCATTCTGGAAAAAAAACGCTTTTTTTCATCTCCCTGGCCGTCTCTCTTGCGGTCATCTGGGGGGTCGAGGCGGGCGTAGGCCAACTTTTGGGGAAACTCACCCTGTCTCCACCTTTATCTATTATTTCTTTGGGATTGTTTGCCGCCTTTTTCTCATGGCGACAGGTTCTTTTCGCTACGCCTTTTTATGCCGTCTTAAGTTATTACCTGATCCTGGGTACCGCCGTATTCCCGGGAGTACGCTCTTCAAGCGTTCTCATCTCTGGCCTGTTGGCCGCTTGGGTGGCTTCCCAAAGAAGCCGAATCCTAAAACACTCGGAAGAGCTAGATGCTATCCTGCGCACCTTGCCTGTTCCGTGGATTCTTAGTGACGGGTCTGGAAACATTACCCGGATCAGTGAAAAGGCTCGCATGCTTATGACCTCACCCTCGGAAGACATTATTGGGGCCTCCTATTTTTCGTTTCTTTCTCCCTCCGAAGGCAAGGGAGAGTTCATCCGAAGTTATCTCAGCGCCTTTGACGCTTCTGCCCCGCCTTCTAGGATTAAAATTACATTCTCGAAATCTCCGCACACTCAAGCTTGGGCGACTCTTTTCGCCATGGAATGTTCGGAGGGTCGTCGCCTGTTGACCGTTTTTGAGGCTTCTTAGCTCGACCCCATGCGCATGATTCACCCATCTGTTCTTGGCTGTTTTCCCAGATTGCCTTCAATCGTGGTTTTTCTCTTTTCCGTCCTTCTTTTTTCGTCGCCGAACTCAATAGCGCGGCCGCCCCTCGTCATTCCTATCGAGCCTGATTACGGGGGGGATTATGATCTTTTCGGCGGTCAAAATTATCTGACCAACGATGACGGTTTGATGCTTGAATCCTTGACCGCCTCCCACGGAATGACCCTTCTCAAAAGGACGGAACAGGCCAAGGCGCATTTGCAGGCACTTCTTAACCCTGTGGAATGGAATAAACTAAAGGCCCCAGTCGAAATGCAAAAACAGCTTTATTTGGCTCTTTGTTGGATGGCAGAAGCTGACGACGCGGAAGCTGATGTCGAGCAGGTACTTCAGGAAATATGCCGTCGCGGACAACCGCAAGCCACGGAGGCGGATACCACTCTTCAGGAAGTTCTTCTCTACAACTTCCGAACAGCACAATCCCTTGGATGCCTCGGTTTCCAAGGTCAGGTGAAATTAGCTCAAGGCTTAACTCCCTTGATCAACAAAGGGGCATGGGAGGGCCGTCACGCACATGCGATTCCCATTCTCCCTACGGATCATTTTCCTTCTTTAGCCCATCAACTTTTTAATTATGAAATCTTTGCCGGTCCGCTTCCTCGCGCCAGCTCTCTCAATCTTGCACCCAGTCAGGTTGAATTCGCCCAACGCCTTATCTCCCGCGGCCTCCTTCCTGCAGATGCCTTAAAAAGCCGCTGACTTTGCGTTGTTCGCGTAGAACTCTGCCTTAACTTTGTTAGATGCCGCCCTTTCCTGAGGCCTATCAAAACCTGCGAACACGCGGACGCGAGCTCGCCCTTCTTGGCGCTACCGGCGGCCTATTGGGCTGGGATCAGGAAACCCTCCTTCCTCCAAAATCCCATGGGTTCCGAGCTGAGCAGTCCGCCCAAATCTCCGGTATCGCCCATCGCTTGGCTACTGCCTCCGAAGTGGGCCAATGGCTCGCGCAATGCGAGAACTCCTCTCTTCCCATTGATTCATCTGAAAGCGCGTGCGTCGCTCGCTGGAGACATGACTATAATCGCGCCATCCGAATTCCTGCGAAACTTGTGGAAGAGAATGAGCAGGCTGCTGGCCTCGCCCGGGGGGCTTGGGTGGAAGCACGCAGAAATGCCGACTTTCGATCCTTTGCGCCTCACCTTGAAAAGCTTGTTTCCATAGCCCGCCAGATGGCTGACCTATGGGGCTATTCCGACCAACCCTACGACGCCCTTCTTGAGGGGTATGAGCCGGGTTGGCGCACTCGCGAGGTTGCCACCCTCTTCGAAAAACTTCAGCCTCGCCTCATCTCTATCGCCAATAAGGCCTTTGCCATTCCTGCACCTCCATCCCGAAAAAATCTATCCGCCAACTATCCTCGAACGGATCAGGAACAATTTCTCCAATCTCTTCTCCCGAGGATTGGTTTTGATACAGCAGCTGGCCGACTCGATACCAGCACCCACCCTTTCTGCTCAGGACTGGGACCCCACGATACCCGGATGACGACCCGCTACGACGATAACGACTTTATGGTTTCACTGTATGGGGTCCTTCATGAGGCTGGCCATGGTCTCTACGACCAAGGGCTCCCCGAAAAAGAACTCGGCACCCCCTTGGGTCAAGCCGCCTCGCTAGGGATCCACGAATCCCAATCTCGACTTTGGGAAAACCGTGTCGGCCGTAGCCATTCCTTTTGGCAAGCATGGTGGCCCGACTTACTTCAGGTGTTTCCGTCTCTGAAAAACCATAGCGCCTCTTCCTGCTGGCGTGCCGCCAATGCGGTGGAGCGCTCCTTCATACGGGTTGAAGCCGACGAAGTGACTTATGACCTTCATATTCTTCTCCGTTTTCAACTGGAAACTCGCCTGATCTCAGGCGAACTCAAGGTGACCGACCTGCCCGCAGCATGGAACGATCTTTTCTTGAAGCTCCTTGGGCTAAACGTTCCGAATGATTCTAAGGGATGCCTCCAGGATATTCACTGGTCTATGGGAGGATTTGGATATTTTCCGACCTACACACTCGGAAACATAACAAGCTCTCAAATCTGGCAAGCCGTGCATCGTGATCTTCCCGATCTACATGACGCCCTCAAGCAAAGGAATTACCAACCTCTTTTGAAATGGCTTCGCCAAAAGATTCACGCTCATGGCCGACGTTACCTCGCCGGGGAGCTCGTGCGTCACGCCACCGGCAAACCCCTCGACCCCGAAGCCCATCTCTCCACTCTTGAAGCGAAGGTTAAGGAGCTCGGGGCCTGCTAAGAAGACATGATATCTCCCTCCCAAATCACCGTGGTGATTAGCACCTATAATCACTTGCGCCCCCTGGAACTTTGCCTTGCAGGCTTCTGTCAGCAAAGCATCCCTCCCAAGGAGATTCTTATTGCCGATGATGGATCAGGGGCTGAAACCCGTTCTCTGTTGGAAAGGATCCTTCCCTCGATGCCGTGCCCCTGCCGCCATCTTTGGCATGAAGACAGGGGATTTACAAAAAACGTCATTCTCAATCAGGCCTTGGCGGTATCCACAGGGGACTACCTCGTGCTGACCGATGCGGATTGTATTCCTCATCCTCGTTACGTGGAGGATCACGCATCTCTGGCCGAACCCGGATTCTGGGTTCAGGGTCGACGCTGTTATCTCTCAGCTTCTGCCTCTCAATCTCTTTCACTGGGAGAGCGAGTGAGAGGTTTGCGTTTATTTCTTTCCGGACAGATGCGTGGCGCAGCCAAGGGCTTCCGGTTTCCATTCCCCATTCTCAAGCGGGATACAGGACAACGCGGCATCATCGGTTGCAACATGGCCATGTGGAAAGAGGACCTCCTCGTAATCAATGGCTGGGACGAAGAATACGAGGGCTGGGGTCTCGGCGAGGATTCGGATCTCGGTTCACGCCTCTACCACCTCGGCCGTCCTCGCAAATTTGTTTACGGCAGGGGCATTCTCTATCATCTCTATCATCCGACTCTCAGCCGTGACCACCTGCCCAAAAGTCAGGCTCGCCTCGATCAAACCATTCTTTCAAAGAAAATCCGCTGCAAGAAAGGGGTCGATCAGTATTTGAAATAATCTAGCGCATAGAGCGGTAAATCTTTCCAGTTGCCATGGCTGCTCCAACAATGCCTGCTTCGTTATATAATTTAGCAGGCACCACCTTCGCGCGGACTCCCTTGGATGCATGAGGTAACCATTTTTCCGCGCGGCGACTCACCCCGCCTCCCACAATAATCAAATCCGGGTTGATCAGCTTTTCGACCAACCGCAGATATTCGCGAACTCTTTTACTCCATTTTTTCCATCCCCAATCGTGTTTTTCGCGGGCTTTGGCGCTGGCGGTCTTTTCGGCATCCCGCCCATGAAGAGGCAGATGACCCAGCTCTGTATTCGGAACCAGCGCCCCCTGCCTAAAAACTGCGCTACCAATCCCTGTTCCTAGGGTGATCAACACCACCGTCCCTTTCTCCTTTTTGCCAGCCCCATGATGTACCTCGGCTAAGCCAGCCGCATCTGCATCATTGATCACGGAAAACGGAAGCCTTGTTGCTTTTTTGAATATTTTTTCCGCGTTTTTCCCAACCCAACTGGATGAAAGGTTCACAGCAGTTCCCACAACCCCTTCTCGGATGACCCCAGGAAATCCAACTCCCACAGGGCCTGAAAACTGAAAATGGCGCACCATTTTTTGAATAGCCGCCGTTACAGAAGCTGGCGTAGCGGGTTGAGGCGTGGGCAGATGAAGATGCTCTGCCAAAATCTCCCCGGCCGGAAGCTCCACCGGAGCCCCCTTGATTCCTGTCCCTCCAATATCGATACCCAAGGCCTTCATGAAATCAAAGCTTCGCAAAACGGGTCAATAGATCAAACTTCAAGATTCTGATCTCGCCAAGGGCATACCCTGTCCTCGTGCTTCTTGAACCACTGCCAACTTGTCCCACCCAGATTGGGAACAAGCAACGACCCTGACTTGTTTTTGGCAGGGTTAATGCAAATTTCATCCAAGCCGATGGTGAACCACGCAAAATTGCAGGAAGAGCTGGAGGGCTACTGTGGATTGGGCATGTACGACGACGCCCTATGTCTGATCTCTTCTTTAAAGGTCAGGGGGCAAGAGGATTTGACCTTATCTTTTCTTCGGACACGTATCTTGCGTGCCGCAGGCCGCTTTGCCGAAATGCGGAAGACTGCCGAAAAGATTCGTGAGCGCTGCCCAGACGAACCCGAGGCATGGGTTTCACTCGCCGATGCCATGCGACAGAGCGGATCATTGCAACAAGGCCGCCATGTTTTACTGGAAGCGGAGAAAAAGTTTCCTCAGAATCCTCACATCAAGTTTCAACTCGGGTGCTATCTTTGCCAGCTTCAAGACTTGGATCAGGCTCGCTCCTACGTCCAGGCCGCCATCCAGCTTGATCGAACCTGGGCCGATGCAGCCAAACAGGATGCCGATCTAGCTCCGCTGAGGGAAAAGATCTGACCTTACGCCTGTCGACCACGCGCCCGATCTCCCTGCCCTCTTTTCTTTTTTTTGTCTCCCTCCTTTTAGTTTTAGCGGGTTGTGGTTGGCTCATCCAAAAGCCTTCTCTTCAAACCAGTGAAGGGGAACCTATCGAAATCAGATTGCCGGCTAACTTCTCGACGGGCTACCGGTGGGTGCTCGACCCGCCTCTGCAATCCGGCCGTATCTTATCCGATAACTACTTCCCGGATGCCGACACCAATCGAATCGGGGCTCCGGGAATCCAGTCTTTTCAGATCCTTTTTTCGCGTGATGGCCGGTTTAATCTAAAGTTCTCGTATCGCCGTCTCTGGGAGTCCTCTTCCGTGCCTCCTGTCCAAACAACCAATTTAGTGATTTTGGTCACATCCAAAAAAACAGTGCCCTCCATAATGGAAACACTCTTCTCAACCAAAGCCCCAAGCCCCATCCCTCAACCGGAGGAAGATCAATCCTCAGCGACGACTCGGAATGTGGAATTACGCAAGACCCGGTAGCGTACGAATTCCCTGCTCAGCGCCCGTTCTTTAATACAGCGGGACCAAATGCTCGGTGCGGATCCATCCAGCATCATGATTCGGCAGGCGAATTTTACTCCATCCAAGAAATGTTTTTTCCAAATGAGCAACAGACCCGGGGGGGTAAGCTTTTTCTGCTTGAGGCTCTACTTCCGTCGGAACCGTCCGCAGGGGCTCTGCGCCTACAATCATCACCGCGGCTGGATCCGAAAGTTTTCCGTAAACACCCAAGGCCGTGCCCGCAACACCTGACTCCAGAGCGCCGAGGAGAATTAGGATCGATCCAATCCTTAGCCATACCTTCTTTTTTTCGGATTGGTAACCAGACGCCAAAAGCAAGGCACAACCTGCGGCCATCGTGAAAAATCCGAATACCAGTCCCGCCTGCCAAGTAAATACACCGCTCTTGGAGGTCAGCCAAGGGGCAAGCCCTTCCTCCATCAGCCTATTAATGGCCGGGTCGAGTTGATCGGACGAAGTGGCATAAATTCTTAGGTTCCACGCAATCGACTCTTTCCTAGGATCACGCAGATAAGCGGCCAGGCCATGGGCCAAAGCCCTCTCTTTCTCTCCTGACTGAAAATAACATAAGGCGAGGTTATTTTGTGCGGCCACGTCTCCGGGCTTGGTCGAAACTCTTTTTGTCCAGAACTTGGCCGCCTCCTCAAACTTCCCCGCCCGATAAAATGCAACGGGATCCTCCTCCCTCTTTTCTTGCTTATCTGATTCTTGCGAAGGCGTCGCTATGCAGTCGTTCGCAACAATAAAAAGGAGTGCCGAGACTCCAAGCCAAGGCAAAAGATTTCGCAGCCGAAAGCCTTCCCACCAACGAACGGGGGGCAAGTCGATCCGGTCCGCCAAAGAGATCGCTCGCTCGCCCCATTCAACACTTAACGATTTGCCTTTTGCGTACAACGTCTCCTCCGTTTCCTGCCAGCACTTCCTGATCTCCTCCCGATCACTTTCTGTAAAGGATGCCGCTCCCCGAATAATTTCTGTGATTGAGGGTGTTGCCCCATCCACGCCCAACGTCACGGCCACCGCTTTCTGCCATTGCAACAAGGTGCTGTCCGGAGTGTCTCCACTTACGACAAGGTCGCGGATTTTTTGTGCCGCCGCCTTCCAGGCAGACAGCGCTTCTTTCCTTTGTTTTTCCTGATCCGTCAGGAATGCCCTTCTACGAGCCCAAATCCACCAGCCAGCAAGGAGCCCTAGCCAAGGAAGAGCGCAAAGAGCTTTGATCCAGCTGGATGATACAGGCGCAAAAGTTAGATTGGAGCGACTCAATATCGGCTCCTGGGGCAGGCCGGGCGCTCCATACTGCAAGGGCTTCACTGACCGCCCGGCCGGTAGTGAGGGGAGGGGCACTTTTGTTTTGTTGCTGGAGGAAGGACTAGAAACCCCCGAGGGCTGAGGAGTTGCCAAAGAGAGTCCTCCCGCACTCTTGGTCACGGTAATTTTCGGAGGCTTTGCCTCAGCCGTCTCGTAGGACTTTTTCTTCGGATCAAAGTATACAAACTTCACTGCAGGCAGCTCATACTCCCCGCTCTGGGTAGGAATCATGACTAAATCCTCCACTACCGCCCCCGTAAAGATGTCCGTACCATTGAACTCCTTTCGAAGCTTGGGTTGGATCGTGCGGATTTGGTTGGGGATGCTGCGTGCGGGCAATTCAATACTCATCGGCCAGTTGCCAGTCCCCTTGAGGGTCAAGGTCCACGTAACTGGCTCTCCCTCGTTTACCTGCTCCGGCACCATTTTGGATTCCAAAACAAATTGGCCCACCGCGCCCTTGAATCCTGCGGGTGCTCCACCGGGCAGGGGCTGGATTTGTAAAGCCACCGGATCCGCTGATACCTCAACCTCCTCAGATCCCGGGGCAGTAAAAAAGAAAGACCGCCCGCCTAAGGCCGTATCCAAATCCAGCTTTTGGCGGATGGGCGGCAAATCAAACACCCCAGACTTTGGAACCATCGCCCGAGTGTGAAACTGTAGACCCTGCGAGCCCCCGGGACCGATCTGTTGACCCCGATCCCAAGCTTCGGCGGAAAAATTCTGCACATCCCAAAGCGGCGTGGTCTTTACCCTGCCGCTCCGGTTTCCCGTGATAAACACCCGGTAGTTCACATCAAAAACCTCCCCCGCATAAGGACGACTGGGGTCGGCCGTTGCCGTTGCCTGAACGGCTCCGGCAGGACTTCCTTGACTGGCAACCGGAGGAGGAGAGTTCTGAAAAAACCCAGGAGGAAAAGGGGAGTTCTGTTGCGGGGTTTGTGGAGGACGCCGGGACGGTGAGGCTGTCGATGCGATATCCAGCGATAATCCAGGAACCATTTTTTTCCCTTTGTCCGTAGCGACCTCAAAAGAGGGAATCTGTATTCGGCCTCCCTGCTTGGGTAGAACGGCATAACTCAAGGTCGTGGATGAGCTCGTCTGAAAATTGATCATCGAAAAACTGGTCGCACGCACCGGTTGGCCGAGAATTTGCAGTCCGTTGATTTGCGGTACATTGACCGAGCCGGCGGGTTGGCAGTCCGTGAAAACCAATTCCAGTTGACCTTCCTCGTTCGGAGCCAAAGGTCCGGGATTGTTCCAACTAACGGTCTGGGACCATCCCACAGCCGCTGACCAGACCGCCACCAGTGAAATGACCGCCTTCTTTTTCATGCAATCTACCATGGCTTTCCACTTACCCCGGGGGAGGGTTGTTGATCTTTCGGTTGGAGCCGTTGCTGAAGAAGGGCAGGGCTGTCGGATTGTCGAACTTGGTCCAAGCGCGCCATCGCCTCCAACCCGCTCGGGGTGCTAAATCCGTCTTTCTCTTTTTTGCCTGACCCTCCACCAACCATTCTCATCTCCGAGGGAGCCTCCTTCTGTTTTTCCTTTTTTTCCATTCCGGTGGTCGCCTGTGTGTTATTCTTAGGTTTTTTTTCCTGATCTTTTTCTTCCTTCCCCAAATCTCCAAACCCTGCCCCCTGGTCTTGGATAGGGTTTAAATCATCCTCTTTTGCACGATCCTTCATCTTCCCTTCTCCCTCTTTGGTTGAACTAAAATCCTTCACGCCGTTGGGGTCCTTGCTTTTGCCTTTGGCCTCCTTTTGTCCCTTGCCCTCTTTTCCCCCCTCCTCGGGTTGCCCCCCTTGTTGGTTCCCCGAAGAGCTTTCTTCCCCTTCGCCCCCCTTGCCTTGAGAAGGCGGGCTCTGCGAGTCATTCTCTCCCTGACCCTCCCCTTCCCCTTTTTGATTCTCCTGTTTCTCGTTGTCTCCCTTGCCTTGCTGGGAGTCGCTTTTCCCTTGGCCAGAGTTCTTGTCCTTCTTTTGGCTGTTCTTTTTCTCTTCGGATTCTTTCGGGGATTTCTCTTTTTTGTCCTGCGGGGGAGGTGGGGGAGGTTGGAGTTTTTCGAGTTGCTCCCTCAGGCTTTTCCAGTCTGCAGCTCTAGGATCAAGTTCTTCTCCCGCATCTACTCCAGACAAGGCATCTCCCACCATATCCCGCCAAGGCTTCTGCCGATCCGTTCCTGTTGTTCCAGATGCATTTAATTTTGAAACTGAGTCCGGCTCGGATCCAAAACGAAGAGTCTCTTCCGCCATCCTGGCGTAATCGGTCGCGGGCGGGTTGGCTTTTTCCGCCAAGACGGATACAGCTTGCTTTAAGGCAGAACTCTTTTCGGCACTCCCTCCTTGAGGCGGAAGTCCTGCCGCCCATGTCCATCCGCAACCAAGTAATGCGCTTATGGCAACCATGGCTCCCTCTTTCATGCCATCACCTCTAGCTTCTTTTTTGAGACGAGTTTCGTGGTCTTTTTCAGGACGGGAGGCAGAGCGGTCTCCCCTAATGTGGTCGCACCCATCGCAACTCTCCTGCGGGTCGGTAACGAGGGGATTTCGAAAGCAAAGCTAATGAGCAGAAAAAGTAGACCCGGCCCCAAAAACCATTGGTACCGCTCCGCTTGGCGGGCTTCGCGACTCTTCGAAAAATCCCCTGTCTTTCCTTGGTCCACCGTCTCCTTGATCAAGCCCGCCAAATCCACCCAGTTGGAGGCTTCACGATAAGACCCACCCGTCTCCTGCGCCAGCTCTTGAAGAGTGCTCGGTTCGAGTCTGCTTAAGACGGCGGCTCCTCTTTCATCTTTCAAAACGCCCCCCTGTGGGTCGGTCAATAAAGCACCCCCGGCAGTCCCGATTCCCAAAGTGATAATTTTGACCTGCTTGCTCTTTAGTTCGGCCAACGCCGTTTTCCATCCCGCGTCATGAGCCTCCCCGTCACTCAGGACAATTAAGAATCGATCCGCTGCTGTGCTTTGTCCGAACGCCTCATTGGCGACGTGCAACATGCCTGCATAGTCGGTTCCCGCCTGTGGAAGATATGATGGATCAAGCCCGGGCAAAATATCTCTCAACACCTCATAATCAGAACTCAGGGGAACCTGAAGAAAGGAGGTCCCGGCAAAAACAGCCAAGCCGACCCTCTCCCCCTGTAGCTCATCCAATAAATTTCCAATCAAAAGTTTGGCCCGTGCCAATCGCGTGGGCTTAACATCGTCGGCCAACATGCTGGCCGAAAGATCCAGAGCTATTAGAACTTCTCGGGATTGGTCAAAAACCGTCTCTTCCAGAATCCCCCACTGGGGGCGGGCAAGGGAGGCAAGAACCAGAGCGCTCCCCAGCCCGAGCCACAACCCCCTCGTCTTCCGTTTTGAAGTGGGTCGATCCGTCACGGAGCGAGTTCCTGCCCAACGTCGAAGAATCTTTGGTAGTGTCGTGGATCCGCTGGCTCCCAACTTTCCACGAAAAATGGCCCACGCCAAAACTGGAGCCAGTGGAATCAGTGTTAGAACCCATGCGTTTTCCCAGTGAATTCCAAAAAGCCCCATCATACTGCTTTCCCCCAACGGCCCGGCCGGGCCAAGGCTAACCCTCCCGCAAAAGAGAGAATCCCTGGGGCCCCAAAGGCTAGGAACCACTCATGGGCCTTGAGTTGAGCCTTGGCATTGAATTCGATTCTTTGTCGCTTATCGATAGCGGCGAATGCGGCCTCTGCTGTGCCTACGTCCATCGCTCGGAAAAATTTTCCGCCCGTAAGTTCCGCAATCCTCTGTAGCGTCTCCTCGTCCAGATCTGAGATCGCCTGCCTATACCCCAACTTTCTTCCGGCATTATCGATGACGGGCATCGGCACCACTCCTGGTTGTCCGGCCCCAATCGTATAAACCGGAATCCCCTTCGCCCGAGCCAGCTCGGCCGCCTGCATCGGAGCCAGCACCCCGCTGTTGTTGGATCCATCCGTCATCAAAATAATGAAGGCTCCTTTCCGCTGTCCTCCATCCTCCCGCTCACTCTGTTCCAGTCGCGACACGGCCAAACCCAAGCCGTCTCCAACCGCCGTGGCATCCTCCACCAATCCCACCTTCAACCTCCGGATCTGCCGTGCCAACCATTCATGATCAAAAGTTAGGGGGGAAAGGGTGTAAGCGCGCCCGCCGTAGATAACCACCCCGATCCGATCGGTCGGTCGACGTGAAAT
>Ga0214921_10004090_pt1 | contig 21816 bp, 23 predicted proteins | sample LL1505_MetaG_FD_177992 | JGI IMG/M metagenome (GOLD analysis project Ga0214921, IMG submission 177992) | Freshwater microbial communities from Lake Lanier, Atlanta, Georgia, United States - LL-1505 | ecosystem: Environmental > Aquatic > Freshwater > Lake | place: USA: Georgia | collected... | reverse complement strand
AGCCCCCGCCCCGCGCCCAAAAAGACTTCCCCTCAGACACCCCCCGTCGGATGGGTCGGATCAACCCAAAGGACGGTCTCTGGCCGCTCCACTGGTTCAATGTCGAGATTGACCGCCACCGCCTGGCCGTCACTTCGACACAGCACGCATTCGAGAACCTCATGCTCACTGGCATTGATTTCCTGGTGTGGAACAAAAGGCGGTACGTAGATAAAGTCACCCGGACCCGCCTCGGCGACGAACTCCAGTTGATTGCCCCAGCGCATCCGGGCGCGTCCCCGAATCACATAAATGACGCTCTCCAGCGGCCCATGATGGTGGGCGCCAGTCTTGGCGTTGGGATGGATGTGAACCGTACCCGCCCACAATTTTTGCGCACCTACCCGCGCGAAGTTAATCGCCGCCTTGCGGTCCATACCGGGAGTCGACGGGACGTTGCCATCGAGTTGATCACCGGGGATCACGCGCACGCCATCGTGCTTCCAAGACTGCGCCTCGATCGGGTCGGCCGAACCGGAGTGGCCGTGTTCATGACTGGGATTTTGGGCGTGACTATGACTAAGTTCAGAATTATCGGTCATGGACGTCTCGGATGTCGTTATTAAGAGCGCTAAGTATCCCACCATGGTGAGGCGCCACTCGCAGTATTCTTGCCCCCTCGTCGTGACCACTCCCCTAGCTGACAGCAATGATTCCTCGGCCGCCCGGCATGACTGACAAGATCTTGCATAGTTCGTTTTATCGGTTGACGCCTGTGGCAGATCCGCGTGCCCTCGCGAATCAAATCCTTCATTGGGCTGAAGGCCTCGTGGGGAGTCTCATTATTGCAAGGCAAGGGGTGAGCGGAGCCGTTGCGGGCTCACCGGCGACGGTTGCTGATTTTGAGCGTTTGCTTACTCAATCTGAATGGCTGGCCGGCGTGCCGCACCGAATTCGGTTTCGGCATAGTGCGTGCAGGACGATGCCCTTTGGTCGGTTGAGTGTCAGCGTCAAACCTTCTTTAGTTGCGCTGGGGCTTCCATCGACGGGGCTGTTGCCGGAGCCCGATCAAGAGGACGAGACCCACTTGGATCCGCGCTCATGGCGCACGCTGATGGCTCGAGAAGATTGTGTTGTGCTTGATAACCGCAACCACTTTGAGTATCGGGTGGGTCATTTCAAGGGCGCGATCGATCCTGGGGTTCATCACTTTCGGGATTTCGTTGCGTTTGTAGAAAGTCGAGCGCCAGTGTGGCGCGCTCAGGAACGGCCGGTTGCGATGTATTGCACGGGTGGGATCCGATGCGATGTGACGGCCCCATGGTTGCGTAGCCTTGGCCTTGAGGTGTGGCAGCTAGACGGTGGCATCCTTAATTATTTTGAAACCATTCCAGATGTCGAAGTCGATTGGGAAGGCAATTGCTTTGTTTTTGATAACCGGATTGCGCTAAACACGCGCCTCGAGGAGAGTCTCATCGACGCCGAGGCAGTCTACGATCCTACGTTTCCGGATGAGCGTTGGCGCCTGGATCGTGCGCGAGAGCTTAATCGCGCGGTGGGTTGGAGCGCGCCAATTGCGCCCCCCAAAGGGCTTGATCAGACGACTTGTGAAGGGGAGGTCGGAAAGGTCTTGGAAGCGCCTTCGCTCAAGGGTGCGAGCCATAGGCCATGAGCCGCAAGCCCGTGCCGACTGTGCCGACTGTGCCGACTGTGCCGACCGTGCCGCCCATCATGAACGGCCTGAATGCGAGTCGTGTTGCGATGGTGGAGGGTCCCTGGATAACGGTTGGTCAATTCCTCGCGGCGCGGTTTCCAGCGGTGCCCGATTGGCCAAGGCGTCTGCAGAGCGGCAAAGTGCTCGACGCGCAATTTCAAGCAGTGGATACAGATTCGCCCTGCCGTCCAGGCGCGTCGCTCTGGTACTGGCGTGAACCGCCAATGGAACTCCGGGTGCCGTTCGAACTGGATGTGCTCTACCGGGATGAACACTTGGTGGCGGTCGATAAGCCCCATTTTCTGCCGGTCACCCCTGGGGGGCGGTACCTCGAAGAGACTGTACTCGTGCGGCTCCAGCGGCTGCTCGGGCTACAGAGTCTCGCCCCCATTCACCGACTTGATCTCGAGACGGCGGGGGTGGTTCTGTTTACGGTCGTGCCGGAGGTGCGGGGGCGCTATCAGTCCTTGTTTCGAGACCATCTGGTTGAGAAGGCCTACGAAGCGATTGCGGTCTGGCCTGCGAATCTCTCGTTTCCGCATTTGGCACGATGCAGAATTCGGGAACGTCTTGGTGCCCAGTTCATGCAGATGGAAATCGTCCCCGGCGAGTCGAATGCCGAGACACTGATTGAGGTTATCCGGGGACGCGCTGGGTGTCTTTCGCACTTCAGGCTGACCCCGCGCAACGGGCGAAAGCATCAGTTGCGGGTGCAACTCTCAGGACTGGGGATGCCAATTCTGGGTGACCGGATCTACCCCGATCTCATGCCGCCGCTTGGGTCCGCCCCTGACTATTCCAATCCTTTGCAGTTGCTGGCTCGTGGGGTCTCATTCATCGACCCGATCTCGGGACAGCGGCGTTGCTTTACCAGTCGCCGCCACCTGGCGGGGCTGTCCCGACTACTTCCCGTTGATTCCGAGTAGTTCGACCTCAAAAATCAAGGTGGCATTCGGAGGGATTACGCCGCCAGCGCCGCGCTCGCCGTACGCGATAGCGGGGGGGCAGGTGAGCTTGGCTTTACCGCCTACTTTCATTTTCTGGACTCCCTCAGTCCAGCATTTGATGACACCGTTTAGACGGAATTCGATCGCTTCATTGCGCTGATAAGAACTATCAAACTCTTTGCCGTCTGGCAGCGTTCCGCGATAGTGGACCTTCACCCGGTCGGTCGCTTGTGGACTGGCTCCAGTCCCCTCGCGAAGAGATCGGTAAACGAGGCCAGACGCAGTGACAGCCGCGCCGGCCTCCTGTGCTGCGGCTGCCGTGACGGGGTTGGGGGCTTGAGCATTGACCATTTGAAGCGGCAACAGGCTGAGTGAAAGCGTCGCGATGAGTTGTTTCAGGTTCATTGGGAGAATGAAATTGGGGACAGTGTGTAAGTCATCATGCCAGATCTGCCGGAGTTGACATGAACCGTATGACCCGACCTCCTGCCCGCCGCTTGCTTGTTCCGCTCACCGCATTGCGGACTCGTCCGCGGCTCTTGCTGTCGATTGGCACTGCAGTGCTCTCCTTTTTTGTTCTTTCAGATCAGATCGGGCAACACGCAGGATCGAGGTTTCTCGTTAGCTGGAACCTCGGTGCATTTCTGTATTTAATACTTTCCGGTGTGATGATGTTTCGATCCAGCCCGGAGCAAATGCAACGTCGGGCCCTTAACGAGGACGAGGGTCGATGGATGATTCTGATTCTGGTCGTCGTCGCTGCGATCACGGTCTTCTTTGCGATCGCCTCACAGCTGGCTGCAGTACAGACATTGCCTGAGTCTCAACGTTTCCAGCATGTTGCGATGGCTGGGTTGACGGTGCTCAGTTCATGGGCCTTTACTCAGATCATGTTTGCTATTCACTATGCCCACGACTTCTATCTGGAGCGATTGGCGCACCGGCCAGATCCCTTGATTTTCCCGGGTTCTCCGAACCCGCACTATCTTGATTTTATTTATTTCTCGTGCGTGATCGGCACATCGGGGCAGACGGCAGACGTCTCGTTTTATGGATCGGCCTTGCGACCCATAGGCCTCTTGCACTGTGTGCTGGCCTTTTTCTTCAATACCGCGCTGTTTGCCCTGGCGATCAATATCGCAGCCGGGCTTTTTAACTGAGTCGACAGCCTGGGCGGGACCCCACTGAGCTAGAGCGGCCCCTCTTATGAGCCTGGACGGGGCCCCCACTCAGCCTGGGATGCCCCCCTCTAAGGTGGAGCTCCGGTCAGGCGGTCACTGGCTCGTAGACGCCTTCGAGCCGATCTTCGAGTTCCTCGCTCGCGCGTCGAAGCGCTTCGAGGGTCTCTGCATCGGGTTGCCAGTATTTGCGCTCGGATGCCTCGATGAGACGGTTGACGACACGTGCCGACGCCGTTGGGTTGAGCTTCGAAAGACGCTCGCGCATGGCGGGGTCGAGCATGAACGTTTCGCTCAGCTGCTGGTAAACCCAGGGTTGAACCTGGCCTGTCGTGGCGGACCAACCCATGGTGTTCGTGACGTGGACTTCGATCTGACGGACGCCCTCGTATCCATGCTCGAGCATCCCTTCGTACCATTTCGGGTTGAGCATTCGGGTACGGGTTTCCAGTGCCACTTGCTCACGCAACGATCGTACGGTGGCTGCGCCTTTTGTTTGGTCGCCAATGTAAACCGGTGGCGTCTTTCCACCTTTGGCCACCTTGACTGCCTGGGTGATACCACCCAAGGTGTCGAAGTAATTATCGACGGTCGTTACACCGAGTTCAACTGAGTCCAGGTTCTGATACGTCAGTTGCACGTCCGCCAAAACACTGGTCAAGAGCGCAGTCTGCTGAACGGCGCGACCGGTACGGCCATACGCGAAGCCTTTGCGGCGCTTGTAGGTTTCGGCGAGCTCGCCCTCGTCATCCCAGCGGCTGCTTTCGACGAGGTTGTTAACGTTCGAACCGTAGGCGCCCTCTGCGTTCCCATAAACGCGTAGCGAGGCGACCTCGAGCGTGCAGCCATGTTCCTGCTGGTACGCCAACGCATGCTTGCGGATCCAGTTCATCTCAAGTGGTTCATCTGCTGAAGCAGCCAGGAAAGCGGCCTCGGCAAGCAGTCGAATCTGAAGGGGCATCAAATCTCTGAAGATGCCAGAAAGCGTAATGACCACATCAATCCGTGGTCGACCCAATTCGCTCAGTGGGATGAGCGTGGCACCCGCGATGCGACCATAACTGTCGAACCGGGGTAGGGCGCCCATCAGTGCGAGGGCCTGTCCGATTGGCGCACCCTCGTTCTTCAGGTTGTCACTACCCCAAAGCACCATCGCGATCGTTTCGGGTAGAGGATTTCCATCTGCGACAAAGCGGTCGATCAAAATCTGCGCATGTTTGGCGCCATCCCTTACGGCGAACGCGCTTGGGATGCAGAACGGGTCAAAGCCGTGGATGTTGCGGCCCGTGGGCAGCACGTCAGGTGTTCGCAGCAGATCGCCACCTGGCGCTGGTGCGATATAGCCACCATCGAGTGCGTGCAGCAGCGCATCCACTTCGGTGTCAACGCTGAGCTTCGTATTGGCAGTCGCCAACGCTTCCATCATCGCGAGTGTAGTTTCGTTCTTCGCGATGCCGGCGATACGCAGCGCCTTCTCAGCGGTCTGGCCCGCCACGATGGCTTCGACGGCTGCGCGATCCAGTTGTACGGAATGGAATGAGTCCGCCATCGACAGCAACATATCCACCCGCTCGGCGGGTGAGAGAGGTCGCCCTGTGACATGCAATCCGTGTGGAATGAGCGTGTACTCCAATTCCAGAATCTGGTCGCCAAGCGCCCTAACGCGCTCGTCTGCGTCGCCATGGCTCTCGATGTTCCAGAGCGGGTCGGCCGAGCAAAGATTGAGTTCTGCAGCCTGTGCTTGAATCAGGCTCGCCAGTTCTGGGCGGTCAACCGAGTCGGCTGGCTGAGTACGCCAGCGATCGATCGACGCTTTAAGATCATTCAAGCCTTTGTACAAACCCGCCTGGGCAACCGGTGGCGTCAGGTAACTGATGAGGGTCGCGCCCGACCGCCGTTTGGCGATTGCGCCTTCGGACGGATTGTTCGATGCGTAGAGATAGATATTGGGAAGATCGTCAATCAGACGGTCAGGCCAGCAGGTTCCAGACATCCCGCTCTGTTTGCCTGGCATAAACTCCAGTGCACCGTGAGTTCCAAAATGAAGAACGGCACTGGCCTGGAAATCTTCTCTCAGGTAGCGATAAAAGGCAGAGAACGCGTGCGTTGGGGCCAAACCCTTCTCGAACAGCAAACGCATCGGATCGCCTTCGTAGCCGAACGAAGGTTGAACGCAAATCAACACGTTGCCAAATTGCTTGCCCAGAACAAATATCGAACTGCCGTTGCTGAGCTGACGACCTGGGGCGGGTCCCCATTGCGCTTCGATTTCTTTGAGCCAGCGTTCACGCTTGACGTGATCATTCGCGGGGATCAGGGTATGAACATTCGCGTCTGATCCGTGCTGTGCGGCGTTGCCATGGAGCACGGCGTCGCGCAGTTCATCCACGCTTTCGGGCATGTTGACCTGATACCCCTGGCGCTGCATGCCACCGAGTGTGTTCATCAGAGATTCAAAGACCGAAAGGTAGGCAGCGCTGCCAATGTTTCCGGCATTGGGGGGGAAATTGAACAGCACGATCGCGACTTTTCGGTCGCGACGCTCACTGCGTTTGAGGGCAACCAGCTTGCTGACCCGGGCCGCCAGCATGATCGCCCGCTCGGGGCAGGAGTGCATATCTTGCGCGGTATCGGAGGCGCTGAAAGTACAGGCGTGATGGCAGCCAGTACAGGTTACGCCTGCCGCGCCGGGGCGACCGCCAAACACAATTGGACCAGTCGATCCGTCGAGCTCAGGGATCGCGACCATGATCGTACTTTCTACGGGTAGGAGACCACGGTCCGATCCACCCCATTGATCCAAAGTTTGGAACTCAACGGGGTGTGCAGCCACGTAGGGCACATCAAGACGGGCAAGAACTTCTTGCGCTGATTTCGCATCGTTATAGGCCGGACCACCAACGAGTGAAAACCCAGTCAGTGATACAACCGCATCGACGGCGACTTGGCCGTTCTGATAGAAGAACGATTCAATGGCGGGGCGGGAATCAAGTCCGGCGGCAAAGGCTGGAATCACGCGAAGACCACGCGCCTCGAGCGCGGCGATTACGCCGTCGTAGTGACCAGCATTGCCGGAGAGCAGGTAGGAGCGTAGTAACAAAACGCCGACTGTGCCTTTCGAGGCACCTTTCGTTGTACCGGTGGAGGGGGCCGGAAGCGCCCCCGCTGACTCACTAAATTTGCCCGACATTTTCGGGTGATAGACCCCGACCTCGGGGTACTCCACTGGAGGCTCAACCTTGTTTTTGCCGCGCAGGGATTTGCGCGGGCCGTCCGCGCCGCGGTCCACGACGTGGCGAATCATATTCAACACATTGACGTCTGAACCGCCCATCCAGTACTGCATCGTAATGAAATAGGCTCGAACGTCCTGGGCGGTCCCGGGGATGAAGCGCAGCATCTGCGGCAGTCGCCGTAGCATCTTCATTTGGGCGGCGCCGCCGGTGGCTTTCTTCTCTTTGCCGCCACGAAGTTTTTTGAGCAACGCCATCGCCCCGTTCGCGGGCTTGCTCATGTCGAAATTGCCAAATCGGGTCAGCTTGACGACTTCGCTTGCGGACGCCATGCAGATCATCGCGTCGCAGTGCTCGCGCCGAGCTTGCAGGTCGCCCAGGATCGGCAGGAAGTGGTCTTCCAGAAAGAGCATGCTGGCGATCACGATATCTGCTTTGGCGATGTCCGATTTGCAGCGATCGATCAGGTGATCGTTGCCGGCGTATTCAGATGCCGCATGCAAGCTAAGAGTCAGACCCGGATAGTCCTTGCGCAGGGACTTGCGTGCCCGCTCGACCGAACTCGCGAGGTGGGTATCCATCGTCACGATCACGACGTGGACTGGGGTCGAGTCTGGAGCTTGAGGTTCAGCCCGTCGGTGAAGCGAATCAGCCGTCCGATTTAAAAACATCAAGGTCTCCCGCGTTTTGGGTGAGACACCATCGGCATGTATCCGCGCCGCTGCTCTCTCATCCCATCTTGTTCAGTTCATGATCCCCAATCTAAATGGACTTCATTAAAGTGTCAACTATAATTGACGACAACTACTGTTGACATTCTGCCACTCGAGGCCGCTACCCGAGGCCGCTGCCCGAACCCGCCAGCTCAAACTGCGGCCCTCAACGTGCGGTCAAACATCTGGTGAAGCCGGACCCAGTGACGTTCTGCAGACGGCTGGTCGTACATCCCCTCGCGTTTGGGGAAGACAAACCCATGGTGAGCGCCGGGAAACCACTCAATTCGATGCGGGGCGCTGCCCTGAGCGAGCGCGAGGCTTAGGTTTTCGATGTCTGACTGCGGCGCCCAGCGATCAATTTCGGCGCAGGCGAAATAGCTTTCGCAGGGGAGTTTGTGTGCCAGGCGGTGCGGTGAATCTTGGTCGTCGGTCGCCATATTGGCGCCATGGATGGATGCGATGGAGCGGAATCGGTCGGGGAAATCCACTGCCGCCCAAACCACGAATGGGCCACCCATGCAGTAGCCAACGGCGCCAATGCGAGAAGAGTCTGCGTCGGTGTGTTCGTCGACAAACCGCAACATCGCTTGGGTGTCGCAGCGGGTAGTGGCTGCATCCAAAGAGCGCATCAGCGTGAACATCTCCGCCATCGCCACTTCGGTTCGTTCTTTGAGAAAATATTCGCGGGCATGACGGTAATAAAGGTTTGGAAGAACGACAAAGTAGCCGGCCGATGCCAGGCGCCTTGCCATGTCATGCAGTTCCTCGCGTTTTCCAGGGGCATCCATATAAAAAAGAACGACGGGAAATGGGCCTCCTTCGTCGGGGTAGGCCACGAAGGTGTTCATGGCACCTGCTGCGGTCGGCAACTCAATGTGCTCTTCGATCATGATGCGAGTCCTTGGTAATACTGTTCCGTCGCGAAGCGTGTCGTTCGCTTCGTTGTGCTTTTACTGGGGTTCTACTTCCTGATAGGCCCATCTGAGCCATGGCATTAGTGCGATGAGGTCAGACGCTTCGACAGTGGCTCCGCACCAAATCCTCAAGCCAGCGGGCGCTTCCTTATAAGAACCAATATCGTAGGCGACATTCTCATCTTCGAGCAGTTGCACCATTGCCTTCACTTGCTCTGGAGACCGATCGACGCGCAGGCAGACGCTGGTGTTCGAGCGCGTGCTGGGGGCGTTTGCAAGAAAAGTAATCCATGGATTGACCGTCACGAAATCAACGATGACTTGTAGGTTGGCTTCGCTGCGGCTGATGGTTCCCTGCGCGCCACCGAGTGAGTCAACCCATCGCAGTGCGTCAAGGTAGTCGGCGACGCAGAGCATGGAGGGCGTGTTGATCGTCTCGCCCCGAAACAAGCCCTCTGAGACCTGCCCGTTGTGAGTCATTCTGAAAATCTTAGGCATCGGCCAAGGCGGGCTGTAGTGGCCAAGTCGCGCAATCGCCCGAGGACTCATGACCAGCATGCCGTGCGCACCCTCTCCGCCAAGTACCTTCTGCCAGGAGTAGGTCACCACATCCAGCTTTTCCCAGGGCATCTCCATGGCGAACACCGCAGAGGTGGCGTCGCACAGTGTGAGTCCTGCTCGGTCATCGGGAATCCAGTCACCATTGGGTACCTTCACACCCGAGGTCGTTCCGTTCCAGACGAAGACCACATCGTTGTTAAAGTTAACAGTGTTCAGGTCGGGTAGGTCGCCATAGTCAGCCGAGATCACCCGTACGTCGGGTAGTTTGAGTTGCTGAACGATGTCGTTGACCCAAGTTGAACTGAACGATTCCCAGGCCAGCACATCGACGCCGCGCGGTCCAAGCAATGACCACATGGCCATCTCGATCGCGCCTGTATCGGACGCCGGGACGATCCCGATTCGGTAACCCGCAGGCAGGCCGAGCAGCCGAGCTGATTCAGAACAGGCCCGCGCGAGCGTGGCTTTACCAAGTGCGGAGCGGTGCGACCGACCCAGCATTTCCATCGGCAAATGGCGGACGTCGTAGCCCGGGCGTTTCGCGCAGGGGCCACTTGAAAAGTTGGGATTGGCGGGCTTGATGGTGGGGCACATGTTGGTCGCTTGTTTGTCGTCTGGTTGTCGTCTGGTTGTCGTCTGAGCTCGGCCGTCTGCCGCCATTATTGCTCGGCTACCAGGATGGCAAAGGCTATGATGCTGCGATCCAATCCGTCGCATGCCTTATGTCCTTATCCATCCCTGAGATCGTCGACCTGTTGAATGGCCGTGCTCACACCTGGTACGGTCAGGAAGCGATCAGTCAGCTCGAGCATGCCTTGCAGTGCGCTCATTTGGCCGAGGTAGCGGGCGAACTGCCAGAGACAATTGTTGCCGCCCTTTTGCACGATCTGGGGCACATGTTGGGTGCCAACAGTCAGCTGGCAGCGACTCAGTGGCCGGCCCAAGGGGAGGGTGAGGAGGGTGAGAAGAGAGCGCAGGATCGCGAGGAGGCTCCGCCAACCACGGACGACCTTCACCAGTACATCGCGTTGCCGTTTTTGCGCGGCGTCTTCAGGGATGCTGTTCTGGAGCCCATCAAACTGCATGTTGAGGCCAAACGCTACCTCTGTGCAACGGACCCAGACTATTGGGAAGCTCTGTCTCCCGCATCCAAACATAGCCTTGTGCTGCAGGGTGGGGTACACGGCCCTGAACAGGCTAGTGCATTCGAAGCGCTGCCATTTTCCGATCGGGCGGCCAGGCTGCGTCGCTATGACGACTTGGCCAAGGTGCCCGGGGCCAGGACCCCGGGACTTGAGCACTACGAGCAACTCATGCGGGCAGTTGCTTTATAGACCGATCACACCACCGTACGCACAGCAGGTGACGGCAAGAACTGTCTTCGTGATATCGTGATATCGTCAACTTGCGGGCGTGGGGTATTGAATGGCTCAAGTAATCGTCCGAAATCTCGAGATCGAAATTAAGGACTTGCTCAAACAGCGTGCTGCGCAGCATGGGTGGAGCATGGAAGAAGAAGTACGCCAGATTTTGCGCAACGCCGTTCGTGCGACGGAGCCCCCCGCCACAAGGCTTGGCAGTCAAATCGCTCAGCGATTTGCCGATGTGGGCCTTGAGGGGCCGCTGCCGGAGATGCGCCAGTCGATCGACGCGCCGCCTGACTTTGGCACGTGATTATTTTAGATACCAACGTGGTGTCGGCCTTGATGCAGTTGCATCCAGACCCGCAGGTGATCGTCTGGCTTGACAACCAACCTGCCGAATCGATTTGGATCAACTCCATCACTCTGTTCGAGGCGCGCTACGGTTTGGCATTACTGCCTGAAGGGCAACGCAAAAAAACGTTACAAGAGCGTTTTGAAGAACTATTGACGCAAGACTTGCAGAGCAGAGTTGCGCACTTTGACTCCAGCGCGGCCAGCCTGTCCGCTGAACTTGCGGCAAAGCGCAAGGCATCGGGTCGCGCAGTTGACATGCGTGACACTTTCATCGCGGGCATTGCGCTGGCGCGACGAGCCACCCTCGCCACGCGCAATGTCAAGCATTTTGATGACCTGACGACTCCCGTGGTCGATCCTTGGGGAGATGCTTGGCGAGCTCGCCAAGGTGCCCGGGGCCAGGACCCCGGGACTTGAGCACTACGAGCAACTCATGCGGGCAGTTGCTTTATAGACCGATCACACCACCGTCGTCCTTGGTGATCACGATGGTCGCGGACCGAGGGCGTCCGGCTGGGCCATAGGCTGGGCCGGTGCCTGGCCACTGGCTCTGGTAGGTGAACGCCGATGCGGTACCCAACTTAGGCGTTAGTTCGCCCGGATGCTGGATATTCACGAAGAGCGTCTTGCCATCGGGCGTTTCGGTCAATCCGGTGACTTCAGAGCCCTTGGGCGCCACCAGGAAGCGACGAAGATTGGCTTCGCCCAGGGCAGTGCCGATAAAGGTTTCCTTGGTTGCCGTAACCGGAGCGCCAGCGACCGTCATCGTATTGGTGACCGTCACCTTCTTGCCATCGCCAACCGTCCCTGGCACGGCGGCCAGCAACATGCAGTTGGTCTCATCCGTGAATGCGCCGTCATCGGTTTGGATCCAGCAGATTCCGGTCGCTTTGCTGAACCAGAGTCCGTCTGGCGATGAGAACGAGTTCTTGGCGGTCAGCCCAGACAAGTTGACATCGGCAGGATGGTCTTCCTCGGAGCCGAACAGGAAGATATCCCAGCGGAATGCAGTCGCGGTCGATGCGCTATCAGTTTCCTTAAAGCGAATGATGTGACCGTTAGGGTTGCCCGAGCCCTTGTTGCCGTCCGGATCCGTAAACGCCCTTGGATTGGCGGCGTTCACCGTCGTTGGCGTACGGTTGGTGGCATTGTTGTTGGTCAGGGCGAAATAGATTTCGCCGGTTTTGTAATTCAGTGCGCCCCACTCTGGGCGGTCCATCTTGGTCGCACCCAATGCGTCGGCAGCGTGGCGAGCGTTGACGAGAACATCCGCCTGATTCGCGAACGCATAGGTCGCATAGCCAGAGATTGCTGGGTTGCTGATGTTCATTTCCAGCCAGACGCCCGAACCATCGTCGTTGAATTTCGCGACGTAGAGCTTCCCTTCGTTCAGGTACTTGTCCCCAGCGGCCATGCCACCGCCCACATCAGCCGCATCCCAGTTTGCGGTTGAGACAAACTTGTAGATGTACTCATTGCGCGAATCGCACCCCATGTAGAAGGCAAGCGGGCTGCCGGCTTTGGGGATGCCGCAGACTGCGGCCTCGTGCGCGAACCGGCCCATTGCCGCGCGCTTTGCTGGGGTCGAGGTTGGGCTGAGCGGGTCGATCTCGACGTTGAAGCCAAACGTGTTGGGTTCATTACGAAAATCGTCAGCAGCCGTTGCACCAACGGCGGAAACGTTCCAGCGCGAAAATTTATCGGCGTCGGCTGCGACTGCCGGGACGACGGTATGCCAGCCTTGGGTCGACGAAACCGTCGCGGTCGAGGCCAACGGCACGCTTTGCACCCCGTAGCGAGCGCGCGACGTAATTGTCTTTGCGTCAACTGCGTTCGAGCTCTTGGGCATCGCGAAATACACGGCCCAGTTTTCTTCGCAGGCCAGGTAGGTACCCCAAGGCGTCTTGCCATGTCCGCAATTATTCAGCGTGCCGCGTGACTTGGAACCGGTAGGGTCCCACTTGGTCACCATGAAGGATTTGATCGCAGCCAAATGAGCGGCTGGGCCCGTGATGTTGACGGCGGTATTTGGGTTGACGCGACGGTTAAAGGACGAATCCAGTTTGTAGCCCCAGGTCGTACCCGTCTTGGTCAATTCGACGATCGAGACACCGTGATGGTTGATTTCCTTGATGGCCTCTAATTCCGGGCGGGTACCCAAATTCCACGTGCCAAACTGGTCAAACTTTTCACCGGTCACACCGTTCGAGGTCTGCCCGGCGGTATGGAAAAAATGAGCATCGGCTGAACTTTCGTGGTTCATCGCCAGCACGGCAGTACCCGTGTCGGTCGCACTAAACTTGCCGGACGCATTGACATAAAAAATGTCCATTCCGTCATGGTGGTCACCAATGCGGTTCGACCAGTCGTCCGTTTCTGCGCCGGTATTCGAGTATGCAGTGACGCTCGCCTTGAGGCGGTCACCCGTCGCATGCAGAACCTTGTAGCTGTAGCCAGGTGGCAGGATCACATTGTCGAGCAGGCTCTTACCGACCGTGGTAAACCCAAGGGCCAGCGGCGTTTCTGCTGCTCCACTTTCCGAACTCAGGCAGCCTGCGAGCATCGGCATCGCGGACAGTGCGGAGAGACCGAGACCACCGCGTAGCAGCGAACGGCGCGCAGGGTTCTCAAGCGAGCGACTCAGAACTGTCTGAAAGTGCTCATTCTCGGAGTTGTTGAACGACTCATCAGGATGATGTGACATTGGGGTGTTGCCTTGTCAGTTTAAGGAGCGCACAAGGTGCCCGACGAAGATGACAATTTCTTGACGGTCAGATATCGATTTGATGACAGTGACCACGTCGAACCCAACGCCGCAGGTTGTCCTCTCGCCTAGCCCTGTGAGGGGGATGTTTTCCCTAGGTTTGAGGGTGGCACTGGCCAGATTAAGATCGACTGGAAGCCATTATTAAAACCAGGAGATTTTGATGACTGCAAGCCTGAAAAGCGTCGCCAACCAGATTCTTTCCGAAACCACCGAACGTGCCGGGGGTGCACCCGGTGTTGTCGCCATGGCGACCGATCGAAACCACAATATTTACGAAGGTGCAGCAGGGTTTCGTGAACTGGGCAAAGACGATCCAATGAGCCTGGATTCGGTGATGGCGATCTTCTCAACGACCAAGGCGGTCACGGGCGTCGCAATCATGCAGTTGGTCGAAGAGGGCAAGATCAGTCTTGCGGACGCGGCCCGAAAATATGTACCTGAAATTGCCGAGATTGGTGTGCTCGATGGTTTTGATGCGGATGATCAACCCCGGACTCGGGCGCCCAAGCGCGACATCACGATCGCCGACTTGATGTTGCATACAGCAGGGTTTTGTTATGAATTTTTCAGTCATGATGATCTGAAATACAGAACAGCCAAGAACATCCCCACGGTGGTATCGAGCACGTTTGACTCTATTCGTACCGTGCTTCTGCATGATCCAGGCGAGCGCTGGACCTATGGTGTGAACATCGACTGGCTTGGCCGCATCGTTGAGCAACAGCGGAGCAAGCGCCTGGGGGAAGTTTTTTCTGAACGCATTTTTGGTCCACTCGGGATGACCGATATCGGTTTCAACATGAGTGAGTCGATGAAGTCTCGCCGGGTCACGCTGCATGACCGTGCTCAGGATGGGAAGCTCACGCCGCTCCCAGATCTAGTCTTGCCGCAACCGCCCGAGATGGACATGGGTGGACATGGGCTTTACGCGACGGTGGGCGAGTACATGAAGTTCATCCGGATGTTCCTGAACGACGGGGCCGGGCCTCATGGCCGGGTGCTGCAGGCGCAGACTGTCGAGTCGATGTCTCAGAACGGTTTGCCCAATGGAATGACCAGTGGTGGTTGGACGACCTCCATCCCATCCTTGTCGAATGCCGGTGAGTTTGATCCTGGTGTGAAGAAGACCTGGGCCTGGACATTTCAGCGCAACGAAGAGCCAACTTCAAGCGGTCGGCCAGCGGGTTCCCTCATGTGGGCGGGCCTCGGAAATTTGTACTACTGGATCGACCGCAAGAATGGCGTGGGTGGATTTTGGGGCTCTCAAATTCTGCCGTTCCAGGATGTTGCTTCCTACCCTGGTTTTGTTGCGTTCGAGTCGGCGGTTTACCGCCACCACTAAGAACAGGCTAAAACGAAAAGCCCGGACAGCTCCGGGTCATTCCACGGGTTGAAACACGAGCTCGAGCGCGTATTCCGTCGCCAGAAAACCAGTTTGCTGGAACCAAAGCGTCATGGGGCCAGCGGTCAACTGCTCGGGCGCGACGTCCTGAAGCACGTTGCGCTTGAGGTCCTGCGGCCCCATGTGCCCGTAAGTCACCATGCGGGTCACGTCGGTACCCGCGTCGAAGGTCGGAGCCCGCTGCAGGGCAAAAAAAGCGACCTGATCGTCAGAGACATAGTGGATTAGTCGCATCGCCTGCAATTTCAAACCAACTGGAATGTCCCATCGGATGTAGTCGGCGTCCCCGCGGACCACGGACCCGTGCAGCACCACGGTCCGAGCCTGCTGCAAGGACAGGAAACTGGGCTGCAAAGCGTTGCCTGAGGCCTCGTGCCATGTTGTGCTGTTCGGTTCCTGAAGATTGACCCGTTCCACAGGCGACACGTTGCCCGCCAGGTCCACCTGCCGCAGCCCCAGCGTCGGCAAGGCATTACCCATAATCGCCAGGCGGTCTCCGGTCCCCGGTAACCACGTGCGCTGGTTATCCACCGAGTACTCCCACCGTCCCCGATCCTCGACCGCAGCAACTCGCACCGACCGGGTCAGGTCCTGGGCGAGCACCGCCGTTTGAACAGGTGGTGGGGGCATGGTGTCCAGCACACAACTCACCACAACGATATCTGACGTATTTCCCAAGTCGTCACGGGCGCGGACCCAGATGGTTTTGGCCCCATCCCCCTGAACATCAAAAAAATCGCCCTGGCCCCGGATCCAGGTGTTGCCCATATTGAAGGAGTACTCCCAGCCCACCGGGGTTCTGACGTCCCATTTGCCAATACTGGTCACGCCGTCGTTAACGTTCAAGCCCGTATCGCTGAAAGAGAGCACGGGTTTCGCGAGAAAATTGGTAGGTTGATCGGGTCTTGGCGGTACAAGCTCCGTGTACTGGCTGCCCCCAGAGTTTGAGGTTTGGGTGTTGGCACCAACACCAACACCAACACCAACACCATCATCACCACCGCCACCGCCACAAGCAACCATGCACATGGTCAATACGGCAGCGATTATTGGCCGAGCGGCAAGAGCCTGACGCATCGAATACACCGCTTGAACCCCTTTCAATCAATCGCGCCATAGGGCGATGGATCGTTGGTGGCTTTGGTGGAACTCGGCTTACAAAAATGGCGGCCGAGGGTTTCGATCAGAACCTCGGTGCCACTGATCGCCGTTACTTGCTCGTGCCCTGATACCTGCGCAAGTTGTTTTACCTGCCTCAGGTCGCCTTGGAAGGTGCGAGACTGAAGACAACGTCCTGAGCGCCTTCCCAGAGCGTTTTTTTCCCCAGCGCCCGCAACTTCTCTTGCCCCTCAACGATTGTCAGAAAATGATTGCCAGCCAGTTGACCGAGCTTGCTGGCAAAGCAACAGGCGCCGTACGCCAGAATGATTTCGGTTTCGCTGAATCCGCCTGGGTAGAAGAGAATTTCACCTGGGGCAGGGTGACTCGTCGCATTTTCAAAGCCAATCGCTTTGCCATCTTGTTCGAGAACAAAATCGCCCAACGGGACCCAGCAGCCTTCTCCCGACCAACGCACGTGGATGAGTTTCTGGCGATAGGGCAGTAGCTTAAGAAAGGCTGCGACCGTGATGGGGGCTTCCGGGTTCGTTTGGGCTAGAAAATGAAAGCCGCCGGCTTCGATATGAATATTCATTTTTAGAGAGGGCGTTGTCGTGAATTGTCGGAGGGTGTCGCTGATCGAGGAGTGATGTCAAGACCCTGACAAAAAACTATCGTTTGCGCGCCACCAGAGTGAAAGAGAGCGGTAATTGCGGTTCATGTCGCTCGTACTGGTCGTATTCGACTTCGCGGTTGGAGTGCGGATGTTCTGTCAGTCGCTCCAGAATCAATCCAGCACGGGTGCATGCCGTCAAGATTTCGCCCATGGTGTGGACAAACCAATACGATGACGGGGTTATCCCGCCATTGGTTCCGTCATAGGTGATGGCCGCTTCCGAAACAAATGGTTCTTTCGTGAAATAGGATGTGGCGGGTGTAAACGCTTGAGCCGCGTTGGGGTCAAACATTTCCAGGAATGGATGGGTTTCGTAGATCACCAATGGAGCATCTACGGCCAACAGACCTGCTACACGCGCAAAAAATTCAGGCAAGTCTGGCATCCATCCAAGCACACCGATGGTAATCAGGCCTAGCTCAAAGTGCTTCGCGGTGTCTTCCGGTAGCTCGTAGATATTGGCGCACAGAAACTGGCAATTGCTGTCTGCGATTCTTGCCAATTGCTCTGCCTGGCCCAAGAACTCGCGCGATTGATCGATCCCCAAGGCGGGTAAGGCGCCAAGTGATTTTAGGGAGAGTAATTCGCGACCGTTGTTGCACCCGACTTGCACTGCCGACTTGCCATGCACATCCAGCTCTATGAGCGTCTGGGTCAGGCAGTCATCAAGTACCGAAAAATCAGGCTTTGCCGCGGCCTCAAGGAGGGTTTGCCAGCTGGCGCCACTCCCGTGCAACGGAGCAGAGGCATCCCAAGCGGCTCTGTTTGCCTCGGTGTAAAAGTTGGTGACTGTCATGGTTCGAGAGTAATGTCTGTGGGTCGCTCTTGATTGTATTTTTGGATCGTCAATTTCCCTCCTCGCTTAACTTTGCATTTTTGATACAACAGGAGATCAGGATGAATGCTCGCGCCCAATTCACTCGGATGCAAGACAGCACCCGGGCAGACTGGCAGGCCATTGCCGGAGAGTTCATGCAGTTTTCACAAACCCTGCCGGACCGGGTGATGGCGCATTTGAAACTTCTCGATGGCGACTTCGGTGGCTTTCCGGTGGACCGTTTCACCCATTGCCTGCAAACCGGTACCCGAGCTCTGCGCGATGGGCGTGACGATGAATATGTGGTCTGCGCGTTGCTGCACGATATTGGCGATACCTTGGGTACCTTCAATCACCCGGACATCGCAGCGGCGATTCTCAAACCCTTTGTCTCTGAAGCTAATCTGTGGATGGTGCAAAACCACGGCATTTTTCAGGGCTATAACTTCTTTCACCACATTGGCATGGATCGGAATATGCGCGACATGTTCAAAGGCCACGCGCATTACGCTCGTACCGAAGAGTTCATTGCGCTGTACGACGACCCAGCTTTCGATGGTCATTATGAAACGTTGCCTTTACAAGAGTTCGAGCCGATCTTGCGTCGGGTGATGGCGAAACCCATCAACTCTATCTACAAGGCGCCGCCGGAAAACTGAATGTGCTGCCAGGTCGCGAAGAGAGGCGTGAGGCGTTCCGCCAGGATTCGCTGAAGGCATGGGAAACCTTCCGAGCGACCGGTTTGTATGTGTCTGCCGACGAAGCCGATGCCTGGATGGCCTTGCTCGAACAAGGCCATGACATTGAGCCGCCTAAATGTCACGATTGATCTGGTCTCCTTGAGCACTGCTCGATGTGCAGCGTCTTCACCGCTTCCTAGCTTCCAAGAATCCAGACGCCGCGGAACGTGCCTTGCGTGCGATTCGCCAAGGGGTCAAAGTGCTGGAACAACAGCCATCTGTCGGGCGGCCCGTCGAAGACATGGACGACGAGTTCCGAGACTGGGTCATCGATTTCGGTGACGCTGGCTATGTTGCACGCTACCGTTTGGACCCACAATCCGTCACCGTTCTGGCTGTGCGCCACCAAAAAGAGGTTTGATTCGGGCGCACTGGCATCAATGCCAAATCGTGCAATTTTTCAATGCAAGATCGATGTGGCTCAATGCGGGTGGGCCGGTCAACTTGGTACGCTAGTGGATGGGCTGCCCCTGGCGGCTTGGAGGTCAAATAAACATGCGCCTTAACGATGACCAAATTCAGGCCATATGCCAGGCCGCAACTGCCGCATTTGGCCAAGGTACATCTGTGTTGCTATTTGGCTCACGGGTAGATGATGCCAAAAGAGGTGGCGACATTGATCTTCTGGTGTGTCCACAACCGCGTTCAGCCGCGGATGCAGCTGAGCCACAGCAGGTTTTGATGCAAAAAATCAAAATGCTGACGTTGCTTGAGCGGTATCTGGGTGAGCGCAAAATTGATCTAGTTGTGGAGCAAGCTCAAGACCCCCGCCCCATTGTCGAAGTGGCCTACAAGACAGGCATCAAACTACAATGAAACACACCCCCGAACAATTAGCGCTTCATCACAGCTTGGCGCTGTGCCAAGGTCATGCAGATGCACTGCAAGACGCCTTGCGGGACATACGAATTCGGGGCATGGGTGTGGATGACTACGCCCATCTGAGCAAAGAAGACCGCCGTTTATTTGACCAATTTGCCTATCGTTACACCCGACTGCAAGACGACATGGGCGCCAAGCTGGTGCCCGCAGTACTCAAAGCACTTGGCGAAGATGTCGCACCCATGTCGGCCTTGGACCGTTTTACCCGGCTAGAGCAACTGGGCTGGCTCGCCAGCGCTGACGACTGGCAACTTCTCCGCCAAATCCGCAACCAGTTTGCCCATGATTATCCGGATAGTCCGACTGAGCGCTTTGAACGCTTGCAAGCCGCCATCCATGCTGCTGCGCAGCTCATTGCAGTGCTGATTCGGTTTCAAAGCAAACTCAAGCCATAACTTGCAACGTATAGCTTGCCGAACTCGCAGCCAATGCACAGGCGCTCTTCGAGAACCAAGAGCCGCGACAGAAAGGGCCGTTGCCGAATTTTTACTATCGAACTGCTCTTGGCAGGACGTAGAGGTCGTCGCGCGATGTGCAGCGTCTTCACCGCTTTCTAGCTTCCAAGAATCCAGACGCCGCGGAACGTGCCGCGCGTGCGATTCGCCAAGGGGTCAAAGTGCTGGAACAACAGCCAACTGTCGGGTGGCCCGTCGAAGAGATGGACGACGAGTCCCGAGACTGGGTCATCGGCTTCGGTGACGCTGGCTATGTTGCACGCTACCGTTTGGACCCACAATTCGTCACCGTTCTGGCTGTGCGCCACCAAAAAGAGGTGTGATTCGGGCGCACTGGCACTCTGGCGGGACAAATGTAACCTTCCGCCAATACCCGTTTTTATTGCACTAAGTGATATGGTTTCGGGTGAGAGTTTTTAAGACGCGTACATTCCAGCGCTGGGCAGTCGACGCTGGACTGACGGATTCCGTATTGCTGGCTGCGTTGGCGCAGATGGAGCGCGACCGGATTGATGCCGATCTCGGTGGCAACCTCTACAAGCAACGGGTTTTGCTGCCAGGTCGGGGTAAAAGCGGCGGCGCCCGTACTCTCATCGCCACGCAGTTTGCCGGAGTTTTGTTCTTTCTCTTCGGATTCGAGAAGAGCGACCGGAATACGCAGTGAAACGATGAGCCGGATGATTGACGAAGCCCTGGAAACAATGCGCGATCTTGAGAAAGTCGGCGTGGTAAGCAAGCAGACCATGCGCGACTTTGAGGCGCAAGCCCTACTACCCCCGACCTACACAGCAGATGCGATTCGACGGTTGCGGGAGAACTTACACGTCAGCCAGGCGGTTTTCGCGGCTTACCTCAACGCCAGCGTCTCGACAGTGCAGAAGTGGGAAACCGGTGATAAGAAGCCGAACGGAGCGGCCTTGCGCCTACTGTCGGTGATTGAGCGAAGGGGATTGGAGGTTCTGGTCTGATCGAGCGTCGCCACGACGTCTCCAACACCCAAACCCCTCCGCTCAACAAAAAAGCCCCGAGGCCTGAGACCTGGGGGCTTCTGTGCGAGGTTTTCTCTGGCTCCCGTTCTTGCGAACGTATCGAACCATTTGCCTCGCACCGAAACCTGAATTTGGGCGGCTTTTGGATCCGGCGCGCGACATGCAATTGGCGGCCTAGCGCACGGATCCGGTGGCCATTGCTACTGCCCCGATCGGGCGAAGTAAAACTCACCGACGACCTGATCGTAGATCGCGGGCACCTCCTCATGGCCGGTTCGGAGCGCCCGAATTTGCGGTGCAGATGGCTGCGCGGTAACCGCGATTCGACGGGGACCGGCCCGGCCTCGCTGCACTCTTGGACACCGCCGCGCCTCGGGACGCGCAGATCGACCCGTTGCCGTGGGTGCCCGCCGCCTTGACGAGCGCGAGACGGGGAAAGAGGCCCAGCGCATTGCGTACGCGCTGCACGCGCTCCAGCCTCAAGTCGATGGCTTGCGCGTGCAGCGTCTCTGCTTAGCCCAGCAATGAGCCCAGGTAGCGCGGCGCGGGTGCGGGCGCCGGGTTGTTCACGGCGGCTTCTGGTTCGACGGTTGCTCGGTCGGCGTTCAGAACAAGCCCACGATGTTGCCGCTGTCGTCGACGTCGATCTTCTCGGCCGACGGCACCTTGGGCAGGCCGGGCATCGTCATCACGTCACCGCACACCATGACGATGAACTCGGCGCCCGCCGCCAGCCGCACCTCGCGGATGTTCAAGGTGTGGCCCGACGGGGCGCCGCGCGCGCCGGCATCGGTAGAGAACGAGTACTGCGTCTTCGCCACGCACACTGGGTAGTGGGCATAGCCTGCAGCTTCGAGTTTGCGAAGTTGCCCCCGCACCTTGTCGTCGGCGCTCACGCCGGCCGCGCCGTAGATCTTGGTCGCGATGGAGGTGATCTTGTCGAGCAGCGGCAGGCTCTCTTCGTAGACGAACTGGAAGCCCGGCGCACCGGGCTGCCCGTTCTCCACGATGTCAACCACCGCGCGGGCCA
>Ga0214921_10004089_pt1 | contig 21818 bp, 18 predicted proteins | sample LL1505_MetaG_FD_177992 | JGI IMG/M metagenome (GOLD analysis project Ga0214921, IMG submission 177992) | Freshwater microbial communities from Lake Lanier, Atlanta, Georgia, United States - LL-1505 | ecosystem: Environmental > Aquatic > Freshwater > Lake | place: USA: Georgia | collected... | reverse complement strand
AGCTCTTCAACGTTCCTTTGCCTGTCCGCCCGTATGTCGGTTCGGCCGAAAACCGGTCTTGAATCGATAGCCCGTCAGCCAAAACCCGCTGAAACACGGGATCCTTGGCCAACACAGGATCAACTACTTTCACCATGCAGTTATTTTACCCTCCACCCCCCTCCCTTCAAGCCCCTCTTAATCTTCATCTGATCGCGTCTTCCCACGCGCTCTTCCCCTTCTCATCAAAGAACACCATCCTGATCTCTTTAAGAGATTTTAGCTTCGGCAACATTCCTTGGATCGCCAGCCATGCCACCTTCGCCGCCTCCCCTAGCGGATATCCATAAACGCCGGTGGAAATGGCCGGGCAAGCGATCGATTCCAAATTATGCGATTCCGCCAACTCCAAGGCCGTTCGATAACATGAGGCCAGCAGCTCAGCCTCTTTGCCATCGTGCTGACCATATTTCGGGCCCACGGTGTGAATGATCCACTTGGCCGGCAGTTTACCCCCCGGGGTGATGTCTGATTGGCCTGCCGGCAATCCGTCAGGATACTTCGTGGCTCTTAGCTCCTCGCAGAAGCGATAAATCTCCGGTCCGCCCGCCTTATGGATCGCCCCGTTAACCCCCGACCCGCCCGTTAACTCCCGGTTCGCCGCATTCACCACCGCATCCACCTTCTGTTGGGTTATGTCTCCCACCAGTACCGAGATCCTTGCCGCCATACCAACATTCTAAACGGGGGTGTTTTGGGTTCGAGAATCGATTGCATATCATTCTTTTATTCTGTTTACATTGAATTAATAAACTTGGCCCACATACTTTAGGAATGTCCGCTAGCCTCGAGCGCCTTTTAAGCAACTGGCGCAATCTGGATTTGACCAATCCACCCTACGTTCTCTCAGAAGACCAGAGGGTATTTAAAAAAGCAAATACCCCCTTTTCTTTTTTCCCTTCTTTTACCGATTGGCATACCCACAAGGACTTTGGTCAGCGCCAAAGCCACGAGTTTCAAACTGGCCTACTACCGATTCCCTACTTTGGGGATTTAAGAAAGGCCAGGATCTTTCTCCTCACGTTAAACCCAGGCTTTGATCATTCAGACATACATGCCGAGACGGTAAGCCCAGAACTCAGGAGGGATTTAATTAAGAATCTCCATCAGAGCGACTTGGATCCGCAGTATCCCTCGGTTTTCTTAAATCCTAAATACTCATGGCACGGGGGTTTTATTTACTGGGCCAAAAAGCTACAGGGCATCCTTTCTTTGATCCAAAAAGCCAACGGATTCACATACCGGGACTCTTTGGCTTTTCTGGCGAAGAATATTGCAGTCCTTGAGGCCGTTCCTTATCACTCGATCGAATTTAAAGGGAGCAATAACCTGCTAGAAAACCTGCAAAGTAGTCGTGCAATAAAGGAATTTGTGAACGATCTTCTGTCACATCGCGCGGCTAGCCAAGAGGCACTTATTATTGTCTTAAGAAAAAACAGCTTCTGGGGCCTGAAAGAGTCCTCAAATGTGGTTATTTATGGCCAAGGGGAAGCACGGGGCTCCTCTCTTACCCCGAACAGCCGGGGAGGTAAGGCTATGGCGGACTTTTTAAGGACTCTATGAAGCCCGACGACATTATCCCCTACACCAAGATCGTGGCCGAAGAGGGCCAGCAGCTCCAAAAAGGGATGAATTACGCATCGGGTTCCCGAGCCTCGGTTTTCCTTATGTCCGTCCGTAAGGGCGCGCCGTACCGGGACGAGATCGACGCCCAATCCGGCAACCTCATTTACGAAGGCCACGATGCCCCGCGCCGAAAGAATGGGCCGGACCCCAAGAGCGTCGACCAGCCCATGACCTACCCTAAGGGTACCTGGACAGAGAACGGGAAATTCTTTAGGGCAGCTACCGATTTTAAGACCGGCCTGGTCCGGGATCCCCATCTGGTAAAGGTGTACGAAAAGATCATGTCCGGCGTCTGGTGCTACAAAGGCGTTTTCCAGCTGGTAGATGCCCGAATCGTCCACGATGGAGTCCGCAACGTTTTTAAATACTACCTACACCCAGTCGAAAAAAGGCTTCTCCAGGGTGTAGTGGACGTGCCGTTCACAAGGATGATCCCCACCCAAGTGAAGCTAGAGGTTTGGACCCGCGATAAAGGCTGCTGCGTTCTCTGCGGGGAAAAGAAGAACCTGCACTTTGACCACGACATTCCCTACTCCAAGGGCGGCACCAGTCTTTCTGCCAACAACGTCCGCGTCCTGTGCGCTAAATGTAACCTATCTAAATCCGATAAGATTATGGCTATCGCACCCTGGTTTGCCCCCGCGTTGCTCGCTGCCACCCACAGCCAGCGGATTCATTTGGGTTAGAGATTTCGCTCTATTTCCGTGCCGTCCGGCATGCGGATTACCTTTCGACCATCAGGGTAGTCGACAAAGGCTCTTCCATCGGTGAATCTTCTGATTCTGGTGATTTGGCTCTTTGTTGATTTGAAGTAGTCAAATTCCCAGTTCTTCCTCACGGGCTTAATTCCCATGCGCAGTTCCCGCATTCCGAAGCCCGTTTCCTTCTTTTTTAATGGGGCTTTAGTAACGCATCTGCGCTTTGCCATAGCCTTTATTCTACTAGTGCTTTTACCAAAGCATCTTGCGCATCACTATAGTACGTTACGTTGATCTTGGTCGCCTGGGCGTCAGGCAGATCAATCATCTGCTTACGTGCACTTACAGGAACTAAAAGCGTGGTGGCTCCTTTTTCGATAGCAAGTTCAGCAATATTGACTGGGTTGTAAAGCGGCTCGATCGAACCTCCCAAGTTGATATTGCCTGCTACGATAAGGCCTCCTTTAAGGCTTTTCTGCAAAAGGGCTGAACATAGAGCAATTAAAGTACCAACCCCGGTATTCGCTCCGCTTTTTGAGGAATCCAACGCAAGTAACTGCACTGTAAAGTCGTATTGGCGCGGGTTTCTATCTCCCACAAGCTTACGAGCATGACTAAGCAAATTCTGTTCAGCACATCTTACGGCTTCCCTAAACGGTGCAGGCGTTGGGGTATTTACAATCCTGACGCTGCCGCCCGGTCCTATCGTCACATCTATTTTATACAGACCCGGGTTTTCTTGGTCGGCGCCAGGTGAAAGCACGTAGACTTGCCCGGGCGGCAAAGGATCAGCTCCAATGCCTTCCTCGCTCGCCAGTTCTGGCGTGTTCACAAATGTCTCAACGCCTTCATCCCCTAAGGTGTAGCTGAAGTGGGTATTTCTGAATTCAATCGAGCCGATTCTCTTCTGCTGCTCTTTGACTCTTCGCCTTGACTGCAATGCAAGTTTCACTGCCCATTCCAGTGCCTCATCAGGAACGGGAACTATAGGATTGGGATACGTGAGCTTGATAAGTCCACTAATGGTTCGCAGACAGGCCCCAGTATCACGCCCGCTCAGAGCACCTCCAAAATGAACTCTCCCCTGCACCACAGCCTGTCGGCTTTGTTTTCGCAACTGATTCCAACACTCTGAAAGAAAATCGCTCACCAGACCAAGGTGATCTGTTAATATCTCTTTCGAGACTTTCGGCAAATCCCAACCCGGGATATAGGCATGAATACGATCCATAAAGGCGGTGTCATCGCGCATTTCGGGGGGCAAAGGGCCAAATAGGTGCCCAACTTTTTGCTGATGCTGAACATCCACATCAAAGTTCCCGACCATCACAATACTTCCTTCGGCCCGAATGCTTTCTCTGCCTCGGCTAAACTCCCCGGACTCCATGTACCCCTTCATGATATTTACGCCGTCTTTTTGATCGAAAGAGACACCAGAAACTTCATCGAAACAAATAGCGTCATACATACAGACAAGGCCTCTTTGCCCGTTGGAATTGTTGACAAACATTTTAGCGACCGTGGCCTTCCCACCGGAAATTAGGTGGGAATATGGAGAGACTTGTTGGAAAAGATGGCTCTTCCCTGTTCCACGAGGGCCGAGCTCAACCGCGTTGTAGTTCCGCTCCACAAGAGGAAGCATTCGCAGCAGCATAACATCCCGACTTCGAGGACTTAGTTTTTCTCCTTCAATGCCAATACTTCGAAGCAGGAAGATTTTCCACTGCTCAAAATCGAACATTTCACGGCCACGATAAAGCGTCGCCAGAACGTCTCTCATCGAAACCTGAATTTCTCTTAAACTAGCCACACCAAAGGCTCGACCGCTCGATTCTTGAGCGATAATCGGATCATAGGTCAGCTCAATTTCCGCATAAAATCCACCCGTCAACATCCGCTCATGTTGCTGCACAAGGTCGGAGCCAATCCGGACGTCTCTGAGCTGAAGACTTGGTAAAGTGGCGACAAATTCGTCATCATCGGAATCAAGCCGTACAGATATTAAATCAATCAGCTTAATCGACCCCTTCTCTCTAGCTCGCGCTTTGAATAGCTCCTGCTCTCCAGCTCTCACAGTTCGCTCAGAGAGTTGTCTCTCCACAATCTGCAGACCATCCCGTATCTCTGATTCATCAATCGACGAGCAATATCGTCCCAAGAGAAACTCGGCTACATAGGTAGGAACAGGATATTGCCCTTTAAAGGTCCGGATTAAATCCTTCCGGACTGTTACTCCCTCAAATCCTTTCGCGGCTAATTTATCAATCTCGTCGAGTTCGATCGGCATATCACTTATCCTCCAATTTTTGTTACCTGCCTGGCCAAAACATCTCCCTGGGAGGAAAGTAACACCACAACGGCCTCTTTCCCTTCCCAAGATGTGTCCTCAACGGGGAGTGAACAACCACCCTTTTCGGAAACTACCCTTGGCTTGCGCCCCTCCACCATGGAAGAACTAGCATCAGCGTCTTGACGGCGTATGTCCATCTCTCTTCCCGCCATACCCTCACTTACGACCACCTGACACCTTAATCCCACCCATTTGATCGAAAGAATGCCTCCACTACCCCTGCGGGCCATCGCCCGGAATGTTAACCTTGGAACAACCATCTCCTGGATTGATAAACCACCATGCGCGTAGTTCAGACCTGCCTTAAAGCATGCAGCCCCGAAGGGATAACAGACCCTAGCTTCTTCATTCCAATACCACTTACTTTGAGGGAGATCTGATTCGTTCTGACTCTTCATCCAGGCACACCTGCCACGCCGATTCGCCACCAGATACTTAGGCAGCTCTACTTTAGGCAACTCCTTGGGATCCCATAACCATCCGTGATCTGTCACCACGATGACCTGACTCCAACCCGCCTCAATCAGCGACTGGATTCGGGCTTGAATATGCTCCAGCTCCTCATCGATCCGTAACGCCAGCCTCCAACCATCGTCATGCCCATCCTTATCAATTGTTCCTATCTCAGTCCAAGCACGTCCCTGAGGATCTCCTACTTCCCTGGGCTTCAGAAATTGAAATCCTTTTTGCTCCAAAGCTTTAACAAAGCGGTCCTGACTCCACACCTGCCGCTTTTCCCGGAAGACTACCTGATACTCCTCAGCTTCATCCCCCCCCACGAGCGAATCTGCAATAGGTGTTAAGGCTGGCTTTGCGGTAGACGTAATTGTAGGCAAAGCTGCCCAATCATACTCCAACTGACCTTCCAGTTGATCCGCCATTTTCTCTTGAAGCTTTTTAGCCAGATCCATACGCAACCCATCAGCAAATAAGACCACTGTCCCAGCCTCTACCGTTGCGCTCGACCATGAAGAGCGCGGCACTTTTCCTGATTTTTCTAAAAGTTTTTGCAGGTTCCTGGCGCTTTGATCGAGCCATTGCCCATAGATGTTATGTACTGCTAACTGTACCGACTCCTGATACTTAGGCTCTTGACCGTCTTTCACTGCTTCAAGGGCTAACCAGTCCGTTTTCCATCCCCCTTCAAAGTAGAGTTTTGCAAGATCCTCGAGCGTTCCAGCCGCCAAAGGGCTAAGACAACGCTGAGCCATCTCAGCTAAACTTTGGATGGCATTCACGATTTTCAAACGGTCGAGCCTTCCCCAAATACTATCAGCTCGCTTCCCGTGCTTCTCTGAGAGCTTTTGGATTTCCTCGGTAGCAGTGTGCGCCTCAATCTTGGAAACTCTTTTAAGCTCCCCAAGGAGTGATTCGTTTGCCTCTTCCTGCAGTTTCCAATACGAGTCACTCTGCCCGAACATCATTCCTTCTTGTGGCGTGACCTTCATAACAATCTTGACCAGTTCCGGATAGTTAACCGCCGAGTCTTCAAAACGACTCCAAACAAGCTCCCACGGCCCTTCGCGTTGGCACATTAGCTCAGCAGCCGCCAAGGCGCTGGACTTATCAGGATCAAAATGATACTGGCGCTGACACTCTTGACGGAAAGCCTCCCGCTCTTCCTTAGTCTTCTGTTTCCTCCAGGCTGCCGGATCATTCATCCAACGAATAATTTCAGATTCTGTATCCCCAGTTAAAAGCCCATTTAGATACCGCTCATCGATTCTCTCATTCGCGAGCGCCTCTAAAGGTAGATCTAATAAGGCTGGAAACGTTCGGTTTAAGGCTTCAATCGTTTTTGCATTCGATTCAACCTCCAGTCCGAAACCGTGGGTAGCATCGCGAAGAAAAGCATCTGGGAGCCAATCCCTTCCTGTGCCCGGGTGCACCCATGGGGAACCTCGAAAAAGAAGATCTAGGATAGGTGTTAACTCTCTTTGAAGATTGATCAGATCCTTAAGATCATCATGCCCTATTCCGGGCAGGTAAAATATTGGTGGCAGGCCTTTTTTGGGCGATTCAGGAACTGTTCGAGCTTCCACCGCCCTCAGCCACATGGCAGGGCCTTTTCTTTTTTCAGGACAGTAATCGCCTAGAACAAAGAGCTCTTCACAGTCTGCCTGGATTTTTTCAACTACTGTAGCCCATTGCCCACATTTATCTGGCCACACAAGAGCGCAGGGTTCCGAAGTACTTCCTTTGATATGCTCTTTGGCGGCCACACGTAGTCTTTCAATAAACGCTCCAGCCAGGTTGGCTTGACCCTTTTTGGACTTAGGTGCCGTCTTTGCCTTCGGCTGATAGGCAGCTGATGATGGGGATGTCTTAGTCATTTTACTCAAACTTTAACGATTGCTCCTGCGGCGGGAGTCCTCTTGACCTCAACGTGACCGATGATTCCTTGCCACCTTTTATAGATTCTTTTTTCCTTTGCAGAGTCAGGTGAACACAGTTCCATCGGCGTCCGGAGAATGTTTTTTCAGCGACTGGATCTTTTCCAGGCTCTTTTTCATTCCAGAACCAAGGGAATTCACCCTTATCCCGCATCGGTTCGGTGCCGCGATCTTTATCCCATTTAACTTTAGGATCTTTTCTTAAGATACCTGCTTCCACAAACGGCCTGATATTTAAACGAACCCCATCGTTTAGATCCGGATTCCAGCCCATAGCTTGCTGGGACAGCGTCTTCCACCGAACAAAGATATCGTAAGGGGCCTCTCCCTCAATAATCAGCTTCAACTTATTTTGGAGCTCAAGGGCAGTCTCTTTTTTACCGGTAGCTCCAGCTTTCCCCTGGTTTTCATCTTGCTCCTGTCTCTTAATCCAGTCACCAAGGTAAACGTAGGTTAACTTCTCCAGATTTGCCTTATTCAGCTTATGGTAGTTGACCAAGGCGCTAAATCCGTCTTTTTTCCCGTCCCAGATCTGCCAAATGAATGGTCGGCGATGGAAAAGAGCACAATGAGATTCAAAGAACTTATGTCGAAGCCAATCTTCAGTAGTCTCAGATCCCTCTTTGTCTAAAAGTGTTTTAAGAATTGTTGCTTTCCACTCTTTTCCGTAGGCCTCTGATAATAAGCTTTGCAGTCGATCAGCCGCTGGAGCCTCTCCACTGATGGGATTTAGACAAACAATACCGTCGTTATCTTGGTGCTTTTCAAGCCCATCCAGTCCGAGGGCTGGGCAATCGGGAAAACTTGAACCGGTCTGGCGCGGCCACTGGTAGCCCAGCAACCGCGCCACGGCCACGTGCAACGGCTGGTCTGAACCAGCGGGGTGGCCGTTGAAAAGCCACTGCGTCGGGTCGCTGGAAAACGGCTTCGGCAATCCGTGCGGGTATTTCTCCGCCGCCACCTTTTGCCAGTGCGCCAAGTCGAAGGGGATTTTAAGGTATGTCTGGTTGGTCTTGTTCCTTTTCCCATCAACCAATTGAACCGCTGGGAAAAACTCTTCCGAGGAGCAAAAAGCCCAGAGGGCAGTCAAGTGCTTGGGATCTTGAGGAACAATGGCCGTGCTGCTTTGGTCATATAGGTCGCCAGAATAAAGTGTGACTGGAAGTGGGACTGTATTTCGTACTGCTATACCTTTGTGCCCCCATGCTTCAGTCCCTTGCACTCGCGCATACGGGGCTGAAGCAAGTTCTCCCCTTCCACTCTCCCATCGAAGAATCCCGGCTCGTCCCCCATAAGGAGTTGTTTCGTCGCACGTGAGTTGAAAAGTGCTCCACGGAAATGCGATTAGTGGAGTTTCCCAGAATGACAGGATGAATCGGGGCGTGTCCCCATTTTGAAGTCCAACAAAAGCGCCACTCTTTGTTTGCAGTAGGGGTGTTGCGGATTCGTTGGAGAACCCGATTCGTGAATCGGGGTTTCTAGTCTGAGCTTCTTGCCCAAGACTGACAAGGTCAGCCTCACGAATCTGTTCAGCCTTAGCAATTGGTGTTTTTGCGGTCTGAGCATCGCAGTAATGAATGGCCGCCTCTTGGGTTGGCGCAGAATACGTCATGAAGCTCAGAGCTACGGTGACATTCTCACCGGATATAGTTTCAAATGCTCCAGAGCCAAGCCGCACAACAAACTGAATCGTCGATTTGGTAAGAATAATCTTTCTGAAATCCTCGTAGCTTCCTAAATACAAAAAATGTTGCTGGCTAACGCATGCAGCCGTGCCTTTTGGTGAAAGAAAAGCGAGACAACGTTGAAGGAACGCAGTAGCAAGATCTGCCTTACCTTCAGTATATTTTTCTTCAATGTAGTCCTTAAGGTCCTTGCATTGGTTTCCTCGTCGAAGGAACGGCACGTTAGTGGCGACGAGCGTGAACTGGCCGGCGAGAATTTCTGCGGCCTTGGCATTGCCTTTTGCCACCAATCCCATTTGAGCCAAGTTTTCGTCCTTCTTCACCTCCTCCTTCGCCAAAGCTTTCCTTAAAAGCGGCTGAATTTCGTGAAACTCTGCTTCAATTAAATCCCCCGCCTGCTTCCGAGGGTCAATCAGACTTCCTAAAATAGGAGCATCCTTAAACAGATCATACATTTTTCCCATGGCCGCCTGCAGGCGGGTATCTTTACCTCCCAGCTTTTCCCAGGCCTCTTTTTTCCCATGCAGAGCCAATCCACAGCATGCCAGATTCAATTCAGGTAGTGGCCGGTATCCCGCAATCATCCATGCCGTCCAGGCTAGATGGAAAGCTGCGATCTGAGTGCACCTTGGATCTAACTCCAATCCGTAGAGATTCTCCCGAATCACTGCATCGACCGCATTCCCGGTAGATAGTTTTTCCTCTTCTCGCCTGATCGCCACCAGAATGGGCAGGGCAAAGACGATAAAATGCCCACTCCCCATGCATGGATCCAGATACTTGATCTCCTTTGCAGTTTTAGGCCAGCCCTCAAATACACCTGCTGCTGGCTTCCACTTTTTAGTTTTTTCATCCTGAATAAATCTGAGGTACTTCCACTCCACATCCCCCACCTTCACCTGCTGCCGGCATGAAACTTCATCAGGGGCATCGATCCCAATCGGGAACTTCTTACCTGCCCACCACGCTCCCAGGGTATTGTGATGCAGAAAATCGATCATGTAATCTTCAGTAAAAAGCTGCGTAACGGGAGATAGCTCTTCTTGGCCAATTTTTACCCCTGAATCATTGATCTTCTGTTTTCGTTCCTCCTGCCAATATTGATAATTCCACCCTAAGGTATCTCCACCTAAGAAGACATCGATGGGCAGGTCCGTGAGGATCCTGCGGAGTTCCTGTGCCTCCCGGGCAGGAATATCTACATGATTTGACGGATCGTCTGGCGGAAAGACCCCGGGCAAGAGTCCCACGGTAAAGTCACTCGCAACCTTCCAAGGATCGGCCAGGCCACTCTTATCCTCATGTGCAAAATGCTGAAGCTCTTCAAAGTTAAGCTCCACCCCATGCTTAGGATGAACCAGTAGTTTATTTTCCAAAAGAAGGCGGGCGAAAAAAAGCCGATGCCAGGCCTGGTAAGCCAGCTTCTCTGAGAGGTGATCGATCTTAAGACTACCCTTTTTCCTTGGATCTTCATCATCCCCAAGTTGTTTAGCCAGAGCGATTAGCTCCCTGCGTAGCTCTTTTTGCTCCGGGCGAAGCGTTTTGTAAGGCTCCGGCTCATGAACAGCCAAAGACTCAAGAGAAGCCCGCGCTCCTCTTTCAGCAACAGCACGTGCTTTTAAAACAGCTTTTTGTAAAAGACGACGAAACTCCTGCGAAAGGGGCTTGGGTAACATATGCTATTCTGATAATTGAATGGAATCGATCGGCATCCCGTCCCATAGCTTCTTTTCTTCCAACATAGCCAAACAGACACCGATTTCCTCCTTAAGGTTCTCTAAGAAAATCGGGCAGAATTGCCGAAGGCTAAAAGCTTCGCCGACTTTCGGAGCTTTATCTATTTTGTGGAGTACAGCTTCAAGCGCCTCGCGGCTATAGTTATGCTCCGAGATTAGAGCAAACCCCAAATATGCAAACTGAAGGTCTTGAAAAGACATGTTATTATCTTTTGGGATAATACTCTTCAATGTTTTGTTTTTTCCAAAAGCTACTTTAGCTGCTTCTGTATAACTGAAAGTACTGAATCTCATAAGAAAGGTAAGATCAAGAAGGTTGCATTGAAGCTCATTTCTACTTACTGATAACTTTACTTCCTTGCTAGACCGCTGCTGCCGTCTTTCGGCTTCTATGATAAAGTTTTGCAATACATAGTTAGAACCAGATGGCAATGTTACGTCCTCGAACTTTCTTGTCTCTTCAATGATCAGAATAGAATCTTTGGCTAATTCCAGAAGTTTCTGGCACTCAATATTTGCCTCCGGTTTATCCATTTGTGATAACTGATAAGCCATTGCAAGGTTGACTCCCGCCAACTCAAAGTATGTCTCCATTTGGTCTGCAAGAGATAGCCCACAATTTGTTTTAGGTGAGTGTTTGGCAGGAGGCTGCTTTCCTGCAGACAGCCTGTCACTGCAAATATCTGCAATTTTTCGAAACTCGTTCGTTGCGTAACAAGAATTGATCAAGGTTCTAAAAGTTTCACTGTTTCTTGGGTCAATTCGCAAAGCTTTCAGGGCATGGCCCTCAGCCGAATCTCTTTTACCAAGACTTCTTTCTAAAAGGTAAATGCCATATTCTGAATCACTATTATTTGTAGCCCCAGTCTCCTTCAGATTATTACATAAACGGAGTTGGTGCCTTTCGGATCCTGTTAAGATCACTGAGCTTATCTGATTTCTGATGTTATCAACGCCATCAAGGTTATATTCAATAATAGCCTGGAGCAATTTGTTATAACTTTCATTTAGGACAGGAAAATTATTTGTGAGCACGTAAAGGCGCTCGTACAAGGCAGCATACGGCTCATAGGGGATAGTCAGTGGGGTTTTTGTCTCTCCTAGTTGCGAGGCAATTTCAGTTAACTTTCCGGAACCGGCCATGCTAATTTCGCCTTTTTTCCGCTCCTTAAAGATCCCTGTTGGGACAGGAGTCAATACTGGCAGCAAGTCCGGCGCATGCTCTGGAGGTAGTCCTCTTAGCGTATCGTAAACTTTCTTTATTCCATCGACGTTTTGTCGGTTCAGCCCTGATAAAAGAACGACAAGATCGGCTAAGTGACCCGTACAAATCCCACCAACATCTGTCAGGCCCGTTCTGGAATCCACTAGCACATAATCAGGCGCATACTTTTCTTCGATATTCTTTTTCCAGGCCTCAACGAATCTTCCGCTTTCGTTATTTTCGTAAAGCCCCGCCCAATGAATCTGAGCTAAGTCATGATTGTATCTTTGGTCTTTTTTTCCTGCCGGCATTAACCAAACGCGCCCCCGCAGCTCTCCAATGACTTCCCCCGTGTCTCGCCCCGCTCTTCGCCACCAATTTACACTGATGGCCTCCTCCAGGGGACATTCGAAGATGTAGTCATCCAAAGGAGGAAAAGTTTTAGTTTTTTGATATTTTTGAACGAATTCGACTACCCCGGGCTTCCCGTGTGCTGGCTTAAACTCCTCAAAACTATCCAATCCGGGCGCTTCCAAATCAAAATCCAGCATAAGGACCTTGCGGCCTCGTCTAGCCAAAAGCGCGGCTACATTGGCCATCGCCATGGTCCGACCAACCCCACCCTTATACGAGTAAAAAGTTACCCAGAAAGGCTTCATTTAATTTTTACCTATTCCCTCCCAAAGACGCGCGGGGTTGTAAGACAAAGTGTGTTTAGCGGCGGCAATTAAATTAGAACTCGTAGGCTTAAAACGCCCTCCAATAACTACTCTCGGCTCTTGGTTTTTAGATGTTGTGTCATTTTTGGTTTTCCAGCCACGGCTTTTCAGCCAGGCAAAAACTTCCGGGAAATGCCTTAGAATTCGAAGGTAGTATCCCATAGATCTACTAATCTGCTGCGTCCCTCGCTCCCAGCGCCCGTAGGTTTTCGCCCCAAGCCCGAGGATTTCACTCATATCGTCCTGGTTATCAACATCTAGTTCTTCCCTGATTTGCTCTAGTTCTTCCGGGGAAATTTGCTCAGTGAGCTCAGCTACCATTTCGCGGATCTTTCGCATGGAGCCCGGAGGAATACCTGTTTCGCCGCAAGCTGCGCATTTTGAAAACTCGAGATCTGGAATCTTTAGTTCATTTCCGTCCTGCAGTTCGAAAATATAATCTTCCTTAACCTTGCGATACTCCTGTTTCCCGCATGTTGGGCAGTTTTTTGCGGAATCATTCATCGTTTGCGTTCCTGTTCATAGATTTGAGATCGGCGAAGCTTGTGGAAGCGGAGAAAGACGCTGTCTTCCTGCAGGATGGCTTCTGAATAGATATGACTCTTAACTCGATCGTCGTTTTCGTAATAACGGATGCTCCCATGCCAATGCGCGTTAAGAATCTTTCCTCGATCATCGTATTTCTGCCAAAAGGCGCGGTTATTGCCCAAGTGCTGCTGTAGTTTTTTAATACACATCTCGGGGTTACCGCCCTCGACATGAAAAAAGTACCATGTGTCCGATCCAGAAGGTCCATCCCCTGCCTCAGCCCTAAGCCCTTGAATCTCATAACGTTCATCCTGGATGGCCCGGAGAATTTCAGTGGCCGTTTTAAGGGGGATGCAGATTTCAGACATAACGGATTATCTGTATTCCATGATGGATTTACAGAATAAGGCGCAACACAATTGCCACTCAATTGGAAAGTAGGAATACTTAGCAAGTTGCTCATAGCATGATCGGCCCTTTTTTAACCTCTTGCTTCAGAAGCACTTCAACGTCGGATATCCACTTTTCAATATCAGCCTCAGACTTAAAGCTCCCGGGAGGCAATTTAATACGCCTAATTTTTGGCTCCAAAAGCTGCGCAGCTTCTGTGGCCGATGCCCTAAATCTCTCAGGCAGCGCACTGACCTCCAAGTCGCGGGCATCCAGTGTTCTTGTCTTTAGGGCATGCTGAACATCCTCGGACGAACCAAGTGCCGGTGCCGGATCCAGGCTAAGCCCATGCTTTTGTTGTAATATCTTTTTCTGTTCCTCAGGTGTTTTTTGCCAGGCACTGTTTTTTTCTAGGTCAGCTTTTTCGGTTGCATGAGCAGCCTCCAAACTTGTACGAGTACGCTGCAAGGCTTTCCGCAGGGCATCGACCAAGTTAGAAGATAGTTCCGGAATCACATCAGGATCAGCAAGCAATCGCCGCTCATCCAGAATGGATTCCACCTGTTCTCTTCTTTGAACTAAATCTGAGAGTCCTGCAGAAAGCTCTAACAGAGCGTTTAACTCTCTCCACGCTGGTAGCTTTTTCTGAATGGCTTCCGACCTGCGCTTCCACTCTTCAAGATCTTTTTTGAGATCATCTTTCTTTAGCAGGATTTGGGAAAGTTGTTGATTCCCGCTCAGAGCCTGAAGTTCACGAATATACTGTACAGCTGGCTTCTCCGGGAGTGGCGCTTCTCCTCCGGCTTTTTCGGAAGTTTTTAAGGCAGCATCCAGGAAAATCCCCGCAGCTTCATCCTCTTTACCCACAGGGCAGTTTACGTTCAGAATGTTGAATAAAACCTTCAACTCCATCCTCTGCCCCATATGAAGAGGAGGATGATCCACGTAAAAGTTAGCCTGTCCGATTTGATTTTGAGGTAGCTCTCTAACGGTTACGGGTTTGTGATTTAATGTTGCCTTTAGCTCTCCGGCTAACATTAACACAATCAGGGCTCCATCGATTGTGTCCCGGGGCCAACCAAATGGGGTTTTGGCAAACTTTTCCCTGACATCCTTCCCTTTTTTCCCGGCCTGCACAAAAGAGCGGATTTCGCTGCAAACAGTGTGAGTTTTTACATCACCTCTATGCCCAACGGCTTGAAGTGCCCCCACATCGCCACCGATGGCCCGGGTCCTGGCCGTAGGCCAACCCGCATGATCTGCATCTTGGAAACGCTGATAGAGCCGGGCGGCAGCCGTCTCAGCTGCTTCTTTGATCCGATCCAGTAAAGTAACTCCGTTTGCTTCCTGGCCACCACCACTGAGTACCTTTGCGTTTTCTAGGATTACTCGAATGTTTTTCTTAATTTCTTCCTCGGCCTGGATGGATCGACTCTCGATCGATCTTTTTGCGGAAATGGCCTCTGAAGTGGTCACATGGCCGCGACTTTCCAACGTCGCCTGAGCGGCTTTTCTTGTCGCAATCGCCTCGTGAAGGCTATCTGTTTTCCTCTGATCGGTAGGTAAATAGACAAATACCGTTGGGGATTGGATGCCCGCAGCTTGGGCAGATGATACCACATCTTTCTCCTGTGCATTCCAGCCATTTCTAACCCAAATGGGGATTTGATCTGTATTCTCTTGCGGCGCTTGATCCCCGGTGACGATAGCGACTTGACGACTTGTCTTGGAAACCCCCTGGGTAACCGAAAGGTTCTCCATTTCCTCTAGAAGGGCATTTCCGAGTGTTTCTTCTCGAATGGTCGCAAGATCTTGAGATTTGCTTTTGAGCTCAATGAGCTTCTTGTCAAAGAACGTATTCCAACTAGCTCCTTCTTGAGTTTGAAGCAGATACTCATTCCCAACGAGCATCAGATCCCCTTCCTTGTGCATCGCGTCTAGAAGCCCGGGAATTCTTTCACGCAAAACAGCAGGATCTTTTTCAAGATCCTCAACAAGCAAGTCGGCAAGATTATCAGGCGTAGCTCTAACTCCATCGTCAGCCCCTTTTTCACGAGGCAACTCCCCAATCAGAAAGATTAAGGAAGCAATACGCTGGCGGAGTTTCCCATCGGCACCCTTCTTTAACTGCTTTTCGATTATCTCATAGAATTCCTGCCTTAAGCGCCCCTGGCTGCGCAGATCGGTCTGAATCTGGCCATAAATAAAGTCTCCGGGAATAACGTATCCCAGGCTCTGGCACGCGTTTTCTTTTAGGGCTTCATAAGCAATTCTCAACTGGGTTCTTAGCTGCGAAGTGGCCTGAGTGATGTCTACCGTCCGCAGCACTTTTTCCCAGAACTTCCGACGAGTTGGCAGGATAGGATAGTCACTCACAATAACCTCTCGATCCTGTTCCTGCATGGAAAGCCGTGTGCTTTGCAGGTGTCGTCCGATTTCTCCGGCGTATTGATCCAATACTTGCTGAATCGGCTTTTCTTGATTTGGTTTTTTAGCCAAGACGGTTTTTCTTAGGACGCACTCAACATCCGCATTCGACAAGCCCACGCGAATGGCAAAACGTGCCTGCAGGCGGCCTAGATTTTTTGTCGACGTAAGTGCTTCTTGGCCGGTTCCTACCAACAAAACACGACTATCCAGACGCGTGCAGATATTTTCAGCTATTTCCTGTATGTCCGATATCTTTTGCAGATTCTCGCCGACGAATTGCTGAATTTCATCTGCGACGATAAGCACCAAGGGTAATTGCCCATCTTTTTGAAAGACATCTTTCGTGGTTTTAATCAAATCATTAATCGTTGGGTTTATTTGCGCTGGGTATTGGTTCCTAAGTATATCTTGCACGTGTTTTTCATCTTTGTACTTTGGTTGAATTTTTAATATTGCCTCAGAAAGAGGAACGGACATGTACAGCCGATTATTAATTTCATTTATCGGATCAGTAACCTTTTTGGCAAGTTCAGCCAGCAATTCTTTTTCATGCCCCTGTTCTCTCATGTCTAAGAGGAACCTTGCCGCAGGGTACTTTTCAGGAAGTCCCATGCCGCGAAAAAGAATCTGCAGAAAAGCAGTGCGTATATTTAAGTCACTTCCACTTCCCAGGGTTCCAGAAACAGCCTGAACCCCACCATAAGGCTTTGCCCGGGTAGACAGCTCAACGAATAAATCCCGGACTGAACCAGGCAGTTTTACGACAGATCTAGCTGTGGCCGCATCAGGGAACCGATAGTCGTCCCATAGATATCGCAACATTTTAACTAAATGGGATTTTCCACTTCCAAAAACCCCGCTGATCCAAGCAGCTTTTTGCTCAGGCTGTCCAAGCGACCCGAGAAATCCGCTCATAACCTGATTTAGGCCGCGTTCGTAAGCTCCTTCACAAACAAAGGTTTCCATCTCAAACCGCAAGACATCAATTCCCTTTTGTGCCTTCCGGGAAAGTTCCTCGACTTTAGAAACTCCATTATTGGGCAGCGAGATGTCGCCCGGATCACGCAGGAACAGCTCTCGAAGCGGGACTAGGGTGTTTGTTTTTTTACTCATAAGATGGCATGTAACTGGCCTCACGGGTAATAGGTACGCCTAAATAGTTGAAGCCATCGCGTGCATCCATAAACCGATACTGACCACCTTTATAGTAGCCAGGGAAAAACAGGAGCAGTCTACCCCGAATTGAATCTTCAACTTTTTTAAGAACGGTCGTCGTATGAAGAATATCGAAAAGACCCGCAACCCCATAAACAGCAACAACATCGTTTTCTGTTACGTTTGTGTCTTGAAGTCTTTCGGTCAAATCAGAACAAAGGTCCTCCTGAATCTCATCCGCTGCTATAAGAAGAGAATCAAAGTCTGTGTGGTAGTTAAGTGTGCTTTTATCCCCATAAAGCTCTTTTTGCTCTTTATGTTGCGCCTCGATCCATTTCGGAAGGAAATGGGTCATATCGCACTCGTGCCAAGCATGTTTTGCCAACCGGGTGGAAGATTCAAAGTCCCTCATTTTCCCCCGAAGATTTCGCTCCTCTTGAGGATGATAAATAACAAAGACTATTTTCTGCGCACCGGGAAGCTCCGCTTTCCATGGCAACGCAATATGCCTTTCATAGTTTTGAATTAGATTTTGAATCTCACTCATAATTATAGTTTACCCGGGAATATTTCACGGAGCCTTGGAAAAGAAATTTGGGTCACTCCCCCCATGCTATAAACATCTAAAAGACCTATTTCTTTAGCTTTTTGAGCTAATTCGCGTGCCTGTTGCGGATTTAAATCGAGGATTTGCATCCATATTGAAGAAAATATTTTTTCACCCGTTTCACCTGAAAGAGTGCTCAAAAGACAGGCAAAGGCTAATGCAACAGGTCCGGCTTTTACCTGTGCCCTAAATTTATTTGATCTTCCACTCAGGTGCCCTGATTGAGTCCATGAAGCCATCCAATTTCCAACAATCTTTTCGCAAATGTTCTCACGATACCGATTTTCAGTTTCACCTGATATGACGTCGAAGATTTCTGCCGATCTCAAGACTTCATTAGGCCTCGTTCCAAGGATTTCTGAAGTTCCATAACGCAACAAAGCATCACGTGCCCACGCCAACAAGAATAAGGAAAGGCCGGCCTCTTCTTCATGGATCCGGTGCAACTCAAACAAGCCCTTAAAGATTAGAATTTCTTCGGAGAATCCGTATTCTTGCTTTAGGTAGGCACATGTTTTTTGACGACTTGAGAGCGTTGGAATCCCAAGACGGTTTTCATCGATAACATAATGTTTAGGCGGCCGCACTAACCCCACTTTTTGATAGATGGTAAAAAGTTTGACCGCCTGATAAAGCAAGATTGAGCGACTCGTCAACGCACCGCCTATATTTTTTGAAAACCCAAGCTCCTCAGGCCCAAGTTTGGGACGAAATCCGCCGCTTATCCGGGAGCTCGGCCTCCCTTGCTCAAATAAAGCTGTTTGTTCGCTGTGTATCATTTGGTACTTTTAGAAGTAAACAGTATTCTATAAATACCGTCAAGTGCTAATTAGCACTTTCTTTAAAATTTGTTTATCCATTAATTATCATCACTTTAGGCTATCTAGCCTCCTGATTTTCCACCGAAGTGGCCAGGCAAAATCCAGCCACTTCGCCTAACCATATAGTCTCTCGGGTCCTGGTCGCGCTCGGGTTTACTTTTCATAAATTCAGTCCACTCAGCGTTCCCTCTAATATGTTTTTCAATTTCCTGCATAGTTGCTGTTTCCAATTTAGTGATTTCACTCTTTCGCATCTCAATAAGTGCTTTTACTGAAACGTGTATTCCTAAGTAATATTGAATGGATACATCCAGTAAAACAGCTTCATTTGCAGTAGCCTGCCCCTTGGGCCCGATCTCAATTTTTATAAAACTAGGCCTTAACACTCTTGGTAGAAACAGACTATTTTTCTCGTTTTTGGTTCCATTTTCAAAACCAAAGTAATTTCGTATGAAAAATCCATTTTTAATCCCCGCACAGTACTCGAGAGGCTTAATTTTATCAGGGTTCCAGTTGTATTTAGCAAATACATTTACGCTTTTACCAAAAAGATCTGGCGTCGGAAATACGTAGTCCAACACAGCCATAATATAGATCTCTTCTTTTTTTCCAGTCTTCATAATGCTAAGTATAGTTAGTATTTCTTTTTTTTAATATTCCTTAGCCCAGCTTTTTCTGTATTTTGGAAATACGGAGGCGTGGAGAATATTTCAAGAGGCAGAGCCTCGATTACGCTTTTCCATCGTTTTAGCAGGGCAAGTTATTTTACTACAATTTGGTTGGGATCGATTTTTGAGATCCGGGGATTCGAAAATGCCAGAAACTGCTGCTCAGCCCAAAAGAGCCATGCAAGCGCAGATTCCGATGGACGGAATGTTTTATATGCAAACTCCAGGTTACCTGAATTAACATCTCTAGGGCATAAGACATTGATAGATTTGAGAATTTTGTCGCGCCAGATAAACGGAGTTTTCGCAAGAATTGGATCCAGCGGTTTACCCCACAAATCACTATTCCCGCCCTCATTATACAAAAGCTGTGTTGCAGATTGCATATAAAGCTCACCCAAAAAGGATTGGGTATTTACATGCCTTGGGAAAATTTTTTGCGTGCTGTCTACCAGAATTCGCTGTTTTTTCCATTTATATGTTTTGCGATTGTTCTTTGGGTTGATGGAGGGCCGCCCCGCGGCTTCCGTGACTGGGCCTAATAATTTCTCGACCGAATACCCTTCAAGGGTGGATACGGACCCTGCTTTCACCAATGGAAACGAGCCAATTTGAATAAATACATCAATCTCTTTACGACTTTCGACTAGATTGACTTTGATTGATAATTCCTGTCGCACGATATTTTACGTTTTAGAATCGTGTATCTTCTTTTTAAAGAATTTCCAGCCGCTTGGGATGAGGCCAGCTGGAGGCTGACCGGTGGATGAAGGTGATGTTTTTGGTCGCCAGGGGGAAAACGTAATTCATTGCCTGCCTGAACTCGACGATCCCATCAATCAGGCGCCGCTCAAAGAGAGGTTTCTCCTCCAGCAGATTGTACGGGAACCTTTTCCGGATCCGGACATATTCGCTGCGGAATATAATCTGGCACTTGTTCTGCGGATGCTCCTCCCTCCAGAGATACTTCACTGATTCCACCGCTTCTCTCTCCCCCTTGTCCAAGGCCACATCCGTATTGAAACTGGTCAGGCAGAGCTCCCTCCTCTTCATGATATCCTCCAGCCACACCATCGGCTTTATTCGCCCCTTGTCGATCGGCAGCTCAAAGCAAACCGCCCACCGGTTCCCGCGGTTCCACAGATAGTATCTCAGCCCATTTTGGCTCACAAATCGGACGCATGCATCCATGACGGGCGATTTCACCGGGCGGGGCGCCGTCTCCTCCACCACCATCGGCAGATCTGGCTGTCTGTAATTCAAAGAATTCATTCCCAAGGCAGACTTAGACAATATCTTCACCAAAAGTTTTTACCCGCGAAAAGATATTTTCAAACCCGGCCCTACCCCAAACAGGCCATGTCCACTCCGGCATCGATTCCCAGACATTCCCCTGGTCAAACCAAGCCAAAGCCGCAATCAACAACACAATCTTACTCATTTCCATCTCCTCTTTCTTCTTTTGGGCTGGGCAGCTCACCAGATACTGATCCACTGTGGATCAATCACTTCCGATGACTTTCTTTCCCCCCCTCCCCCTGTCGGTTCCTATACGCACCCCTTCCCCCACCCACCTGCCGAATTTACAATTTCCCATCTTTAATCCGGTTTAATTAAGGCGCCTCAAGATCCAACGGTGCTTCCAAGGGTGTCTCCAAAAGCCGGATTTTAAGACCCTCCCCATATTCATTTGTAACGCTGTTCAGCATGTCGGGTGATCCCAAGGGCCCTACATCGTTGGCAAACGAATAGAGGAAATCCGGCGACCCCCACGGGCCGGCATCATTGGAGGTTGAATTCAGGAGATCCGGGTTGGCCGAGATAATTGGCTCTCCATACATCCGGATCGCTGCCGCCAATCCGGGATCAGCCGTAAGGGTTTGACCCTTCAGGGTCAGGACACCTGCAAAACCCCACAAACCGATCCAAAGAATAAGTTTTTTCATATTTGGTAATCGTAAGAAACCCCCTAGGACATTTACGGGGGTAGGTCGAAAGGGATATTGGGCATGCTTTAACGCATCCCCCTCAATTCGACCCCTTAAAGGATATCGAACCATAGAATAGCTTGGGCCATTTGGAGTTCTTATCCATGTGCTCCATCTGGAAGCTAGGGTCGACCCCCTGCCTGAACTTGGGCAATAGAAGCAGCCGAGACCAACCCGTCATCCTACTGTAGACGGCCTTTCGTCCCTTTTGGGGGATTCCTGTCAGAAGTTTAGTCATATGACATGGAGTCCTTTGCTGTTGCCAATTTCCAGGGCAGCCAAAAAAAATATTTTAGCCCAAATTCATCTCTTTCGTAAGTCCTTGAAAATCAGTGCGGGTGATTTTCATGCAATAGGGAACGCACATGCATTTTTGGGAACACGAAAGGACTACAGGGTATGGAAACATTAAAAGCACCCACCCAAAGAAGGTCAGTCCCATGGCCCATAAGCCTGGGCCTGCTGGCCATGTTGGCCGTCACCCCCCTCCCTGCCTCAGCTGAAACTGGGCTAGAAGCCTATACCAAGGACTTCCTGCTCAAGCAGCTCCCCCAGATCATGAAGGGAGGGATTACAGAAGAAGAAAGAAAGCTGCGGACGGCCACCCTGGAGCTGAATGCCTGGAAGAACTACCAGCAGCTAAGCGACGAACGCAAGTTTTACTGGGAATGGGTGGGGGAATACGGCCTAAACGCCACCCAAAAGGATAGGGAGTTGATGCAAAGGTATATCGACACCCACTTTAGCCTGGGAAGAAGGACGAGCGGCCAAACCTTCGAGG
>Ga0214921_10004088_pt1 | contig 21819 bp, 19 predicted proteins | sample LL1505_MetaG_FD_177992 | JGI IMG/M metagenome (GOLD analysis project Ga0214921, IMG submission 177992) | Freshwater microbial communities from Lake Lanier, Atlanta, Georgia, United States - LL-1505 | ecosystem: Environmental > Aquatic > Freshwater > Lake | place: USA: Georgia | collected... | reverse complement strand
TAAAAGATATTCCAACGTATAAAATTATTAAATAAATTGAGGATAAATAATTTAGCGATAGTTGTTAATACGCATTCTTCAATGAAAGATATCTGGGAAATGTTCACTGGAGAATTGAACTTGTATTTTCCGAACCAGAAAGTTTATTTTTTTTCAGATCAAAATAGCAAATTATTTCTTAATCATAAAAAAATTATTTATAATTCGAACGACGATTTCACTTCGCAATATTATAATTGTTTGAGTAAAGTTACTGAGCCGTACGTAATAACATTAAATGAGGACTACATTTTGTACGATTTTGTTAAAAATAATTTTATTAAAAAATATATTAGTATTTTAAAGTATAATAATAATCTTTCATTTATTAGATTTCATAAAGGTCCAAATTATACAAATATAAAATATCAGGATTATCTTTATTTTTTAGATTCTAGTAAAAGACATTTGTACAGTCAAACCGCAACACTATGGAAAAGAAATCATTTGTTAGAATTGTATAAAGCAGCACCAAGAAGTTATATTGGAAAAAAAAATAGAAAAAATAAAAATATTTTATGTACCGAAGATGAAATTGATAAGATATGTAGGATTAAGAAATTAAAAGGTTTATATTCTTTTCATAATGAAAAAAAAATAGGACATAGTAATTATGATTCTTATACCTTTCCTTATTTGCAGTCAGTTATTGTAAAAGGTCAATGGAATTATAAGGAATACAAACAAAAGTTAAAAATATTAATGAAGAAATATAAAATTAATGAATCTAAAAGAAAAATTTTTTTAAATAATTATAAAGACAGTATCATAGGATTTTTAAAAAAGGTTGGATTTAAGAATGAATATTAAAAAATGTAGATCATGCGGCGGAACTAAATTTAGATCTATACTAAATCTTGGCAGACACCCTTGGTGCGGTGATTTCCTTAGTAAAAATCGTTTAGGTAAAGAGAAGTATTATCCATTAAATTTAATTTACTGCATTAATTGTGAATTATTACAATTAGATTTTACAGTTCCAAAAGAAAAAATGTTTAGCAATCATTCATATTTGTCATCAACTACGCTAACTTTAAAAAATTATTTTTATAAATTAGCTTTAGAAAACAAAAAGCAATTTAATTTAAATAAAAATGACTTAATACTAGATATAGGAGGAAATGATGGCACTCAGATGTTGCAATATAAGTTAGCAGGAATGCACAATGTGCTTAATGTTGAATCCGCATCCAATATTGCAAAAATATCCAAAAATAAAAAAATCCCAACTATCAATGATTTTTTTAATTTTGAAGTCGCAGTAAATAAGATTGGCGCTGATAAAGTTAAGTTAATTAATGCATCCGGAGTCTTTTTTCATTTAGAAGAATTGCATAGTGTGCTTAAAGCTATAAATTATTGTTTACAACAAGATGGCGTACTTATTATTCAATTTATGTATGCCGGATCAATGATTGATAAAGATTTGTTTGATGGAATTTATCATGAACATTTATGTTTATACACTATAAAAAGCTTAGCTAATCTTCTTAAATTATATAATTTAGAAATTTTTGATGCTTATTATTCTGAAATCCATAGCGGAAGCATTATTGCCAAGGTGTGTAAAAAATATTCTATCCTAAATAAAAAAACATCTAGATTAAAAAAAACTATTAAGAAAGATAAGAAGTATAATCTGCAAGAAATAATAAAATTTTCTAAAAGAGTTAAAGCTAAAAGAAAAAAAATATTAGATTTTTTATTTAGTTTAAAAAAAAATCAAAAAGCAAAAATATATTGTTATGGTGCTCCGGCTAAAGGGAATACACTTTTGAATTATCTTGGAATTAATACTTCAATTATAACTAAAACCGTTGAAGTAAATCCTTTAAAAATTGGCTTGTATCTTCCAAAATCACACATTCCAATCGTTAAAGAAAATAAAAATGATTTACCAGATTATTATTTGCTACTTTCACATAATTTTGAGAATGAAATCATTAAAAAAAACTATTCAATTCTAAAAAAAGGAGTTAAATTTATTACTCTTTTTCCTAAGATTAGGCTGATAGATAAATCTAGTATTTTTTAATGAAAAAGATTCTTTTAACAGGATCAACAGGGTTTCTTGGACGTCATATTAAAGCATTAGCTAATAAAAAAAAATATAAAATTTATGAAAGTAATTCAAAAATAGGAAATTTAGAAAATATCAAAAATTTGCAAATTTATAATAAAATAAAATTTGACTACATTTTTCATTGCGCCACAAGAACCAAAGCTGGAAATTATAGCAAGATTTATAAAGCTGATCAGTGGCTTTTTAATCAATTAATAAATACTAATATTTTACTTTACTGGAAGAATTTTCAGTCGCAGGCAAAAATGATCGCAATGGGATCAAGTTGTATGTACTCACAAGATTTTAAAATGGTGGAAGAAAATTGTCTAAGCGGTTCAGTAGAAAAAGAATTGTATACTTATGCGATGACCAAAAGAATGCTTTTTCTAGGTATTAAGAATTTTAGCGAGCAGTATAAATTAAAATATTTATTTTTTATACCGAGTATTTTTTATGGACCTAATTATGATTTAAACGACAATCATTTTATTTTTGATTTTATTCGAAAAATTAATAAAGGGAAGAGATTAGATAAAGAAGTAAAATTTTTTGGAACAGGAAATAAAAAAAGAGATATAATTTTTGTAAATGATGCAGTTAGTTATATTTTTTCTTTATTAAAATATAATAATGAAGTGTTTAATTTAGCAAGTGGCAAAGAAAAGACCCTGACCTATTATGCTTATAAAATATCTAAATTAATGCAATTTAATATAAATAAAATAAAATTTTCTGGAAATAATAATGAAAGTGTAGAATCAAGAAAATTAGTAACAAAAAAATTAGGAAATTTTGTTCATAAAAGAAGTACCAACATAGATAAAAGCCTTTCATTAACAATTGAGTATTTTAAAAAGAATGAAAAATTTATTATTTCCAAATAATATTAAAAAAATTAGAATTGATGTAGGAACGGGTTCCACAGCACCTAATACCGCTTTGTGGTTAAAAAATAACAATCATACAGGTATATTGTGTTTTGAAGCAGATCCTAGAAGTTATAATATTTTAACCAAAGGAGGATATACTAACCAATACTCAAATTATTTAAGGTTTACAAAAAGAAAATATTTATTATTAAACAAAAAAATCATAAAAAAAATTAATCCAAATATTGTAAAAATTTTTAATGTCGCAATATCCAATTCTAAAAAAAAAAGGGTAAATTTTTTTCTATCAGATGCGAAAAATTTTGGCACTTCGAGTCTTTATAAGCCTATAGTGTCGCGACTTAAGCAAAAAATAAAAAAAAAAATAAAAGTCGCAGTATTCAGTTTGCAATACTTTTTATCAAAAATTGATTGGGAAAAATTTGAATATATTGAGTTTCTAAAGATTGATACCCAAGGGAATGACATAAATGTCTTAAGAAGCTCAGGAGAATATTTAAAAAAAATTTTGTTTGTACAAGCCGAGTACTGGGCAAATCAATCATACGTAGGGGAAAAAAATAGAAATGAATGTTTATTGTTAATTAAAGACTTTATGAAAAAAAAAGGATTTGAGTTGTATTATTATACTTTAGTAGATGCTTATTTTGTTAATACCAACTTAAAAAAGAAAATTTTTTTAGAAAATGTAATTGATAATACAATGGACTTTGAAAAAGGTTTATATAGGAAATCTTTTTTTTTTAATTTATTTCCTGGAAAATTAATTCTTTATGCAAACTTGATATTTCTTTTTAGAAGTTTTAAGATATTTAACTTCTTATTCTATAAGTTGTTTAAAATAAATTTTAAAAAATTTATATAAGTTTTAAATTATATTCTTTATTAATTTGTAAAAATTTTCTTTAGGATAAAAAAATTTTAATTTAGATTTTTTTGCGCATATTTCATCTATTTTTTTATCACCTATCATAAAACTTTGATTTAAATTTATTTCATGTGTCTTAATAATATTTAAAATCATTTTATTATTTGGCTTTCTGCATTTACATTTTATCTTATATTTTTGTATTTTTCCATTCGGATGATGTGGACAGTATTGAATATCATTAATAAAAATATTTTTATTATAAAACTTTTCATTTAAAGATTTTTGAAAATTTAAAAATTGTTTTTCATTGTAATAATTTTTAGCAATACCAGCCTGATTAGTAATTATAAATATATTGAATTTTTTTTTAATTAAATATTGAAGACCTTTAATAACACCTCTTTTTAATAAAAAATCTTTATGTCTATGAACATATCCATAATCATAATTTATAACCCCATCCCTGTCCAAAAATGCTGCATTGTTAATAAATAATTTAGGTAGAACTATCTTTGATTTGTACAAATTTTTTTTTGTTCCAATATCAATAAAAAAATTATTAAATTTTATTCCACTTACTTTTCTTTTAATAATCAAATCTTTTAAATAATCCTGTTCTAAAGATCCTTTATTTTTTAAAATTTTAAGAAATTTTTTATTTATAAAATAAATCCCCCCATTCATATATTTAGAATTTTCTTTAAAAAATACTTTTTTATTTTTAATATCTATATTTGAGAGAAGGTTATTAGATTTATAAATTTTATTTGGGGCAAGTGCTAATTTAACCAAACAATCTTTTGTACCTTTAACAAATTTTTTTAAATTTATATCGAAAAAAGAATCCCCATTCACTAAAATAAAATTTTTAATTTTTTGTTTTTTTAATTCCTTTAACGCTCCAGCTGTACCTTTTGGTTTTTTTTCAACAATACATTTTATAGGTGTTAGATTTATTTTTTTTTTGTCAAATTTTTTTTTAATTAAGTTTCCTTTATATCCAGCCAAAATATATATTGTGTTAAAATTATATTTTGCATAAAAATTTATAAGGTGATTAAGGAAGCTTAATTTTCCAAATTTAATTAATGGTTTTGGAGTATTTTTAGTTATGAAAGATATTCGTTTTCCTAATCCTCCAGCTAAAATAACTAAATCTAAATTTTGCAAATTTTTAGGACAAATTGTCTTCAACAACTTTACAAAAAACTTGGCCAATTAATATTTGTATAGTTTGGATTGTTGAAGTGTTTTTAGAGGGCACTAAAATTATATTTTTTGTGTAGTTCTTGACTTTTCCACCTCCATTTCCACAAAAACTATAAATTAATATACTTTTCTTTTTTGCAATTTTTATTGCCTCTATAATATTTTTGCTATTGCCAGAAGTTGTAATGGCAATTGCAATGTCTCCTTTATTGCCAATAGCCTCAAGTTGTCTTGAAAAAATATAGTTAAAATTAAAATCATTTCCAATAGCTGTTATCGCTGATGTGTCAGTAGCCAAAGATAGAGCCGCAAATGCTTTTCTATTTTTTTTAAATCTGACTGTTAGTTCCGTAGCTAAATGTTGAGCATCAGCTGCACTGCCGCCATTTCCAAATAAAATAATCTTTTTACCTTTTTTTAATGCATAAATTGAAGCTTTACACAATTCCTCAAATTTTTTTATTCTAGAATATTTGAGTATTTCAAGTATTTTTTGCGTATAATTAATTTCTTCTAGTAGTTCTTTGTGAGCTGTCATAAATAATTGCTAATAATTTATTATAAAACTTTTAGAATAATATCATAAATAATAATTTATTGTACATTTAATGAAAAAAAGAATTCTTCTAATATCATACTGGGTAAACGTAGAAGGAAATTCACCAGCTATTATGGCAGATGATAAAATTGAAAGCTTAAGTAGCTTAGGGTATGAAATAAATATTCTAACTTCTTTTGCAAGTAGAGAGCCTAATAATAATAAAATTAGACAGATTAGAATTCCATCAATATCTTTTAATGATTATTTATATGAATATAAAGAAATTAAAAAATTTAAAGATTTCTTTAAATTTATTCTTTTTTTTCCCTTAGTAATAACTTTTGGAGTTTTTTTAGATCTTATTCAAAATTTTTTTATAAAAGGGATTGGAGGAGGAAAGTGGTCTTGGTCTATTTTATCAGCACCTTTTTCTATACTTTACGCTTTATATAATAAAATCGATTACATATTCACTATGGGTGGGCCTGCTACAGCACATTTAACAGGAGCTATTTGTTCAATTTTTACAAAGAAAAAACTATTTATTGAGTTGCAAGATCCTTTAGCCGGAAGAGATATAGGTCGAAATAAATCTTCATCAAAGTATTTATTAATTTTTGAAAAAATATTATTGACTATTTGTCATAAATTAATTTTTGTTACAAAGTCAGCTAGTAATGAAGCCAAATCTAGATATCAATATAGTTTATCTAAAAAAATATTCGGCATTTATACCGGTTCAAAAAAGATTTTTTCTCAAAAAAAAATAAGTAAAAAAAAAAATAAGATACTATTTATTCATCTAGGTACATTATATACAACCAGAAATTTTTATTCACTAATCAAAGCCATTGAATTTTTAATTCAAAATAAAAAGATATTAAAATCTGACATTGAAATTTTAAATATAGGAGAAATATATGGTGATATTAAAAGACATCATTTAAACAAAAGTTATATTTCATGGGAATCAATTCAATCTAGAAAAAATGCTCTCGAAAAATGTTATAGTGCTGATTTTTTACTCTTAATTCAGCATACAGACCACAGGAGTCGACTAACTTTTCCTTACAAACTTTATGAATATTTAAATACAGGAAAACCTATATTTGCTTTAACAAATAATACCGAACTAGATAGAATCCTAAAGATTAATCATCATCACTATTGCGATGTAAATAATTATAAAGATGTTGCTGCAAAACTTATGTATTTAATTAAATATAATAATGATCAAAATAAGATAAATCTTCATTTTAATAAAATAAATCATATTAATCAGTGTAAAAAAATTTTCGAATAATGTTCATTAAGAATTTATGAAAGATTTAATTATTATTATTGGAACTAAAAATCTTAAAAAGTTTTTCCTATTATCTATATTAACAGTTATAGCCGCACTTTTTGAAGCTGTTTCAATAGGTCTTATATTGCCAATTATTTCAATTATTAATACTTCTGATTTTTCAAACTATCCAAATTACCTAAAATCTTTTATCAAAATACTAGAGATTAATAATTATTATAGTTTAGTAATTATTTTTTTCATTTTTGTAATTATAATTTTTTTTTTAAGATTTTTTATTTTTTTATATTCAGATCTGTATAAAATTAAATTTCATTCTTTTATTAGAGTTTATATTATTAAAAAAATTTTCAAAAATTATATAAATTCAGATTATTATTTTTTTTTAAAAAACAACTCTTCGAGTTTAATTAAAAATATTATTAACGAGACGAATGTTTTTTGTGATAAGTATATTTTTGGATTATTATATATCCTTACAGATTTTTTTAATCTTTTTTTTATTATTTTCCTATTAATGCTTTATAATTTTAAAATTACATCTTTTGTACTTGTGGGTTCTTTGCTGTTAAGTTTTGGATATATTTTTTCTTTAAGAAAAAGAATTAATCTTTTAAGTAAAAAAAGAAGTGCGGATGAGTCTGAATTGTTTAAGATAGTATCAGAGACTTTTAATAGTATAAAAGACATTAAAATTTACCAAACAGAAAATTTTTTTTTAAGAAAAATAGACCCCGTTATTAATTCTTCAATAGAAAATTACAAAAAATTATTTTTATTTCAATCGTTTCCTAAGCCATTATTCGAGCTTATTTTGTTAATATTTTTTTTAATATTTATATTTATTTCTATTTTTTTTCTTAATGAAAATATTAATAGTATTTTTTCAACTTTTGCATTATTTGGTGCCGCTTCATTTAGGATTTTACCGTCCGTTTCTAGGATTATTCAGGGCTTTCAAGATGTAAGATTTTCTAATGAATCAAAAAATATTATAAGAAACAATATTTTAGAACTTAACAGTAATAATAATTTAGAAATTAATAATTTTATTTTTGATAAGAAAAAAGATTCTTTTAATGAAATTGTTTTAACTGCTAAGTATTTTGGATATTCAGATTCTACACTCTTCAAAGATGTAAGCTTTGAAGTTAAAAAAAACCAGTGTATTGGAATCGTTGGGGAAAGTGGTGTCGGAAAATCTACTTTGGTTAATACAATTATGGGGCTTCTTCAGTTTAAAGATGTTAATTTAGTATATAGAATTAACAACCAAACTATAAAAAATAGAAAAATAACAGGTTTGTTTGCTTATGTACCCCAATCAACTTTTTTACTAGATGATGACGTAGTTTCAAATATAACTTTTGGAATTAATAAATCAGATATTAATTTTGATTTATTAAATAAAGTTATAATTGACAGTGAGCTTACTGAATTTATCAATAATCTTCCAAATAAAATGCAAACAAGACTGGGGGATAAAGGAAATAACATTTCTGGAGGTCAAATTCAGAGAATTAGTTTAGCTAGAGCGTTATATAGAAATTCAGAAATATTAATATTAGATGAATTCACAAACCAATTGGACAACGTTACAGAAAAAAAAATATTATCCACTATTAACAATCTTAAAAAGGAAAAAACTATAATAATTGTATCTCATAAAAACGAACCAATGCAATTATGCGACACAGTTTATAGAATTCATGATCAAAAAATAGACAAGATTAAATAAGAATATGAAAAAAAATATAGATTCGCATATACCTTATGTTACGGGCAAGGAAATTTATTACTTAAAAAAAGTACTGAAAAAAAAGAAATTCTCTGGGAGAGGTTTTTTTTCAAAAGAATGTGAAAAAATTATTTCAAATAATTATAAAAAACATGAAGTTTTGCTAACTACTTCATGTACCGATGCTTTAGAAATGGCAGCAATCTTGCTTAATATAAAGGCAGGTGACGAAGTTATACTTCCAAGTTATACATTTGTATCTACCGCTAATGCTTTTGTACTTCGAGGTGCAAAATTAATATTTGTAGATACTTATAATTCTCACCCTTGTATTGATGCTAGCCAAATTGAAAAAAAAATTACAAAAAAAACAAAGTGTATTTGTATAATTCATTATGCAAGCATTTCATGCGATATGAATCAAATAATGAGAATATGTAAAAAATATAAAATAAAATTAGTGGAAGATTGCGCTAATGCAATGGGTTCTTTTTATAAAAAAAAAAAATTAGGATTATTTGGAGATTTATCAACTTTTTCATTTCACGATACAAAAAACATAACTTCAGGGGAAGGAGGTGCTTTATTAATTAATAATAAACAATTTGTTAACAGAGCTAAAATTATATTAGAGAAGGGTACAAATAGATCAGATTTTTTAAAAGGTAAGATTAATAAATATCAGTGGGTCGATATAGGCTCTTCATACGTTCTTTCTGAAATTAATTGTGCTTTTTTATATGCACAATTAAAAAAAGAGAATTTCATAACCAAAAAAAGAATTTCTATATATAAATATTATTTTAAAAATTTAATCAAATTCCAAAATAAAAAATTATTTAAGTTACCCTGTGTTCCAAATTATGCAAAAATTAATGGGCACAGCTTCTATATCACGATGAATTCTAAAAAAGAAAAAAGTGATTTAAAAAAAATTATGCAAGAGAAAGGCATTCAACTATCTTCGCATTATGAATGTTTGCACAATAGTCTTTTTTATAAAAGAAAAAATAGAATAATAAAATTAAAAAATTCTGAATATTTCTCAGATAATCTTTTAAGACTTCCTATTTATCCTGATCTAACAAAAAATGATTTAAAAAAGATAGTTGGAAATTTTAATAGTTATTATCAGCATAAAATTTAATAGATGAATTATTATACAAATAAGGAGTTAAAAAAAATTAAGTTTAGTAAACTAGGAAAAAATGTAATGATTTCTCGAAAGACCTCTATTATAAATCCTGAGCTGCTCTCTATAGGAGACTATTCTCGTATAGATGATTTTTGTATTTTGTCTGGTAATATTAAAATTGGCAGAAATGTTCACATCACTCCAATGTGTTTAGTTGGCGGTGGTTTAAAAGGTGTTGAAATATCAGATTTTTGCACTTTAGCCTATAATGTAAAAATATTTAGTCAATCAGATGACTATGTTAATGGTTCAATTACTAACTCAACTTTTCCTAGACAGTTTAAAAAAGAGAAATTTGCAAAAGTTTTTCTAGGCAAACATGTAATTATTGGCGCATCCTCAATAATTATGCCTGGATGCAAACTACAAGAAGGATCTGCTATAGGCGCAATGTCATTAGTGAATAAAAATACAAAAGCATGGAATGTATATTATGGAATACCAGCTAAACTAATGAGAAAAAGAAAAAAAGTTCCAAGAGATTTATTACAAAAAGCAATCAAAAGTTTAAAATGAAGAAAAGAATTGCAATTTGTTATGGGACTAGACCTGAATACATTAAACTTAAGAAAATTATTAATTTAATACCAAAAACCAGAAGAGATGTTTTTTTTGTTGGGCAGCACGATAAATTAATTTCAAAAAATATTTTTTCGAAAAAAATTACTATATTAAAAAATAAAAAAAGATTAGATTCAATTTTTGCTCAAACAATTCTTAAAATAAACTTTAATAAAGTAGATTCCGTTCTTATTCAAGGCGATACAGCTAGCGCTCTTGCTTGTGCCATTGCTGCGTTTAATCAAGGAAAAAAAATTATTTATCTTGAGTCTGGACTTAGGTCCTTTGATTTTAAAAATCCTTTCCCAGAAGAAGGTTATAGACAAATGATATCTAGAATAGCTGATATTAATTTATCCCCAACTTTATTGTCTAAAAAAAATCTTTTAAATGAAAGCGTTAATGGAAAAATTTATGTTACAGGAAATACTGCTTTAGACAATTTAATCTCTTTAAAAAAGAAAACTTTTTATTCTAATATCGTTCCAATTACACTTCATAGAAGAGAGAACTTAAAAAAAATAAATTTATGGTTTAGATCTATAAATAATATTGCAAAAAATTACAAAAATTTAAAATTTATAATACCGATACATGCCAATCCTTTAATATTAAAAAATTCAAAAATATTTACACACGTTAAAGTAATAAAGAGTCTTGAGCATGAGAAATTTATAAATATCTTAAAAAATTCTAGATTTGTCATTACGGACAGTGGAGGAATTCAAGAAGAAGGTAGTTTTTTTAACAAAAAAATAATTTTATGCAGAACTAAAACAGAGCGACCAGAAGGTATTAAAACTGGGCATATTTTAATCTGTAAACGTCATGATGATTTACCGACAATTGTAAATAATGTTGCACTTGATTATAAAGTAAATAAGAAATGCCCTTACGGTGATGGGCATTCATCCAAAAGAATATTTAGAATATTAAAAAAAGAAAAAATATTATAGTTATGATTTCTGTAGTTTTAAATGGATATAAAAGAGCAGAATATTTAGATCTTCAAATTAAATCTATTAAAGAACAATCTGTAAAAGTTAAGGAAATTTTAATTTGGCAAAATTATTATAAAAATTTTAACAATAAAATTGATAAAAAGATAGTACACGCTAATTGTAATCAAAATTTAGGTGTCTGGTCTAGATTTGCTTTTGCTCTTAATTCAAATTCAAATTTTATATGCGTTTTTGACGATGACACAATACCAGGTAAAAATTGGTTAAAAAATTGCATGGAGTGTATGAATACAAAGCCAGCTCTGTTGGGAGCAAGGGGAGTTAGATTTGCTTCTAATAAGAAATATATTGTTGGCCAAGAATTTGGCTGGAACAATCCAAACGATAAAATTGAAAAAGTAGATATTGTAGGGCACAGTTGGTTTTTTAAAAGAGAATGGTTATCTACATTTTGGAGAGAACTTCCTTCCTTAAAACAGTCTAAATATGTTGGAGAGGACATTCATTTTTCTTATGTGCTTAAAAAATATTTGAATATTGATACTTATGTGCCTCCTCATCCAAAAGAAGATAGATCAAAATGGGGCAGTGATCCTTATTATGCTATGAAAATTGGAACAGATAAATTTGCCATATCCTATAATACAAAACGTCAGAAAGAAATGGATGACATTCTAATTAAATATATTAGCAAGGGTTTCAAATTACAATTTTTAGATGAATTAAAATTAAAAGGATTTTATCTGAAAAACAAAATTAAATTATCTAAAATTATAAAGAAGATTACAAATAAATGATTTTTTTTATAAAGAAAGTTTATCAAATAATTAAATTATTTTTTTTTAAAATAAAATATAATTTTTTTATTTCTCAGAATAGAAAAAAAAAATTTAAAAATGATTTTTTATATTTTCTATCTAAGATAAAGTCAGGAAAAAATTTTGGATTTTCAAGATTTTCTGACGGCGAATTATTTATTATACAAAATAAAAAATTAATCATAGATATTGATCATTGGATACTCGATAATAAGAAGACTTATGCAAGATTTTCAGTAAATGAAAAAAAAGAATTTTTGCCAGAGAGAGATCAATTTTATAGAGAAAAATTGATAGAGTCTTTAGTATTTAAAAAAAATAATTATTTTAAAGGAATACCTTGCTCATGTTGTTCTGGATATAAAGATGTAAATTTTCTGCGATCATTTTGCGAAGATGATGAAAATATTACTTTTTCCAATCTTCTTCAAAACGGAAATTATAAGTCATTTATAGATGTATTTCTGGAAGAAATTAAAAAGAGAGATATTATTTTAATTGCAAATAAAAATTTATCATCAAATAATTTACCTTTTGACATTAAAAAGACATTTACAGTTGGAGAAAATTGTTTGATAAATGATTATTCATTAATTAAAAACTTAAAAATTTTTATAAAAGAGAATAGTATTAGAAATTATATTTTTTTAATATCAGCAGCAAGTTTGAGCAATATAATTGTTTATGAATTATTCAAAGAATGTGATGAAAACACATATATTGATATAGGAAGTACATTAAATCCTTTATTAGGCATAGATGGTTGGCAAGGATCGCGAACTTATTTAAAAGAATATTGGGAAAATCAGAAACCTATTCAATACTTGAGTAAAAATTGTTATTGGTAAATTAAATATTATGAACTTTAGTAATAGAGCCTATGTTACCGGTGGAGCAGGTTTTCTAGGCTCCCATATATGCAGATTGTTATTACAAAAAGGCTTTAAAGTTTATTGCATAGATATTAATGATAACTATCGAATAAGAGATTTAAAAAAAAATAAGAATTTTTTTTTTTACAAAGCATCTATACTAAATATTAAAAAGTTAAAAAAAATTATAAGAAAAAATTCTTATATTTACCATTTTGCAGCAATTGCAGATCCTTTGAAATATGTTCAGCAGCCTTTAAAAACTTTAAACATAGATTTAAAAGCTTCAATAAATATTTTTGAGTTAGCATCAAATAAAAAATGTAAAATTATATTTGCCTCGACTTCTGAAGTTTATGGAAAAAATTCAAAAGTTCCATGGAGTGAAGATGACGATAGAGTATTAGGTTCAACAAAAATTAATAGATGGTGTTATTCTTCTTCAAAAGCAGTATCTGAACATTATCTAATAGCCTACGCAAAGGAAAAAAATCTAAAATTTGTTATTTTTAGATTTTTTAACGTTTATGGTCCTAGCCTTGATAGTTTAGGAAATGGAAGAGTTCTTACTATGATGCTAGATCGTTTCTTAAAAAATAAGGATGTTCTCATTCATGGCAATGGAAAACAGACAAGAAGCTTTTCATATATTGATGATGTCGTAAATGGAGTTGTAGAAGTTTCTCATAATAAAAAATGTGAAAATGATATTTATAATATTGGATCAAACAAGGAAATAAAGATTATAGATTTGGCAAAAAAAATAAAACAACTTGGAAAATTTAATTCAAAATTAAAGTTTATAGATCATAAAAAAATCTTTGGAAAAAGTTATGAAGATGTTCCGAGAAGAGTTCCTTCATTGAAAAAAATAAATAAATTTTTAAAAGATAATAAAAAAACAAGTTTAAACGAGGGTTTGAAAAAAATTATATCTTGGCATAAAAATATTAATTTTTAATAAAATAAAAAATGATAGTTGGGATAAACGCCGTTAATATTAAGTCAGGCGGGGGAATGTCTCATATAGAAAATATTTTAATTAATTTAAACAGAGAATTTTTAAAAAAACAAAAAATTAATAAAATTATTTTATGGTGCAATCCCATTCTATATTATTATTTATCTAAACTAAAATTATATAAAAAAAATATAATTGTTGTAAAAATAAAAGATAATTTTTTATATAATGTATTTTGGAAATTATATTTTTTATATGTAAATTTAAAAAAATATAATTGTGATGTTCTTTATTCTTTAGATGGAATTGTTTTAAGAAAGTTTAAAAAAGTTATTATTTTATATCAAAACTTACTGCCATTTAGTAATTATGAGATTTTAAGATACGGATTATCTTATCAGGCATTTAAATTAATTTTATTAAGATATATATATTACTTATCTCAAAAAAAGGCTGATGCCGTCATATATCTTAATTATTATGGAAAAACTAAGATTGAAAATCATATAGGAAAACCAAAGAAGTTTTTTATCGTACCTCATGGAGTTTCACATGATTACATCTCTAATATAAAAAAAAAATCAGAAAGTAAAAATAATAATATAAATATTATTTATATCTCACCAATAGATTTATATAAGCATCAATGGAATGTTATTAAAGCCATTGGACTGCTCATTCGAGAAAATCTTAATATTAAATTACATATAGTTGGCTTTTATTCTAATCAGAAAGCCAAAAATTTATTTCTAAAATCTTATAATGAATTGAATAGTTATAAAAAAGATTCTGTTATTTATTATGGCTATTTAAAAAAAAAGGAGATCATTGATCTATTAAAAAAAATGGATATTTTTTTATTTGCATCTTCTTGTGAATCTTTCGGGATAACTTTGTTAGAAGGAATGGCTAATAACTTGCCAATATTTAGTTCTAATATGTCGGGAATCCCATCAACTATCGGAAAAAAAATTATTTACTTTAATCCATTGGATTATTTAAGTATTTACAGGCAATTAAAAAAAAATTTAACGAATTTGAATTCTATTAAAGAAACAAAAGTCTCTTATCAAAAAATACTATCCAATTATAATTGGAAAAAAAGTAGCCTTAGGACATTTGAGTCTATCACCAGTGTTATTAAAAATAATTATCAAAATAGTAAAGAAAATTATCTAATAAATTCTGATATTAAAAAAAATTTTTTTACACTAATCCAAAATAATATATTCAGTTTATTATATTTAAATTCTACTTTTTCAGTAATTTTCACTTTTATTTTATTATATTTTTTTAGTACAGGTTCTTATTCGGTAGATTTTTTAGTCATGTCCAGTTTAGTATTGATTATTACACAGGTTTTATCGTCTAACATTAGAAATATCGCCGTTATAGATAAGAACATCCGTCTATTAAAATATCATTTTAAATTTCGTTTATTTATTTCTTTCATAATTTTACTTTTTTTTGTAATTCAAAATTATTTTTTCGCTACCGGGAATAATATTTTTAATTTTTGTATTTTGTTATTTATATTGAGTTTCTGGATTTGTGAATTGAAAATTGCATTTAATGAGATCAGAAAAAATAAGAAAAATTCTCTTATAACTTTATATTTGTACACTTTTTCATATCTAATTCTTTTAATTTTACTCTATTTTAATAATGAAAAAATTTCTTTAATATCTTATTTGATAGGAACTTCACTTATTAATATATTTTACTTTTCTGATTTTTTTATTCAAGATAAAAAAAATATAAAAATTGATAAATTAAAATATTTAAATAGAAAGTATATTGAATTTAATCAACCAGCTTTTCTTTCTTCTTTATTTTTAATTCTGGCAACTTTTTTAATTCGTTATACTTTAAACAAAGAATTTGAGCATAAGTTGGTGGCAGATATCCTTTTTGCTATTGCAATTGCAAATTTTCCAGGATCTATAATAACCACAACTTTTGGCGCTAGTTATTTAAATCGAGATGTCTCTTTGCCAATTATTTTTAAATATTTATTTAATATTTATATTCTGACATTGGTTGTATCTATATTTCTTTTAGTAACTAATATTTATCCTTCTTATAAAGAATTTTTCAAAATTTTAAGTTACTCATTGGCTGGCGGCATTTTTATGGCCTATGCCCAAATAATTCGTATTTTGAATTTAGGAGTTTTGTATAACCGAAAATCTGTTTTTTTGAGAGATATTATTTTTTCTTTAGTTATATTATTATTTTTGTTTATTTATATTTTCTTTAATAAAATTTATTTGCTATATTTTTCATACTCATTGTTTGCTATTGTAATTTATAGTTTCGATTACAAATTACATGTATTCAAAAAAAAATTATAAAAAAAATGTTCAAATATTAATTAATTTAATATTATTTCTAAATATTATAACTTTTTCTATTAGTATTTTTTATTTAAAACATTCAGTCGCTTCTTATTTAATATTTTCTGTAATATCTATTTTTTATTTACATTATACTTTTTTAAAATTTCATTATTATACAGAATTATATATTAGTATTTTTTTGTATTTAGGATTCTGGTTTAAATCTGCAATTTTTTTTATATTGTATGATTATACTTATATTCGCTTTCCTGAAAGTCCTCAAAGCTCGATTATTATGACAGATGAATATTTAAATAAACACTTATCACAAGTTTTTAATATTTCATCTATTTCTATTACAATAATTTTTCTTACATTCTATATTATTAATAATTTTATATTAACACAAAAAAAAAAATTAAATAATTGTAAATTAACAGGTATAAAAAATTTTTTTGTAAATAATAAATCAAAATTATATTTTTTATATTTTTTTTTATCTATTTCACTAATCTTTTTAAATTATATTTTTTCAGTTTCGTATAGGGGAAAAATATATGTAAACTTTGATGTTACCGAGCATATTTTTAAGACTTTCCTTTTTTTTGGATTATTACTAATCGCATGCACTTTTCTTGAATTGGAGGATAATCAACTAAATATGAAAAAATTTATTTTATTAAATCCCATTCTAGGTTTTTTGATATCAATCTCCATTCATAGTAGAGCAATGATATTTGAGCAGTTAGTTATTTTTTTTTCTATTTTTCATAAATTAAAAAAAAATAATTTTTATATAAAATTTCTTCTATTTTTAATGATTGTTTTTTTTATATCAGTATTGATTGTCACTACAATAAGATTGAAAAATTCTAATCAAAAAATTCTTAACCCTTATTCCTTAGTGAAAGAGTTTTTTATATTATCTACCCAAAGATGGGTTGGTGTTGATGGTTTATCAAATATAGTAGCTTATAAAGAAAAGGGTTTTAATTTTTATATAAATGCTCTTAAGGAAAAAAATAAATCTGAAGTAACTTTTTACGAAAAAAATATTTTTAAAAAGGAACAAAAAAATTATGAATTTTACAAAAGTAGTTATGTGCCAGGTTTTATTGCATTCATATATTATTCTGATTCAGTTTTTACGCTTGCAGTAACTCTAATTTTTTTAATTAGTATTTTTGCTTATATAGAGAGAGTTATTGGCTATTTTTCTATGAATTCATCAATTATTACTAATTACTTATCATTTGTGTTTGTTTGGAGGTTAATTCATTTTGGAATATATCCAATGTATACTTTATATTATTATTCAATAATTATTTTTTTTGTATTTGGTATATATTTTTCAAATAAGTTATTAAATAAATATTATGATCGATAAAGTTTTTTTATATTTAGTTCTTTTTATTCCTTATTCATTTTTATTAGGACCTTTTATAACTGAGTGCACCACAATTCTTTTAATTTTTTTTTTTTTAATAAAAATTTTCAGAACAAAAAATTTTTTTTATTTTAAAAATAACTTTTTTAAGTTTTTTTTGTTATTTAATCTTGTTCTTATTATTAGCAGTTTATTTTCAGAAAATATTTTGTATTCCCTAAATACTTCAGTTTTCTTTTTCAGATTCTATATTTGTTCTATTGCAATATGGTATGCTCTTGAAAACTACAAAAATTTATTTAATAAATTCATATATTCTTCCTTAATTGCAATATTTATTACAACCCTTGGTGTATTGTATGAGTTCATATTTATAAAAAATTTTTTTTATTCAGTTAATCATTCAGCCGGTGAGTTGTCGAGATTATCAGGATTCTTAACAAAAAAATTAGTAGTAGGATCATATTTAACTAGAGTCGGATGTGTTTTATTTGCTATGTCTATTATTTATCTTTTAAAGAAAAAAAATAATTTATATATATTATTTTTAGGCTTGCTGTACCTCACTATTATAATTTTTATTTCCGGTGAAAGAACTGCTTTTTTTTCTATTTTCTTTTTTTGTATTTTAACTCTAATTTATTTTAGAAAAAAAATTAATATTTATATAGGAACTTTCGTTTTACTAATAAGTTTCTTTGTTATCCTTAATTTTGAACCTATAAAAAAAAGAATGATTGATTTAACAATTAGTCAATTAAACAACACAATGTCTTTTGAGTGGAAATCAGAGAAAAGTGATCCAAAAGATTTTGTTTATATAAGCGTTCATCATAATGCGCATGCAAGATCGGCTTTAAAAATGTTTTACGATAGTCCTGTTCTCGGACATGGACCTAGTATGTTTAGATTTATTTGTAATAAGTTTTTATATAATGAATTTTCATGTACAACTCATCCGCATAATTTTTATTTGCAACTATTGGCAGAGACGGGAACTTTTGGCTTTTTATTTTTGTTAATATTTTTTTTTCAGGTATGTATCAAAGTATTCTCAGGACTAATTAAACCAATTTATAATAACAAAAAAAATATTGAGTTTTTACTTTACTCAAGTATTTTGATCTCCATCGTACCATTTTTCCCTTCAGGCAATCTTTTTAATAACTGGCTTGCTCCCCAAATTTTTTTACCTTTCGGATTCTTATTGTATTTGAATAATAGAAAAAATTTATGATCGAATTTTTTATTTTATTATTTTTTTTTATATTAAATTACTATTCTCTTTGTAACTTCTATAAGATCTCTTTATATTTAGATATATTTGATAAGCCTTCAAAAAGAAAAATACATAAGTATAAAGTCGCAAGCATTGGCGGATTTTTTTTTTTAATTAATTTTTTTTTTATAATAATTTTAGGATATTTATTTAAGATAAAATTATTTTTTTTCGATATTGCTAACTATCTTCAACTTTTATCTTTCTTTCTAATATTTATCTTATTTTTTATTCTGGGTTTACTAGATGATAAATATAATCTTTCTTATAAAGTGAAATTCATCTTTTCTATTTTATTTTTATTTTTTTTAATTCAATTTGATAATAATTTAATTATTCATGATCTAAAATTCTCTTTTTTAGAAAGTCATATCCGTTTAGAAAATTTTGCTATTCCTTTTACAATTTTGTGCATTTTGCTGTTTTTAAATGCTTTTAATATGATTGATGGTTTAAATTTTTTATCAGTATCTTATTCTTTTTTTATTATTATTTTTTTTATTTTTAATAAATATATTTCGTTTGTTTTTTTATTATTAATTTTTTACTATTTATTTTTTATTTATCTAAATTCTAACAACAAGATTTTTTTAGGAGATAATGGAACTTTATCAATTGGTTTTTTTCTAAGTTACATTTTTATAAAGTCTTATAATAGTAATTTAATTCCAAATGTTGATATAATATTTTTAATTATGTCAGTACCAGGACTTGACATGTTGCGATTATTTTTTCAAAGAATTTTAAAAAAAAAAAATCCATTTAAACCCGACAGTAATCATTTACACCATTTGATATTATTCAGATTTCCAAAAAAAAATATTGCATCACTTGTGATGATTTTTGTATTAATTTCGCCCTATCTTTTGACTTTTACTCAATTGTCCTATTCTTTAATTATATCAATTGTTTTTTTTGGGTATTGTTTTGCTTTAAATTTTTTAAAATCTAAAAATAAAAATGATTAAAATAAATTTCTTTAATAAAGATTTTTTAGATAAAAATTTAAATTTTATTAAATTATTATTAATTACTTTATTTATTTTCTTTTTTGATATTAAATTTAAAATTTTTTCGATATTATTTGATTTAAGATTGTTCTCTATTCTCTTATTTCCAATAATGATTTATGAATATCGAATTCATAGGAAGTATAATAATTTTATCTTAATATTTTTTTTAATTTTAATTTTTTTGTTACTTCATTATTTTTTAAATATATTTACTAATAAAATCCCATTTAATATTTATTCAATTGTAAAGATTATTTCTGGATTTTTAATTTTATCAAGTATTTTTTATTACAAAGAATTTGTTCTCATTAATATTAATAAAATAATAAATATGTTCCTAATTATTTTTTTTTTTATTATATTAGCATTTAATATTATAAGTTTTTTTAATAATAGTTTTTCTCTAAATTGTTTTTTTGGATGTTTTAGTGTCAATAGATTTTTATTTTTAGAAAATTCTCATTTAGCGTACATTAGTTCTTTGATTATTTTTTTCTATATATTTAATTCATTAAAAAAAGATAATATTAAGTTTATTGTATTCTTCTTATTTTTTTTAATTTCATTAATTAAAAATCAATCAACCACTTTATTGACATCCAATATTATAATTAGTACTTTTTTTTTAATTTTTTATTCTAAAAATTTAGATAAATTTAAATTTGTCTCTTTTTTGTGTATTTTTGTTTTATCTTCAATATTTATAGTTAGTCCATTTCATAAAGAAAAAGTAGACGATTTTGTTAATATTTTTCATCAAGAAAAAAAACAAGATAATCTCACATTTGTTTTATCTCCACCCGAAATTTCAAATGTAAAAAATTTGTCTTCAGATGTTTATTTTTTTAACTCGAAAATAGCGTTTAATTCATTAATAGATCGACCATTTGGATGGGGCTTGTATAATTATCAATTTGCCCATCAGAAGTATTCTAAAATAACCAAAAGCTACCTTGAAGGTTCTAGTTGGCTTAATAATGATGATGGGGCAAATATTTTATTTAAATCTATTGTAGAAATGGGAATTTTCAGTTTTTTACTTTATATTCCTTTTTTATATTTCTTATTTTGTAAAAAAATTAATTTTCAATATAAATTATTGTTAGCTCCTCCGATAATTACGCAGGTATTAATTAGAGGCTCGGGTTTTTTTAATGGCGGTTTTATCGTTTTTATAATTTTATATTTTTATTTGGTGTTTAAAAAAAACTAACAATTTTTAATTTTTGTGTAAGCTAAAGAAGTTAAGAACATTTTTTTATAAATATTATCGTATCTAAGATTTAAATTTCTTATTGAAAAATCATTTCTTATAAATTTTTCCATTTTCTTAGCCAAATCATTTTCACAGTTGGCGTTGCTAATCAATCCTAGCTTGTTATTTTTTATCATTTTGGATATTTCTTGAGAGGGATTTACGTCGGCCAATATAGGTAGATTAGATTCTAAATATGAATAAAATTTTCCTGGAAAATTATTAAAATGAATTTTTTTATCCAAAGATATAATGCCTACTGTAAATCTAGTAATGTGCTTTATAAATTTGCCTTCGTTAATCGTGTCTAAGAAATAAACTTTTTTTTTTGCTATAAAGTCTTTTAATCTAAATTTTAAAAATTTTAATTTAGATCCATTACCCACGAAATATATTTTAAAATTTAGATTTTTATTATAGAGAAAATTAATGGCTTTAATAATTCTTTCCCAATTTTGGGCGGGACCAATTGTTCCTGCAAAAAGAAATTTGCATATTTTTTTTTTTTTTATTTTTTG
>Ga0214921_10004087_pt1 | contig 21823 bp, 19 predicted proteins | sample LL1505_MetaG_FD_177992 | JGI IMG/M metagenome (GOLD analysis project Ga0214921, IMG submission 177992) | Freshwater microbial communities from Lake Lanier, Atlanta, Georgia, United States - LL-1505 | ecosystem: Environmental > Aquatic > Freshwater > Lake | place: USA: Georgia | collected... | reverse complement strand
GCCCTGTCGCGTGACGGCAAGCCGATGGAGCAACTGAGCGACTTTGCCGGTCTGGCCCGTGTTCGTCCCGGCATGGCGCTCGCCCTGACGGCTCTGTCTTTCTCTGTCATGGGCCTGCCGCCCTTTAGCGGGTTCTGGGCCAAGATGTTCGTGTTCAAGGCGGCGATTGCCTCTGGCCAATGGGCCTTGGCGGCGGTGCTGTTGCTCGGCAGCGTGGTCGCGGCCTTCTATTACCTGCGCCTGATCAAGACCATGTGGTTCGATGCGGCTCCCAGTCAGACCGACAAGGAGCCCTTGGATGCTAAGGGCGTGGCGCTGGCCTCGGCCCTGTTCTGCTTCCCTGTGGTTCTGCCTGCCTTGGCGGTGCTTGAGCCGCTGGCCAAGACGGCGGCTTCGGCCTTCGGGCTGAAATAGGCCCAAAGACGTGTTGCCGTTGGACCGCCCGCCGGTCCTGATCTTGGATGAGACGCCCTCGACCAATGCCGAGGCCCGGGCACGGGCTGAGGCGGGGGATATGGGGCCGCTGTGGATCATGGCGCGGCGTCAGACGGCTGGTCGCGGTCGGCGGGGTAGGGCGTGGGAGACTGGCGCAGGCAATCTGGCCGCTACCTTGCTCTGTGTCACGGCCAAGCCCCCTGCTGAGGCGGCTCAAATCTCGTTCATTGCCGCCTTGGCGGTCGCTGAATTGGCCGATAGCGCCATGGCTCAGCCCTTGGCGCAGCTCAAATGGCCCAATGACGTGTTGGTTCAGGGCCGAAAGATCAGTGGTATTCTGGTGGAATCAGGGCTTAGACCTGATGGAGCCCTGTGGCTCGCCGTAGGTATCGGCGTCAACCTGCAAACCCCGCCTGATGCCGCCGAACGGCCTGCTGCCGCGATTGCCGATTGCGAGGGCGCACAGGTCTTGAGCCAAGATGAAGCCTTGGCGCGGCTCAGTGTCCGAATGGCCGATTGGATGGCCCTTTGGGACCGCGAGGGTTTTGCCCCCATCGCCAAGGCTTGGACGGCCCGCGCCTTTGGCCTGGGCGGTGCCTGCACGGCTCGTTTGGGTCATGAAACGGTCGAGGGCATAGCAGAAGGTCTTGACCCGGACGGGTCCTTACGCCTTCGTCTCGTCGACAATAGCGTTCGCCGGATCTCGGCGGGCGACGTCTTCTTCGGAGAGGTCTGATGCTGCTAGCCATTGAGCAAGGCAACACCAACACCCTATTTGCCATTCACGACGGCAACGAGTGGACTGCCCAATGGCGTTCATCGACGGAGTCGTCGCGCACAGCCGATGAATATGCCGTGTGGTTGATGCAGTTGGTGCATTTGCAGGGTCTGACGCTGGACAGCTTCAAGGCCTGCATTATCTCCAGTGTTGTGCCCCAATCGATCTTCAATCTTCGCAATCTCAGCCGCCGTTATCTCAAGGTCGAGCCCTTGGTGATTGGCGACAATGCTGAGTTGGGCGTCGAGGTGCGGATTGAAAAGCCGTCAGAGGCGGGGGCTGACCGCCTCGTCAACGCGGTCGGCGGCTATATGAGCTATGGTGGTCCACTGATCATTATCGATTCCGGCACTGCGACGACCTTCGATGTGGTAGGAGCCGACGGTGCCTTTGAGGGCGGGGTTATCGCTCCGGGCGTCAACCTCTCGATGCAGGCCCTCCATACCGCCGCAGCCAAGCTGCCGCGCGTGGCGATCCAGCGTCCAGACCGGATTATCGGCAAGGACACGGTCGGTGCCATGCAGGCCGGGGTTTTTTGGGGCTATATCGGGCTGATCGAGGGATTGATCAGTCGGATCAAGGAAGAATATGGCCAACCCATGAAGGTGGTCGCGACTGGAGGCGTCGTCTCGCTGTTTGAAGGCGCGACTGATGCTATCGATATTTTTGATGGAGATCTTACGATCCGCGGCATGCTTGAAATTTACCGACGCAACACCCCTATAAGTGCTGCATGAAAAAGACATCCGAAGATGAACTCGTCTTCCTGCCGTTAGGTGGGTCGAACGAGATCGGTATGAACTTTAACCTCTATGGTTACGGCCCGCCCCATGCGCGCAAGTGGATCGTGGTCGATGTCGGGGTGACCTTTGGGGACCAGACGACGCCGGGGGTGGAGATCATCCTGCCCGATCCGTCCTATATTGAAGACTATGCCGATGACATTATCGCCATCGTCCTGACCCACGCCCATGAGGACCATATCGGGGCCATGGGCTGGCTCTGGCCACGTCTGCGGGCTCCCATCTATGCCACGCCCTTCACCGCCTTCTTGCTGCGCGAAAAGATGCGCGATGCGGGCTGTTTGAAGGACGCTGATATTACCGAAGTGCCGATGGGCGGCTCGATTGATTTGGGTCCATTCCAAGTGACCTTGGTGACCCTGACCCACTCGATCCCCGAGCCCAATGGTCTGGCGATCCGCACGCCGCTGGGCACGATCCTGCACACGGGTGACTGGAAGATCGATCCCGATCCAATCTTGGGCGAGAGCACCGATATTGACGCCTTGACTGCGCTCGGAGACGAGGGCGTTCTGGCGATGGTCTGCGACAGTACCAACGTCTTTGTCGATGGCCTTGCTGGGTCTGAGGCCGAGGTCCGCGTGGCCATGACCAGCCTGATCAAGGGCCTCAAGGGTAAGGTGGCGGTAGCCTGTTTCGCGTCCAACGTGGCGCGGATGCATACGGTGATCAAGGCCGCTCAGATGGCCGACCGCCGGGTCTGTCTGGTGGGCCGCTCGATGCACCGGATGGCAGCGGCAGCCAAGTCGGTGGGCATGTTCAATGACATCGCGCCGTTCGTGTCTGATGCAGAGGCTGGCTTCTTCCCCGAGGACAAGATCCTCTATCTTTGCACCGGCAGCCAAGGTGAGGCGAGGGCGGCCCTGTTCCGCATTGCCGACGGCACCCATCAGCATGTCAGCTTTGGTCCGGGTGACCATTGTATCTTCTCGTCGCGGGTCATTCCGGGCAACGAGATTCCGATCCGCAACCTACAGAACAAGCTCTCTGGCGCAGGCGTGCGGCTCTATACCGAGCGCGACCATCCGGGCATTCACGTCTCCGGCCACCCGTGCCGTGATGAGTTGAAGCAGATGTATCAGTGGGCGCGTCCGCAGATCGCGGTTCCGACCCATGGCGAGCGCCGTCACCTGCTCGAGCATCTGGCCTTCGCCAAGGATTTGCAGGTCCCGCAAGGGGTTGCGCCGCGCAATGGCGACATGGTCCGGCTAGCGCCTGGCCGCGCTGAAATCATCGACGAGGTGCCTGCGGGCCGTCTCTATGTCGACGGCGGTGTCGTAACGGTCGAGAACGGCGATGCGTTGCGAGAGCGACGTCATGCCGCCTTTAATGGTGTGATCAATGTCTCGATTGCCTTGAACGAAAAGGGCAAGATCCTCTCTGGTCCTCAGGTGCGCGGTCTGGGGCTGCCCAGTGACGCGGACTACACTTTGGATGATGCGTTAGATGATCTGGCCATCGCTGCCGAAGAGGGCCTCAGCCGCCTTCGCGGTGACGGGCTTGAAGATGATGATGCCGTCGAGGCCGCCATCAGTCGGGCGGTCAAGAAGGCAGCCCACCGGATTTGGAAACGCCGCCCGCTGGTGGAAACTACGGTTTTGCGGGTTTAGACCCTAGGAGAGGATCAAGATCATGATCGGACGTTTGAACCATATCGGCATTGCCACCCCGTCCATCGAGGACTCCGTGGCCATGTACAAAGACCTGATGGGCGCGACCTCGGCGACCGAAAAGCGGGCCATGCCTGATCAAGGCGTGTGGGTCAGCTTCGTCGACCTGCCCAACAGTCAGATTGAGTTGATCGAGCCTTACGGCGAAAATTCGCCGATCCATGCCTTTTTGGAAAAGAACCCCAAGGGCGGTCAGCACCATGTCTGTTTCGAAGTGCCCGACATCTATGTTGCGCGCGACGAGATGAAGGCCAAGGGGGCGACGGTTCTGGGCGAGCCGCGTATCGGTGCGCACGGCACCTTGATCATCTTCATCCATCCGAAGAATATGGGCGGCGTTCTGGTCGAGTTGATGGAAACCCCGAAGGAGGCTCACTGATGGGTCCGGTAACTGCCCTTTCCATCTATCTGGTGACCTGGTGGGTCGTGCTCTTCACGATTCTGCCGATTGGCGTAACCAGCCATGCCGAGGCGGGCGTGGATCATGGTGATGGCGGTGATCCCGGCGCGCCGGTAGAGCCCAAGCTGAAGCGTAAGTTCATGACCACGACCATCGCGGCAACCGTGATCTGGGCGATCATTATGGCCTGCTTGAAGTTCCACCTGATCCCTCTGCCAAACGTCCCTATGGCCTAGGCCGTCTTTGTTTGCTCAATTTTTTAGCATCCCGATGGCTCACTCCCTTGGGTTGTCTGGAAAGTGAGCGAAGGGCAGGGATGTTCGCCAAACCCATAGGCCGACATTGTCTGAAAACGGTGTGAGCCTTTAGGGTGTAAAGACGGGGCCGGTTCTTCTGGCCATCTTCCGTGGCGTTTCTCCCGATATGACTTTTAAGGCCGCGCTCGACAGCGCGGCCTTTTTTTCGCCTTTGGAATAGAGAATTCTTCAATCCAACGATCTTTCCACCTCTCAAATGGCCCAGTCCGTTGCCAAGCCTGCGCTTGCGGGGCTATGTGAACCACCCTCGGCAACCCCACGGATCTTATCATGCGCCTGTCGCGCTATTTTCTTCCCGTTCTCAAAGAAACCCCCTCGGAGGCGCAGATCGTCTCGCACCGACTGATGTTGCGGGCCGGCATGATCCGGCAGGAGGCAGCAGGGATCTATTCGTGGCTGCCGCTTGGCCATCGGGTCTTGCGCAAGATCGAGCAGATTGTCCGTGAAGAGATGGACCGTGCCGGTGCCATCGAAATCCTGATGCCGACCTTGCAGTTGGCCGACCTGTGGCGCGAGTCTGGGCGCTATGACGCCTATGGGCCGGAGATGCTGCGCATTGTCGACCGCAATGAGCGCGAGCTGCTCTATGGGCCAACCAACGAAGAGATGGTCACCGGCATTTTCCGCTCGTCCGTGCGCTCCTACAAGGACCTGCCCAAGAACCTCTATCACATGCAGTGGAAGTTCCGGGACGAGCAGCGCCCACGCTTTGGCGTCATGCGGGGACGGGAGTTCCTGATGAAGGATGCCTATTCCTTCGACGTCGACGAGGCTGCGGCCAAGCGGTCCTATAACCGCATGTTTGTCGCCTATTTGAATCTCTATGCCCGCATGGGCCTCAAGGTCGTGCCGATGCGCGCTGACACTGGCCCTATCGGCGGTGATCTGAGCCACGAGTTCATCGTATTGGCCGATACGGGCGAGAGCGAAGTCTTCTGTCACCGGGATCTGGTCGAGATGGGCCCTCCTGGCACCGATCAGGACTGGGACAGCGACCTGCAACATCTGGTCGACCAGCGCACGCGCCTCTATGCCGCGACCGAAGAGATGCATGACGCGGCCCGCTTTGACGCTGAAGTGCCAGAGGATATGCGCCTGTCCGCGCGCGGCATCGAGGTCGGCCATATCTTCTATTTCGGCGAGAAATATTCGGTGCCCATGAAGGCCGTCGTCGCTGGCCCTAAGGGGGTAGAGCGTCCGGTCCATATGGGCAGCTATGGCGTCGGTGTCTCTCGCCTACTGGGAGCGATCATCGAAGCGAGCCACGACGACAATGGCATCATCTGGCAAGAGTCGGTCGCGCCGTTTGGTGTGGCCGTGATCAATCTGCGTCCGGGCGATGAGGCTGTCGATGCGGCCTGTCAGCAGGCCTATGACCATCTGACCGCAGCGGGCAAGGAGCCCTTGCTGGACGATACGTCGGAGCGCGTCGGAGCCAAGTTTGCGACCATGGACCTGATTGGTGTGCCTTGGCAGTTGATCATCGGCCCTAAGGGTCTGGCGTCGGGCGAGGTCGAGATCAAGAACCGCGCGACCGGTGAGCGGCAATCCCTGTCGCTGGACGCGGCCCTGACCCTTCTGAGCGCAAAGGCCGGTTCATAGGCATGGGGCAGGGCGAGGGGCTCACTATCCGCTCAGCGGGTCCGTTCTCCTTGTGGGAGCGACAGCTTGCGGGCCGCTATCTGCGCACGAAGCGTCAGAATGGCGGCGTGGCCCTGATCTCTGGTATCTCCTTTGTCGGCATCACGTTGGCGGTGGCGGTGTTGATCATCGTCATGTCGGTGATGAACGGCTTTCGCACCGAGCTTTTGTCTCGCATCCTCGGCTTTAACGGCCACCTGTATGTCGGTGGCGAGCTGCTAACCCGTCCAGATCGCGACGAGGCCATTAACCGAATCCGCGCCATTCCGGGCGTGGCGCAGGTCATTCCAATGGTCGAGGCTCAGGTCATGGTCGTCGGCCAGGGGCAGATCTCCGGTGCCGTCGTGCGTGGGGTGACCCCGCAAGACCTCAAATCCATCAAGATCATCACCGGCAATATTAAGGGCGGCTCTATCAAGGGCTTTGGTCAGGGCGACTATGGCGGCGACGAGATCCTGATCGGCGACCGACTGGCGGCCAATATGGGTGTCGGGCCGGGTGATCCCATTACCCTGATCTCGCCCACAGGCGGGGCCACAGCCTTTGGTGGGACGCCAAGACGCAAGACCTACACGGTCGGGGCCGTATTCAGTATCGGCATGAGCGAATATGATCAGGCCTTCCTCTATATGCCTCTGTCGCAGTCGCAGCTCTTCTTTGGCCGCGACAATGGGGTCGATGTGATCGAGGTCAAGCTGGCCGATGTTGATCAATTGCCCGACATCAAGCCACAGGTCGCGCGTGAGGCTGGATCCTTCGCCCTCGTCACCGACTGGCGTGACCGCAATCAGAGCTTCTTCAACGCCCTTCAGGTCGAGCGCAATGTCATGCGGCTGATCCTGATGCTGATCGTCGCCATCGCGGCCATGAACATTATCTCGGGACTGGTCATGTTGGTGAAGAACAAGGGCCGCGACATTGCCATCCTGCGGACCATGGGGGCGGGGCAGGGGGCGATCTTGCGCATCTTCTTTATGGCCGGAGCCAGTATCGGCGCGGCAGGCACGCTGGCCGGTCTGGTCGTCGGTGTGCTGTTTTGTACCTTCATCGCCGAGATCCAGCAGTTTGTGGAGTGGGTCACAGGTGCGACCGTATTCAGCGCCGACGTCTATTTCCTCGCCCATATTCCGGCCAAGATCGATTGGTCGGAGGTGGTGACCGTGACCTTCTGGGCCCTTTTGATGTCGGTTCTGGCGACCTTGCCACCGGCTTGGCGGGCCTCTCGGCTCGATCCGGTCGAGGGGCTGCGCTATGAGTGATGCCGCCCCCGTCCTTAGCCTTCGCGGCATTGTGCGGACCTATCGCTCGGGCGATCGGCAGCTTGAAGTGCTCAAGGGTATCGATCTGGACCTCTTTCCGGGCGAGCTGGTCGGCCTGATCGGGCCATCTGGATCGGGCAAGTCATCGCTGCTGCACGCTGCGGGTCTGTTGGAGCGGCCGACGGCAGGGCAGGTGCTGATCGGCGGGCAGGACTGCACCGGCATGAGCGAGAAGGCCCGCACCCAGGTGCGCCTCAACCAGATCGGTTTTGTCTATCAGTTCCACCACCTGCTGGCCGAGTTTAGCGCGAGGGACAATGTCGCCTTGCCGCAGATGATCGCGGGCGCGCGCCAGCCCGACGCCCGCCAGAGGGCCGGTGAGCTCCTGTCCCATCTGGGCCTTGCCGAGCGCCTGAACCACCAGCCCGCTCAGTTGTCCGGCGGGGAGCAGCAGCGCGTCGCCATCGCCCGCGCCTTGGCTAACCGTCCCCGTATCCTGCTGGCCGACGAGCCCACCGGTAACCTCGACCCAGCCACCTCCAGCGCCGTCATCGCCAACCTGTTCGCCCTCGTCCGAGACACCGGCGTCGCCGCCCTCATCGCCACCCACAATATGGACCTCGCCCGCCACATGGACCGGGTGTTCACCTTGAAGGACGGGCGGTTGGAGGCGGTGGAAACCCAACCCTGACCATCCTATCCAAACAACGCCGCGATGGTTCCAATCGAAATGAACAGGCGCATGGGATTGGACGGTAAGGGGATGAACCCATAGTCTCGATAGAGTGCCAAGCGCCTTGCCGTGCGCTGGGGATCGCCGCAGTCAAGAACATCGAGCAGGACGACCGACAATCCAAGCTGCTTCGCCGTCGATCCGATCCGCCTCAAGGCATCGATTAACAGGTCCCCGCCGCATCCTGTATTCGCAAATCGGCTATCACGTCCGATCATTGCAATGAAGGCGGCCGGTATCTGTCCATGGCCCGGACGGCTTCGGGCAAAGGATAGCGGAAGGTCCTGATAGTCAACGGCGTGGGCATTGATGGCATAGAAGCCCATCACCTGATCTTGGAGGTTGACCATCACAAAGACGCGGACATGGCCTGACTTGGCGAGCTTGTTTGCCGTAGTCTTGAAATAGTTATCGACCTGATTGACCCCGCAGGAAAATGCGGCTCGGTCATGGACCGCGGGATCAAACGGAACGATCCGGTTGCGTCCTTGCGGTGACCCACTCATCACGCCGAGGTCACGGTTTCACCATAGTGGGCGAGGGCCTCTTTGAGCCGGTCCGTCGGGGCGGCGTGCTGTTCGAGGGCCGCAAAGAAGGCTTCATGATCCACCGGCGCTAACAGGGTCCGCTCATGGGCTGCGATGGTGGCAAGGGCCGACTGATAGGCGGCATTGATGGTGAAGGTGGAGTCGTGAATGCCTGCCAAAAGGGCCGCGCGCTGGATCGTGGCCTTGATTTGCGGCTTGGTCCTGAAATTCATGCGCGCAGAATTGGTATCGCCTGCCTGCAACTTGATCGCCGTCATGGTTCACCTATTTTTTCGCGTCATATGTACGTCGGTCAGGCGTACATTTCAACATCCCTCGATTCTGAAAAATTTTTAGCACGCTCTTGTCATGAGAACAAAACCAGAATATAGAACATATAAGGAACAAATCTGGGAGTTAAATCATGATCCAGTTGGCACGAGATACGCTGTCGCTTGCATCTGTCACGGGGTTCGTTTGGATGGTGTGCTCGGTTGCGCATCTGGTCGGGTGAGTCGATGATGATGTGCTGATGGCATAGGGGGTTGAGCATGGCGGATGTTGGGGAGCAGGGCTTTGTCCATCTTCGTGTCCGCTCGGCCTATTCCCTGCTGGAAGGCGCGATCAAGGCGGATGCCATTGGCGATCTGGCGGCTAAGGCCGGAATGCCAGCGGCGGCTCTTACCGACCGGACCAATCTGTTCGGCGCGCTTGAATATTCTGTCGCCACCAAGGAGGCCGGGGTTCAGCCCATTATCGGGGTGGCCCTAGCGGTCTACGGCATTGGTGAGGGCCAGCCAGAGCGCTGGGCGCGGGTGCCGACTGTGGTGCTGTTGGCGCAAAATGAGCAGGGCTATCTGAACCTGTCGGCCCTGTCCTCGTCGGCCTATCTCGACGGCGGCGGTGAGGCCGAGCCTTCGGTGCCTTGGGACAAGATCGTCGCCCATAATGAAGGGCTGATCCTCCTATCCGGTGGCCCCGACGGTCCGGTGGACCCACTTTTTGCGGTGGGGCGCAAGGCCGAGGCCGTCGCGGCGCTTGACACCATGAGGGCCGTCTTTGGCGACCGGTTCTATGTCGAGCTGCAGCGCCACGGCACGGCGCACGAGGCTGCCGCTGAGCCCCATCTGGTGGCCTATGCCTATGACCATGATGTGCCTTTGGTCGCCACCAACGATGTCTATTTTGTCGGGCGCGATCTCTATAGCGCTCACGATGCGCTGCTCTGTATCTCGGACGGCAGTTTTGTTGGCCAAGAGGAGCGCCGCCGGGTCACGCCCGAACATGGCTTTAAGTCGGTGGCTGAAATGCGCCAGCTCTTCGCCGATCTGCCCGAGGCCTGCGACAATACCATCGATATCGCCAAGCGCTGCGCCTTCATGGTCAACAAGCATGACCCGATCTTGCCGAGCTTCCCGACCGTGGGTGGGCGATCTGAACCGGACGAGATGGCCCATCAGGCCCGTGAAGGCCTACGCGCGCGCTTTGCTGTCCATCAGTTGGCCGCACCGGAACAGGACTATTGGGACCGGCTCGAGCGTGAAATTGCCGTCATCATCAAGATGGGATTTCCGGGCTATTTCTTGATCGTGTCGGACTTCATCAAGTGGGCCAAGGCGCACGGCATTCCAGTGGGGCCGGGGCGTGGTTCGGGGGCGGGCTCGCTGGTCGCCTGGGCCCTGACCATTACCGATCTGGACCCTCTCAGGTTCGGGCTGCTGTTCGAAAGGTTCTTGAACCCAGAGCGGGTCTCGATGCCCGACTTCGATATCGACTTTTGTCAGGATCGCCGCGAAGAGGTGATCTCATACGTTCAGGACAAGTACGGTGTCGGGCGCGTGGCCCAGATCATTACCTTTGGTACGCTTCAGGCCCGCGCCGTGCTGCGTGATGTTGGGCGGGTGATGCAACTGCCTTTGGGCATGGTTGACCGTTTGGCCAAGATGATCCCGAACAATCCGGCCAGCCCGACCACCTTGGCCCAGGCCATCGAGATCGAACCGCGCCTCAAGCAGGCCAAGAAGGATGATGAGAGCGTCGCACGGCTGTTGGAGACGGCCTTGAAGCTGGAGGGTCTGTTCCGCAATGCCTCGACCCACGCCGCTGGAATTGTCATTGGCGACCGGCCTCTGATCGAACTAACCCCGCTCTATCAGGACCCACGCTCAGAGCTTCCGGCCACCCAATTTAATATGAAATGGGTTGAGAGCGCCGGACTGGTGAAGTTCGACTTTCTGGGTCTGAAGACCCTGACCGTTCTGGACCGGGCGGTAAAGCATATGAGGAAGCGCGGGGCGGGGATTGATCTGTCGATCCTGCCGCTGGACGACAAGGCCAGCTATGATCTGATGGCGTCAGGTCAGACCATCGGCGTGTTCCAGCTCGAAAGTCAGGGCATGCGCGATACCCTGCGCAAGATGCGGCCCAGCTCGATCGAAGAGATCACCGCCTTGATCTCGCTCTATCGTCCAGGCCCGATGGACAATATCGACACCTATGTGGACTGTAAGTTCGAGCGCAAGGCCGCCGACATGCTCCATCCGACGTTAGAGCCGGTGCTCAAGGAGACTTACGGCGTCATCGTCTACCAAGAACAGGTGATGCAGATCGCCCAGATCCTCGCGGGCTATTCGCTAGGGGAAGCCGACCTTCTGCGCCGCGCCATGGGTAAGAAGAAGAAGGAGGAGATGGACCAACAAAAGGCGCGGTTTGTCTCTGGTGCGACCCAGCTTGGGGTACCGGAACATCAGTCTGACAGCATCTTTGAACTGGTGGCCAAGTTTGCCGGCTACGGCTTCAATAAGAGCCACGCGGCGGCCTATGCAATCATCGCCTATCAGACCGGCTGGCTGAAGGCCAATGCGCCGGTTGAGTTCTTAGCCGCTTCGATGAGCCTCGATATTTCCAACACCGACAAGCTGGCCGTCTTCTATCAGGACGCCAAGCGAATGGGGGTTAAGGTTTGTCCGCCGGACGTCAACCGCTCTGGAGCCGATTTCGAAGTTGAGAACGGCGAGGTGATCTACGCCCTCGGTGCCGTGCGCAATGTCGGTCAGGCGGCGATGGACAATCTGGTCGCCACGCGTGAGGCGGGCGGGCCGTTCCGCGACCTGTTCGACTTTGTCGAACGCATCGATCCGCGTCAGGTCAATAAGCGGGCTCTGGAAAATCTGGCACGGGCAGGGGCCTTTGACCGCATCCATCCCAATCGCGCGCAGATTCTGGCCAATATCGATGCTCTGATGGCCTATGCCCAGAGCGTGGCGGCCGAGCGGGCCTCGTCTCAGGCCAGCCTGTTTGGCGGTGACAGTGACGCCGCGCGGCCACGGCTGTCGCGGGTCGATCCCTGGACGGGTCCGGACCAACTCGACGAAGAACTGTCCGCTGTTGGCTTCTATCTCAGCGGCCACCCGCTGGAGGACATGGTCACGGTCTTGCGTCGTCGGCGGGTCACCCTGCTCGCCGATGCCATTGTCGCGGCAGAGCAGGGGGCTGAGGCCTTCCGCATGGCCGGTGTGGTACGCCGCCGCCAAGAACGGGCGTCGCAATCGGGTGAAAAGTTCGCCTTCATATCCCTGTCCGATCCGACGGGCGAATATGAGGTCCTGTTCCCGCCCGAAGCCCTTCGTCGCTGCCGCGAGGTGTTGGAGCCGGGTGCATCGATCCTGCTTAAGGTCCGGGCCAAGGGCCGCGATGGCGAAGTGCGGTTCTTTGGCGATGATGCCGAGCCGATTGATAAGGCAATGGAGACTGTTGTCGCCAATCTGCGCATCCATCTGTCGCCGCGTTCAACCGAAATCGACGTGCTCAAGCGCCGCCTAGAGGGGGCCGTTAATGCCCGCGGCGGAGAGATCAGTCTGGTCAGTGCCATTGATGGCGGACGCGAGGTCGAAATGCGGCTGCCGGGCCGATATAGTCTCGATGCCGCCCTAAGGGGGGCATTAAAGACCGCACCGGGGGTTTCGTTCCTCGAAGACGTCTAGAACGACCTAGCGAACGTTAAATGCCTTGCATTTCCGATGTCTTGGCTCTAGTCACACCCTCATCTCACACGCAGACGTTCGGCAGCGTTCGGGTCAATCCCCGTTGGTTACCGTTCCGGGCTCTTGGTTAAACAGGGGCGTTGGTCTGCGGAGGCAAACCGGAAGAAGGAAAATTTGATATGGCACTACCCGATTTCTCTATGCGTCAACTGCTCGAAGCCGGCGCTCACTTCGGTCACCAGACACACCGCTGGAACCCGAAGATGGACCGCTACATCTTCGGCTCGCGCGCCAACATCCACATCATCGACCTGTCACAGAGCATCCCTCTGTTGCACCAGGCCCTGATCAAGGTTCGTGAAGTCGCCGCTAGCGGTGGCCGCGTCCTGTTCGTAGGCACCAAGCGTCAGGCCTCTGATCCTGTGGCCACGGCCGCCAAGCGTTGCGCCCAGTACTATGTGAACCACCGCTGGCTCGGTGGCACCTTGACCAACTGGCGCACCATTTCCGGTTCTATCGCGCGTCTGCGTGAACTGGAAGGCGTTCTGGATGGCGCAGATTCGGGCCGGACCAAGAAGGAACTGCTGCAGCTGACCCGCGAACGCGAAAAGCTGGAACTGTCCCTCGGCGGCATCAAGGACATGGGCGGTATCCCCGACATCATGTTCGTGATCGACACCAACAAGGAAGGCATTGCCATCCAGGAAGCGCGCAAGCTGAATATTCCTGTGATCGCGATCCTCGACACCAACTGCGATCCTGACGGCATCACCTTCCCAATCCCGGGCAATGATGACGCCGCGCGTGCTCTGCAACTCTATTGCGATCTGATCGCTGACGCCGTCCTCGACGGTTTGGCCGCTGGCCAAGCCTCGTCGGGCGTCGATCTGGGCGCTTCGGAAGCCCCGATGGAGCCTGCTCTGCAGCGTGAAATGACGCCCGAACTGGCCGTGGCTGAAGAAGCCCCTGCCGAAGTGGCGGCTGACTAATCTGATTTCGCGGTCTGGCGGCGATCTTGTCGTCTCCAGACCGCGGTTCCATTCCAACCCCTTACGCCGGCCGCTTTCCCGCGACCGGTCGTTTTTATGACTGGAGGATATCCCATGGCGGAAGTCACTGCTGCTCTGGTGAAGGATCTGCGCGAGAAGTCTGGCGCAGGCATGATGGACTGCAAGAAGGCGCTGGTTGAAAACGACGGCGACGTCGAATTGGCCATCGACTGGCTGCGCACCAAGGGCCTGTCCAAGGCCGCCAAGAAGGCTGACCGTATCGCTGCCGAAGGTCTCGTGGCCATGGCTGTGTCGGGCAATGCCGGTGCGATGATCGAGTTGAACGCCGAAACGGACTTCGTGGCGCGCAACGTCCTGTTCCAGGGCGCGGCCAAGTCGATTGCTCAAGCGGCCCTGACCGTTGGTTCCGACGTCGAGGCCCTGAATGCGGCTAAGACGGCTGAAGGCGAAGTGGTCACCGACATGCTGGCCAACCTGATCGCCACCATCGGCGAAAACATGGTCCTGCGTCGTGCAGCCCGTTTCGAAGTCTCTAAGGGCGCGGTCGCCTCCTACGTCCACAATGCCACGGCCCCTGATTTGGGCCGTATCGGCGTGCTGGTGGCCGTCGAGAGTGAAGGCGATGAGGCTGCGTTGCGGGAGCTGGGTCGCAAGATCGCCATGCACGTTGCAGCAACCCAGCCCCTGTCCCTGTCGACCGACGATCTGGATCCAGAAGCTGTTGAGCGCGAGCGCGCCATCTTTACCGAGCAGGCTCTGGAATCTGGCAAGCCCGCTGGCGTTGTCGAGAAGATGGTCGAGGGCCGTATCCGCAAGTTCTTCGAAGAGGTTGTTTTGCTCAAGCAGGCCTTCGTGATGAACCCGGATCTGACCGTCGAGCAACTGGTGGCGGAAACCGCCAAGACCCTCGGTACGCCCGTCGTGATCAAGGGCTTTGCGCGTCTGGCTCTGGGTGAAGGCATCGAAAAGAAGACCGAAGACTTCGCAGCAGAGGTCGCGGCCGTTTCCGGCCAGGGCTAATCTGTTCGGTTTTTGCTGATAATGGGGCGCGGCGCGTTAGACGTACCGCGCCCTTCGGCTATCTTACACAGACGATTCGATCTATCCGCGGACTGAAGAGGCGATAACCCATGACCCAAGCCCCCAGCGCCCCGCGTTTTAAGAAGGTTCTGCTCAAGGTTTCGGGCGAAGTGCTGATGGGCGACGCGCCCTACGGCATTGATATGAATACGGTCGATGCCGTGGCTCGCGATATTGCTGAGATCGTCCGGCAAGGTGTCCAGCTTTGCCTCGTCATTGGCGGAGGCAACATCTTTCGAGGTCTGTCGACCGCCGCGCGCGGCATGGAGCGGGCGAGCGCTGACTATATGGGCATGCTCGCGACCGTTATGAACGCACTGGCCATGCAAAATGCCTTGGAAAAGTTGGGTGTCGATGTGCGCGTCCAGTCGGCCATTCCCATGGCCACGGTCTGCGAGCCCTATATTCGCCGCCGGGCTGTTCGCCACCTTGAAAAGGGGCGGGTGGTGATCTTTGCTGCGGGGACCGGCAACCCGTTCTTTACGACAGACACCGCTGCTGCTCTGCGCGCCGCAGAGATGGGCTGTGATGCGCTCTTTAAGGGCACCAGCGTTGACGGCGTCTATACCGCCGATCCCAAGAAGGATCCCAATGCGGTGCGATATGATCAACTGAGTTACCTTGAGGTTCTCGCCCAAGACCTTAAGGTCATGGATGCCTCGGCCATCGCCCTGATGCGTGACAATGCCATTCCTATCGTGGTCTTCTCGATCCGCGAGCAGGGGGCGTTTTTGAACGTGTTGACGGGTGATGGTGTGCATACGGTCATCTCCTGACCGGTCAAGCCCTCTACGGTTTGGTTTAAGATTGGATAGACAATGGCAGCTACAGAAAAGCCGGTACTCTCTCGTTACCGCGATCGCATGGACAAGTCGGTTCTGGCTCTGAAGGAAGAGTTTTCAGGCCTTCGTACGGGCCGAGCCTCAGCGGGCCTGTTGGATCAGGTGATGGTCCAGGCCTATGGCGCAACTGTGCCGATCAGCCAGGTCGGCGCGGTCAGCGTTCCAGACCCTCGCTCGATCACGGTCAGCATCTGGGACAAGGGCGTGGTCGTCTCGGTCGAGAAGGCTATTCGCGCTGCGGGCCTTGGGCTCAACCCCGTGGTCGAGGGCATGACCCTTCGTATCCCTGTGCCACCCCTGACCGAAGAGCGGCGCCGTGATTTGGCCAAACTGGCAGGCAAATATGCCGAGCAGCAGAAGATCGCCATTCGCAATGTACGCCGCGACGCCATGGATGACCTGAAAAAGGCTCAAAAGGACACGGTTATCACCGAGGACGAGCTGAAGCGAATGGGCGAAGAGGTTCAAGGCTTCACCGATCAGGCCATTAAGAAGGTGGACGAGACCTTGAAAACCAAAGAACAAGAGATCATGCAGGTCTAGAGGCCCGTCGGTCTTTCGAGACCGTACTACAGAGGTTCATTTGATGGCGCCGTCATCCGGCTCGACTGTGGGACAACCGACCGGAACGGCCTGCGCCGCGCCGTCGCTGCATGTCGCAATAATCATGGATGGCAATGGCCGCTGGGCCAATGCGCGGGGCCTGCCGCGTACGCTCGGCCATCGGGCAGGGGTCAAGGCGCTACAGCGCACGGTTGAGGCCGCGCCCGGTCTGGGGATCAGTTGCCTGACCGTCTTTGGCTTTTCCACCGAGAACTGGCGCCGGCCTGCGGGCGAGGTTGCCGAGTTGATGGGACTGCTCAAGAGCTATGTCGATAGCGATCTGGACCGGCTTCACCGCGAGGGGGTCAAGGTTCGGGTACTGGGCCGACGTGATGGCCTTCGCAAAGATCTGCTCGAGACCATCGAGCGAGCGGAGCGTCTGACCCTCGCCAACGACCGTTTCCTTTTGCAGGTCGCCTTCAACTATGGCGGTCAGGCCGATATTACCGATGCCGCCCGCCGGTTCGCCGCTGATGTGAAGGCCGGGCTGGTGGATCCAACCGAATTGGATGAGGCAAGCTTTGGCCGCTATCTCTCAACGGCACAGGGACCCGCGCCCGATCTGATTGTCCGCACCAGTGGGGAGCGGCGTCTGTCCAATTTCCTGCTCTGGGAGTCGGCCTATGCCGAACTGGTGTTCCAAGATGTCCTTTGGCCCGACTATGGCGAAGAGGCCTTGAAGGCCGCTGTCGCTGAATATCGGACGCGGGATCGCCGGTTCGGAGGAGTTGAGGTCAATGACGTCCTCGCCGCCGGTTAAGGCCTTTGACTGGCCCAATCTTGGCCTAAGGGTCATTTCGGCCACGATTCTGATTCCATTGGTCGTTTTGGCCATCTGGACCGGCGGCTGGCTGTTCTTGCTGATGACGGCGGTAGCGGTGGCGCTTTTGGCCAATGAATGGGGCCAGCTCTGTGCCTCAAAGGCGCCGGGCCGAATGGCCATCGTCATCGCAGCGGCGGTGCTTGCACCCACCTTCTACGCCCATTGGGGCTATTTCACCGACGCCGCTATCGCCCTTGGCGTAGGAACGGTTGTTGCGGCTCTCGCTGCTATAGCGCTCAAGGAGCGCCCGGGGGACTGTGCCTATGGAGTGTTCTATATCGGGCTTCCAGTCTTGGCCCTAACGTGGCTCCGCACCACGCCTCAAGGCCTGACCTGGACCATCGCCCTGTTCGCGGTCACGTGGTCTGCTGACATCGTCGCCTATGCGGTCGGCAATGTCGTCAAGGGGCCAAAGCTGTGGCCTAAATTCTCACCCAATAAGACCTGGTCGGGCTTTGTCGGCGGGCTTGTGGGGGCCGTTGTTGCCGCCGTTAGTGTTGCGGTTCTGTCCAAATTGAAGATCTCAGTCGGAGCAGCTGCTGCTGTTGGCTTGGTTGGTGGTCTCGCCACCATGACCGGAGACCTATGGGAATCGATTCTCAAGCGGCGTTATGGCGTAAAAGATAGTGGCGACCTGATACCGGGCCATGGCGGGCTCTTGGACCGGGTGGACGGTCTGATGTTCGCGGCGGTGATCGTCGCAGGCGCGCGGTTGATCGCCTTCATCGGATTTCCATTTTGACCCTGAGGCGGACGGTCACCCTGTTGGGATCCACTGGGTCCATTGGCGTCTCGACCCTTGATCTGTTCGAGCAGGCGACGGTCCATGGCTCGGCTGATGTCGATGTCATCGCCCTGACTGCCGGTCGAAACGTCAAACTTTTGATCGAGCAATGTCTCAAATGGCGGCCACAATTTGCTGTTATCGCAAATGAAAAGGAATTGCCGAATTTGCGCGATGGCCTTACTGGGTCGGGCATTCGCTGTGGGGCAGGCCCCTTAGCGATTGTTGAGGCGGCCGCGATGGAGGCTCAGTGGGTCATGTCCGCCATCGTTGGGTTTGCCGGACTAGCGCCAACCTTACAGGCGGCCAAGAGGGGCGCGATCATCGCTCTGGCCAACAAGGAAAGCTTGGTTTGTGCCGGTCCAGCCCTGATTGAAACGGCGCGTCGGGCGGGCGGAACCCTTATTCCGGTCGACAGCGAACATTCCGCTATTTTCCAAGTTTTGCATCCGGACCAAGAAAGGCGCGTTTCTCGCCTCATTCTTACCGCATCTGGAGGGCCATTCAGGACGTGGACGCGCGACGCGATGGTTGGGGTCACCCCTGAGCAGGCCGTTGCCCATCCAAACTGGTCCATGGGGGCCAAGATCTCGGTCGATTCCGCGACCATGATGAACAAGGGCTTGGAGATGATTGAAGCGTCTTACCTGTTCGCCGTGGGGCCGGAGATGATCGATGTGGTCATTCACCCCCAGTCGGTGATCCATAGCCTTGTCGAATATCAAGATGGCTCGACCTTGGCCCAGTTGGGCGCACCTGATATGCGCAGCCCGATTGCGGTGGCCTATGCCTGGCCCGACCGATTGCCCTGGCCTGCGCCAGCCTTGGATTTAGCGGCCTTCGGTCAATTGACCTTTGAGGCCCCAGACCTTGAAAAATTTCCAGCCATAGCCACTGCCCGCGCGGCTATGCTCCATGGGGGCGCTGCGCCGACCGTCATGAATGCCGCCAATGAGGTGGCTGTGGCGGCCTTCCTTGACCGGCGTTTGGGCTTTCTCGATATTGCCGCGACTGTCGACCGGACCTTGGACAGGATGAATAGTCTTGGCCAGTTGGAGACGAGCGCCGGTGATGACATACTGGAGACTGCCATGATGGTCGATGCCTCCGCCAGACGCGTCGCCACCGATGTGGTGGCTGGCCTCGCGCGCTCGTCATAGCTGACAAGGAACCGTCTGATCATGCTCGACTTCGCGCACACCGCGATCACCTACATCGTCCCGTTCCTGTTCGTGTTGACGCTTGTGGTCACCGTGCATGAGCTTGGGCACTTTTGGGCGGCTAAGGCCTGCGGTGTGGCCGTCGATCAGTTTGCGATTGGCTTTGGTCGCCCTCTGCTGCGCTGGACCGACCGTTCGGGCGTTCAATGGCAGATCGGCTGGATTCCCTTGGGCGGCTATGTCCGCTTTTCAGGCGATGTAAATGAGGCCAGCGTCCCGGATCAGAACGGCCTTGAGGATCTGCGCAAGGCCATCGTCGCCCATGAAGGGGCGGCGGGCGTTAGCCGTTATTTCCACTTTAAGCCTCTTTGGCAGCGCGCCTTCGTAACCGCTGCTGGTCCGCTGGCCAATTTCGTCCTTTCAACGCTTCTCTTTGGCCTTCTGTTGATGGTCATTGGTGAGCGGGTCTCGGTGCCGCGTGTCGATGGCATTGCGCCCAATCAGGCTGCGGCCAAGGCAGGTTTCCAGGTCGGAGATATTATTAAGCGCGCAGACGGTCGCAGGATCGATAGTTTCACCGATCTTCAGCAGATCGTCATGCTGCGGGCGGAAACGCCGATCAGGTTTCAGGTCGATCGTGGCGGCTCGCGGGTTGACCTCGTTGCCATTCCTGATCGCCGCGAGGTCACCGACTCCTTTGGTGGAAAGCAGAGCGTGGGTGTCCTCGGTCTGTCCAACCAAGCGCGTCAGCAGGACCTAGTCCTCAAACGCTACAACCCGATCGAGGCCTTGGCACGCGGCGCTGGCCGAACATGGGACGTATTGGATACGACCGTCTATTATCTCAGCCGGATCGTAACCGGTCGTGAGTCGGCGAAGCAGTTGGGCGGCCCCTTGGGGATCGCGCGGGCTTCGGGTGCCGTCGCGCAGGCCGGTGCTGAAGGGGCCCCTAGTTTTGCAACGCAGATCATCGGAAGCTTTGTCGCACTGCTCGGCCTTGCCGCTGTTCTATCGGTTGGGATTGGGTTCATGAATCTGCTACCCATTCCGGTGTTAGATGGCGGCCACTTGCTGTTCTACGCCTATGAGTCTATTGCCCGCCGCCCCATGAATGCCGGAATTCAAGCGGCAGGTTATCGGGTTGGGCTTGCTATGCTGCTCAGTTTGATGTTGTTCGCCACTTGGAACGATTTGCAGCAACTCCAAGTGTTTCATTTCCTCGGTGGACTGTTCTCGTGAACCTCCGCCCCGCGTCGATGGCTGATCATATGCAGAATTCTAGCGCCCGCAGCACTGTCGCCCGATTAGGGCTCATGTCGGGGCTTGCCTTGCTTCTCACCGGTACGGCGCTCTCCACGCCGGCTCTGGCCCAAGCGACCGGGACGCTGGCCACCGGGGCACCTGCCCCCGCGGCTCAGCAAGCGGCTGTGATCCAGCGGATCATTATCAAGGGAAATGAGCGCATTGAGCAGGGGACGGTTCTGTCCTACCTGCCGATCCAGCCCGGTGACCTGGTCGGACCAGCGCAGATCGACTTGGCGCTCAAGACCCTTTTCCGGACCGAGCTGTTTGCCGACGTGAAGTTGGATATCCAGTCGACCGATCTGGTCGTGACGGTCGTTGAAAATCCGATCATCAATCAGGTGGTCTTTGAGGGGAATGATAACCTCAAGGAAGATAAGCTGCGCGATGAGGTCACCATCCGCCCGCGCGGTATCTTTACCCGCTCGAAGGTCCAAAAGGATGTGCAGCGGATCATCGAACTCTATCGCCGCTCTGGCCGAATTTCAGCGACCGTGACGCCCAAGGTGGTGGAGCTGCCGCAAAAGCGTATCGATCTGGTCTTTGAGATCAACGAAGGTCCCAAAAGCGGCGTGCTGCGGATCAACTTCCTCGGCAACAAAGAATATTCTGACAATGATTTGCGCGACGTCGTCGTGACCAAAGAGTCGGAATGGTACAAGTTCCTGACCTCGAACGATAATTACGATCCAGACCGGATCGAATATGACCGCGAGCAACTGCGTAAGCACTATCGCAACCGGGGCTTTTACGATTTCCGTATCATTTCGGCCGTCGCCGAATTGGCCCCCGATAAGAACGGGTTTGCGATCACCTATAGCCTCGATGAAGGCCCAAAATACAAGTTCGGCAAACTGACCGTCGATACCGACCTCAAGAAATTGAACGGCGACATCTTACGGATGTTGCTGCCGATCCAAGAAGGGCAGATCTACGAAGATAAGCGTATCGAAGACGCGACCGATGCCCTGACCTTTGCGGCCGGTGCGGCGGGCTTTGCCTTCGTCGATATTCGTCCGCGTTATGTGCCCAACAAGGCCACGAAGACCGTCGATGTTGTGTTCGAGGTCAAGGAGGGCCCCCGCGTCTATGTCGAGCGGATCGATATTGTCGGCAATGTTCGCACGCTAGACCCCGTCGTTCGGCGTGAACTGCGCCTGACTGAAGGCGATGCCTTCAATCGGGTTCTGGTTGACCGCTCGAAGAACCAGGTCAAGGGCCTGGGCTTCTTTAAGGACGTAGAGATCGAAGAACTGCCGGGCAGTGCGCCTGACCGCACGATCTTGAAGGTCAAGGTCACCGAACAGCCTACCGGTGAACTCTCGTTCAGCGCGGGCTATTCGTCTTTGGATAAGGTCGTTCTCGACCTTGGCGTGACGGAACGGAACTTCCGAGGTCGCGGCCAAAGTGTGCGCGCGCAGGTCTCGATGGGGTCCATGCGGCAGCAGGTTGACTTCTCGTTCACTGAGCCAAGGTTCCTAGACCGCGATCTTCGCGCGGGTCTGGACCTGTTCTCCTATAAGTACAATTTCTCGCAATATTCCGGTTACGATACGGCATCGACGGGTTTAGGGGTGCGTCTCGGCTTCCCCTTGACCCAGAATGCCTCCATGTCGACACGCTATAATCTGCGCAGTGATGATGTGGTTGTGCAGCAAGGGCTTTGCAGGCTT
>Ga0214921_10004085_pt1 | contig 21829 bp, 28 predicted proteins | sample LL1505_MetaG_FD_177992 | JGI IMG/M metagenome (GOLD analysis project Ga0214921, IMG submission 177992) | Freshwater microbial communities from Lake Lanier, Atlanta, Georgia, United States - LL-1505 | ecosystem: Environmental > Aquatic > Freshwater > Lake | place: USA: Georgia | collected... | reverse complement strand
TTGCAGTATAGATTTTATGGTATCAGAATTCATGACTTTTTCAACGGTGTATAAATACTTATTAAATGTGTTCTTGTTCGAATTTGTGGATCTTATATTAATAAGTTCTGGCGAATCTTCGTCGTCGCCCGGTTCTTCCGTAGCAATCGTATCGACTCCATATTCTTTGATAAACGGAATCGTGTTTAGCAGATATTCCATCTCCTCGTTCTCTATTTGTTCGGCATTTTTCGGAGATTTCTTCTTTTTGCTCTGAAACATTTCTATGTTTTTGTCATATGCCTCTTGAAACGTAGAGAACTTCGAAACTTGTTCGACTTTCTGTTCTTTTTGAAGCTTGTACTTCTTCGTATTGTATTTTGTTCTAGACATTCGATGATCTGCCGGAGTATATCTAGCAATCTCCGGCGGCTTCATATAATAACTTAAAAAAATAATGTTAAATTATTAACACATGTACGAAATTGCGTATATGATGTGGCAAAACTTGTTTCGGATGATCAGACATCCGATCGGATATAAAATCGATAAAGTTCTGGTATTCGACGAGACTGAAACCCCCAAAACAATGTACGAGCACGCACCGACTACTATGACCATACAACAACTGAAAGAAAGTATCGCGCTGGACAAGTATAGGATCGAGGTTCGATATGTTTCTCACGGTCAAAAATTTCGATGTGTCATACAAAGAGATGACAACGTTCATTGGCCTATTCGCAAAAAGCTGGAGATGAAGAACAATCCAAAAATTCTCTTCGCGTTTCTCAAATACGACGACGGAAGAATCGCCGACGTGACAAAAAGAGTCGCAAAATACGCTGGACCGAACGTAGATTTCAATACATCTAATGGATGTATGACGTATGTTTCAGATATGTTCCCCTTTCAAGATCTCGAACACGTGAAGTCTTTGCGCATTCGTCTTACCGATCAAACGGACTACGAGTTTTACATGGAAGATATTGTCGTGATGTAAAAATTTTCAAAAAAATATATATTCGAATATAAACAATGATCGAAAATCCATACATGAAAGCATCGATCGTGGCATTTCTAAGCGCTGTGCTGACAACTCTTTACACTAAATATGCGGATCCAGAAGAGAAGAAACTCGCATCAAAGTTTGCACAAGTTTTCATTGCTGTGATGATGGCGGGAATCGCGCTCATTTTCGTGACCAATGGCTCTAGCGGCGAAGATCTGGTAACACTCCCCTTTGAGAACGGCGGCCTTGCAGACTTCTAAAATTACTATACATTATTTTGCCATACAAAAGCATTGCTTGGCAAAACAATCACAAACATTCTAATAACTTCTTCTCACGTGGTTTGTCATCAGCTTGTTCAAACTGATGAAGTTGCGTTTAGCCGGTGCGGTAGGGTTGCCACGGCTGTTCATGACAAATAAGCCGCCTTGTGGACCTTTAAATATAGGCCGGCCTTTCGCGTCTTTCTTTCCTGTTTTGATCGGTCTCTGAGGCGTCATATTATTACAACATATTTTATTTCATAATCGGGAGTATTCTGTGAGAGAATCCAGTCATTATGTTATCTGGGAAACCAAAATACGTGTCCAGGTCTGAACGCTTATCGCCAAAGGCGTATTTATACCCTTTGATAGCGTCCTCGAGATTATCGGAGGGCTGGAAATTTGTCGTGAAGAATTCGATCGTCCGGTTGATGTACATCTGTTTTGTTACGAACCACGTAGCGAATATTGCCACTATCACCAGCAATATCACGTACATGTTCTTCATGTTTATATATCAAAATATTTTAATTTACGATGTGAACCGCTTATACAATTTTATGATATTCTCAATCGAAAACTTTTGTCTCGCCGACGGAAATCGCAACTTGTTTTTTTGATCAAGATGATACTTCAATGCCAAGATCCGCTTCTTTCGTTCGTCTTCCAACACTTTTACCGGCGTACATACATTAAGTGCCGCATCCAAATACTTTCCATAGGCATGAGCGAACATGATGTGTTTTTCGTATTCTTGAATATATGTCATATTTTCGAGGCCGAGATCGATCTTGTCCGTCACATCATCGACCAGCTTGAATACATTATCCGGAAGATATTCTTTTTGTTCCAGACATAGATTGTCGATACCGGATACCTGCTCCAGAGTTATCGATGCAGCCATCGATGTCGATAGTACGTGAACGAGTATCATATGCGAGTATTCGAACATCTCCGTAGGACAGATCGAATATCCCACGACGATCCCAATTGCAGCTAACCGGACGCATCCATCGAAATATCCGACGAGCATGATATGATTAATTATGTCTTCTCTTATCGAATCGTGTGGCATATTCGTCGGTAGAAATACGATCGAGTTATCTATCGATGCTCGCACGAGTTGCGTCTTAAATTTATCGTCGATCCAACGACCGTACGAGTTCCTGTCGAATTTGCCAGATGTTTTGTACCACGCGAGCGCGATATCATCGAATGTATCTTTCTTGGTAATATATGCATATACATTAGCATTATATTTAAGTATCGTAGACATTTTTAATATTCATTACATGTACGCGTATAAATATTCGAGAATGACGATATGATATTTTATATCGACAAACCGCCCTCGAGACCATGTACTCCGTTTCCATGGGCGGCCGAATATTCGAGAATGACGATATGATATTTTATATCGACAAACCGCCCTCGAGACCATGTACTCCGTTTCCATGGGCGGCTGAATATTCGAGAATGACGATATGATATTTTATATTATTAATTAAAAACCAATATATTTCACACGAGCATCACGCGTTTCCAAAATGTCCTTCGCGACGGCGATGACCTCGTCGAACCGCTTCGCTCGCTTTTTCTTCGAAGATGCGCTCCATTCGTTCTTCGAACCTACGTGGGGATTCACGCGGACCCACGACACGACGTTATCCGGATATTTTTGAAGCAGCTCCGCCGTCACGAGGTGCATGCGATGCTCGTCGCACTCGTACTCTCGATGTCCGTTCTCGTCGACCTCCAGGCACACGATGACGCCGTCGCCGAACACGATGCCGTCCACTCTGGCGAACTTCTTCGCGGTCTCCGACGGGTCGAACTTCACGACGAACTCCCGCTGGTGGACGTCGAGCTGGTCCTTCGCGTGCTCGAAGAAGACGTTCTCGAACAGCTTGAATCGCTTCCTCCGGGATTCGTTCGGGTCGCATGACATGCAATACTCGCGACCGTTTACCAGATATGTTCTCACGGGGCACGGGATGTCGTTGTATCCGGAGCATATCTTGTCCACGACGTTGACCATCTCGGGCGTCTTGCACTTCGAGCAGCACACGCCGACGGTCTCTCCGGGCACATTAAAACTCGGGTGCGTTCCGCACGGACACATCTTGTGAACGACGTCGACCATCTCGTCGGTCTTGCACTTCGAGCAAGCCACGCCGACGATCTCTCCGGGCACGTTAAAACTCGGTCGCATTCCGCACGGACACTTCTTGGACACAACATCGATCATCTCGTCGGTCTTGCACTTCATGCAGGCCACACCGACGGTCTCTCCGGGCACGTTAAAACTCGGCGATAATGATCCGCACGGACATCTCTTGTTCACGACGTCGACCATCTCGTCGGTCTTGCAAATCTTACAGGCCACGCCGACGGTCTCTCCGGGCATGTTAAAACTCGGACGATTTCCGCACGGACATCTCTTGCGCACGACGTCGACCATCTCGTCGGTCTTGCACTTTGAACAGGCTATGCCGACGATCTCTCCGGGCACGTTAAAACTCGGCTGCTTTCCGCACAGACATCTTTTGTGTACGACGTCGACCATTCCTGGTTTTTTACACGTGCCGCAATAGATCGGTTTCTTTTGACCCGAGATGTTGAAACTTGCGTGTTTTCCGCACGGGCACTTTGGCATTTTTTATACATTAAACGCTATGGCTTTATTTAAATTGTTTTTAGTGACGATATGATATTTTATATCGACAAACTGCCCTCGAGACCATGTACTCCGTTTCCATGGGCGGCCGAACATCCGGCGTATTTCAAATAAATTCGCGGCAGTATTCGTGAAGCCGCTTATACAGGCCGGCGCCTCCATCGACAATAATCGGAGCATCGAATGGGAATGATACTCGTTCTCCATACAGCATCGGCTCGAGAGGTGTATCGATCAGCAGAAATTCTAGAAGGAGGAATCGTCTAATATCCATTCCCGACGGCATGTCAACGCGTCCGGCAGCTCTTCTGACCGATGTCATCTCGGCTTCCAATAGAAACGATTCGAGGCTATCGCGTTCGCGAAACCATGCCAACGTGTCTGCTGCGTGAGCAATGCTCCATGGAACGAGTCTGCGAGCGACATCTTTTCCGGTTTGCTTAGTATCTGTGAAGCCAAAAAGACTCACGCCGCATCCCCTGAGATGCGATTTGTCCTTCATGAACGCTTCCCATCTGAAGATATATTCGTACAGATTCCTGTGTTCTGTCTCAACGACGGTGTACGCATCCTTGATCTTCTTCGTCTGAGGAGGTCCCAAAGCTGAGTACGACATGTCTTTATCCACGTATATATGCGTTATCAACACCCAGCAAAGACTCTCTTCGAACTCCGCCTTCCTCCCGAAGGATACTCGTCTCAAATCGCCCATCTGGAAGTTCATACCTTTGTTCGAAACGATCACGCCTTGAGCAATAATCTCGCCGGAGTCGCCAGGTGAATCTCCCGTCGTCGATATGATCACCGGCTCGAATGCAAACGAATGACATTCCTCCGTTATCGGCACGTGGTTGTGGTAAATCTTTGACTTTTCGCCCAGCCCTGTTGCGGGAGGCTTCCGAATTTGTCCGAACACCGGGATTACGTGTCCGATCAGTAATGAAATGTAAGAAACTTTATCGAATACGCTCAGATCTTTTGAGATACGAACACCGTGCGCCTCGAACATGGCGAACGAAACATTGGCTGCCAGAGATGCTCTCGACAGAACGATCGTGCTCAACCCTCGAGCTTGCGAGCCGGTCCTGAGAAGCTCATCGGAGATCCTGCTCATGTCCATTCGATCATCGTATAACGTCGGAATCGTCATGGCATCGACGAGCATAGCGTCCGCAAAACGCTTCCGATCGTTTTGTTCGAGACACTCCCGAACTGCATACTTCTTGTTCGCATTTCTGCGATCAGTCTTGACGCGTTCTCCTCCCACAGTCAAATCGATGTCGTATGATACCGACACGTGTTCGGGATCCGAAGGATCATTAATTTTCTTTTTCTTGGGAACGCTGATCACGTCATCATTTTCGAGGATTTCCACATCATTCGTAGATAGAAACATCTGGAAATCTTCATCGTCGAAGTTGATGACATCAGAAAACGCCGGAGAGCTCATGATTAACTGATATCGATATGATGCAAAGCACGTATAAATAGCGTTATGTGTCCGGGATCAAATGACACTTGCCCGTCATCTGTTGCCATCATCAACTAAAAAACTGATCGCCGGATTCGATAATAAATATATATATACTAGAGATGGCGACCGAGAAGGCGTTTACCGGGCATTATAGTAAGTGGATACAATCTCGGATGAATGGAATTTCCAAGTATATAACTCCGGGGTTTTTCAAATCTAAAACTCTATTGGAATTAGGTTGTGGTCACGCTCACGTAGGAAACGAATTCCACGAGCTCGGAGCTATCGTAACAAGCACGGATGCGAGATATGAACATCTAGAAAAAGTTAACAAAATGTATCCTCACATAAAAACACAAATTTTAGACGCAGAAAAAGATGTCATACCAAACAATTTTGATATAATTCTTCATTGGGGTGTGTTATATCATTTGAATGAAATCGAAACACATTTATCCAAAATTGCACAGAAATGTGATGTATTATTGTTAGAAACCGAGGTGATTGATTCTGACGACAATACATTTTACATAAACATTAATGAGAAAGGTTACGACCAGGCGTTCAACGGGACAGGTATTCGTCCATCGCCGGTGTATGTTGAAAAGTTGTTAGAAAAAAATGGATTTAAGTTCCAACTCATTGAGGATCCCATCTTAAATGCAAATTATCACGTGTACGACTGGGAGATAAAGAATACTAAAATATATGTCAGTGGAAGGAGGAGGTTTTGGATTTGCTGGAAGAACACGGAATCTCCTTTGATTTAATATATTTCAGCCCGTATCGACAAACCATGATTTCAATGATCAACTAAAAAACTGGTCGCCGGATGCATCCTCCATGCCTAATCCGCGCATCTGCGGGCTGACGAACGCGCCGCTATACACCGGAGCGCGAGGCACTTGTATCACTTGTTGAGGCTGCTGCTGTTGCATTTGAGGCATAGGGCTGGGACTCACGCTCGGAATAGGATTTGACAAAGGAACCTGAGGAGGTGCAGTCTGTTGCAACAAAGCTTGCAATTGTTGGACCGCAGCAGCGTCGGGAAGCTGTGCCGGAATCTGCGCGGCATACGAAGGCGCCGGCGAAGCGCTGATCTGCGGAGAGCCGAGCGCAGTGGTCGGTTCGAGACTCGAAGAAACACTGCCAGCGGGAGATCCGGTTTCCACGACGTCCTCGGGAGAGGGGCTCAGGTCGATTTCTTCGCCATCGATCTGATCGGTCTGAACGCCATCGGCATCCACGGAAGCGCCGAGATATGCGCGCAGAATGTCCTCGGTAGGGAGCAGCTCCCGAACGGAAGTCTCTACGGCATTGCGAACGATCGACAGACGAATCTCGCGAGGAGATTTAACGAGCGAAGGATCTAAATAAAATGTCTTTGCCACATTTACGAAAATCTTATGGACGAACACGTCGTCGGCAGGCAACTTTAATTGAATGTGAGGTTTGTGGCTGTGGATCTTCACGGAAGACAAAATTTTCACATAGCTCACGAATGCTGCGGCGACTAATTCCGGAAAATATTTATATTTGTTCGTAATTGCGGTTACCTGTGCATCTATCATACTTTGATTCCACAAGGGGATCTCGCGCAACTTCATCTGGAAATCTTTGGTCGGTTTTTTAAAGCCAGCATCCTTTTTTGCTGCCATGTACAATTGATTCACGGTATTGATCGCAAATGGTGCCAGTACGTCCGCCAGTTGAAAAATGTACTGGTTCTTTGCTTCCACCAAGAGAGGGCTGAGCTTTTGATTTGCTGACATTATTATTAGTAGTATATATTTTTAAAATGTGATTTTATACGCAAACAACTTAACAAAAACTCTCATATTGATATTATGTTTGTGAAGTACGTACTCTTCTTGACTTCATTCTTTATCGTAGCGAACGGCCATGGGAGTGTGAGAGAACCGCCTGCGAGAAACGTGCTCTATAATTCCGATGATTGTCCGGATTGTCTAAACGCGGGCGGAGTTTCGGTAATGTTCGACGGTGTTCATTCGAAAGCCAGATATGGCGTGTGTGGTGATCCGTGGAATGCGAAGAAAGATCACGAAGCCGGCGGTAAATTCGCCAAGGGGAAAATAACTAGAACGTATAAATCCGGGAGCACGATCACGATCAAGCTATATTTTTCGGCAAACCACCTTGGTAAAATGCAATTTGGTTTATGCGATCTTCCGGACAAACGCATGTCTCCTCTGAGAGAGCGGTCACTCACAACTCAACGGTGTTTCAACAAGAACGTTCTTCGACGCGCAGATAATAGCGGAATGTTATCGTTTTTACGAGGAAATGAAGAGAATCTCATCGTAAAATATAAACTTCCCAGAGGTTTGAAGTGTAAGCACTGCGTTTTACAATGGCGTTGGGAAACAGGAAATTCATGTTGTCCTGATAAAACTCCGAAGAAGTACTGTGGTCCAGGGGTTTCCAAATGCTTCGAATATTCTGTGCCAGAAATTTGGTTAAATTGCGCGGACATTCGTATTGTTTGATTATTTTCTCATAGAATTTTGGAGCGCAAGTTTAATGAGCTCCATTCTTCGAACAGCTTCGGCGGGATTTGTTTGGATCGAAGTGTCTATGACTTTTTGGCGTTTGATTTCTTTAGGTTTCTTGGGTATGATCACTTTCTGTATGCTCCAATCGATATTTACGTAATAAGTGTCATTTATTTCGTAAAATCTGGTTTTATATCCATAAATTGCTAGTTTTTCCGATATATACCTCGCGGCATGCTTCACGTTGATCATCGGACGTCCGAGCACAAAATGCGGAATTTTATAGATCACGGACGTTTCGTTGGCATTCGCTCTGCGTGTCACGAGTTGCAGCGCTGCTCCAAAGAGCATCTTGTACGTTTCGTGGCTTACATTTCGTTTTGCGAGCCTGATTTGCTGCGCCTCTTGTGCCGTCATAACCGTCATCTTTTAATGTATAAAATCAAAATTTTTATATATAATCAACGTGTGCCGATCGATATTTTTTCGTCCGGATGTTCCACGACGATGACCACATCTTTTTTGAACGTGTCATCATTCGAAGAAACGTTATAATAAAAAGGCGGTGGCGGTGGTATGTCTGGGAGTATACTCGGGACTATCTCCAGTTCTGGTTTTGGCGGAAACAAACATACGAGTCCTATACAAACTGAAGAGAAAATTGCGATCGCGCAGATCACCACAACAATTTCATTCATCGTACTATATCATTCGACGCGTATGTATATATTTATGGTACGACGATATACTCTTTTTAAAATATTTTGATTATATAAAATGATGCTTTTCATCGTCGCACTTTTACTTCTCGTGCTGTACAAATACAGGACTTATATAAAAAATATAGCCAAAAATTTGAAGCCGAGAGGCGTCGCTATTCCTGAGTTAAATTCGTTCGAAGCGATGTATCCGACGTATTACAAAAAGGTCGTCGAACATCTCAACACATTTAACTCGGAGTACCAGAAAACATTCGACATGAACAACATGGGGATTTCTAAAATCAACAGACTTTTTTCAGTTCGTGATGATGTTTTGTATAATATATCAGAGATAAAGCTGAGATTGCCGAACGATCTCGACATGGAAAAATCGATCGCGCGAGTGTATGAAACGGCAGATCGCAGAATGATGGAATATATAACGGATGTGAAGAGCAGGTTTCACGTGAATGTTTACCCTGGTCAAACAAGTTCTGCATTTGCCGCGAGAAACTATCGAGCTGCAAACGACGTCGTGCTATGATCACGTCGTCTTAATCAGATTAGAAAATGTATTCAAACCTAAACTGCGTTCCAATGTAGATTTTCCTTTGACCGCGGGTTTCGGCCTCCTCAGTTTTAGCGAATCGTTGACGATAGACGTATTTTCTATGTGAATCTCTTTATCGACTTGCTTTGGAATCACGTGTCTGTCATCGAATTTATATTCGTGTGTTTCGTATGGAATGATCTTGATGAGCTTGGCATAATTTACAACATATTCCATCTTCGAATTCGGCTTCCTGAATTCATCGATGTCCATGTGTCCGCCAAATGATTTTAGTACCATTCGAGGAGGAGCTGGGATCACAGGATCGGTCAGCCCCGTGATCATCTTTCTGTAATGACGAATATTCAGTTGATGAACGCCGGAAAGTACTCGAGACATGCTATCTCGTGCGTAACCCTTCACGCATTCCCACGAACAAAACTGTCCGCCCACCTGGAATTTGCCCGTTTCAAGGAGCTTGAACGGATACTGGAGAGTTGTAGTTCCCATTGGAATGCTATGGCAGCAATGCCAACAAAGCTTATCGACGAATTTTTCCGTGTGTTCGATTGTTACATTTACATCATTTATATCGAATGTTTGTATGATGTTCTCCCAACGAGAAATAATATTTTCCATTTATATTATTTTTACAGATTTTGTTAAATTATTATTTAAAAATCAGCATCGAGACCAAAGACGTTGTCTTCGGCATTCATGATTCCGGCACGTTGGTATTCGCTCACTTTCTTTTCGAAGAAGTTTGTTTTCCCGCTGAGCGAAATCAGTTCCATGAAATCAAAGGGATTGGCAGAATTATAAAACTTGGGATGACCGAGTGCCACGAAAATCCTATCAGCTACGAACTCGATGTATTGGCTCATGAGGTCCGAGTTCATTCCAATCATTTTGCATGGGATGGCATCGCAAATAAAGTCTTTTTCGTTTTGAACAGCTTCGGTCACGATATCGCGGACCTCCTCGAACGAGAGCTTGTGGTCGAGCTTGGAATACAGCAATTCGCCGAACATCTGATGAAGCCCTTCATCTCTAGAAATGAACTCGTTGCTCAGTCCCAGACCGGGCATGACTCCGCGGTTCCGGAGCCAAAAGATCGCGCAAAAACTGCCAGAAAACATGATCCCCTCCACGCATACCCACGCCACGAGACGTTGAGCGAATGACTTGCTTGGATCGAGCCACTTCTGAGCCCACGATGCCTTATTTCCAACAGCGGGAATAGTTTCGATCGCATCAAATAGCTTGTTGCGCTCATTCTCGTCAGACACGAGCGCATCGATCAATAACGCATACATTTCGCTGTGGATAGATTCGTTGAATGTCTGGTATGCGTAAAATTGCCGTGCCTCGGGAACTGTCACTTCGTGGGAAAAGTTCATCTGGAGGTTCTCCATGACGATTCCGTCGCTCGCGGCAAAAAAGCCCAAAACGTGCTTGATGAAGTATCGTTCGTCATCGTTGAGCTTGTCGCGCCAATCGATCACGTCCTGACCGAGCGGAACTTCCTCGACGGTCCAGAACGAGGCTACTGCCTTCTTGTACATGTTCCACATGTCAGGATATTGGATGGGAAATGCGGAGTACTTGCGGCACCCGTTTTCGGCAAGGATTGTCTCGGTCATTGTAATATGATATTATTATAAGTAACCAAAATATATATGAATGTTTGACGATATGATTCAGTTAAACGTGATCGTGACTCGCGTTTGAATTGTTTGACACGATTTTATTGCCGCCTTTGACAGCTCCTTACGCTTTTCGTCCGGTTTTGTCGTTGTCTTTCTCTGTTTCATCGACTTCGTCATATCTTCTTCTACATCGTCTATGTTCTTCAGACACTCGCCGACAATGTTGTTTTTAATTACCCATCGGAAGAAATTCAGTTGTCCGCACGTCGTGGAAATTTCCTTACCGCCATTATTGAATACGATCCGGTCGCCGCGATTAAATGGGTCGAACATCTTCTTAGAGTAACTTTTTAGCTGGCTTTTATATTCCATGAAAACGTTGAAAAGTTTCCCGGAACTCGTCGTGAACATGGTGTTTTTTTTCTTTGAAAAGTTTGATACAAACCAGTCGAGGGTTCTGAGGCTCATCAATTCGTTGTTAATTATGCTCAGCATCGTGCTCGTGTTTTTTTCATCATCGAAGAATTCGCGGAGTGCTGCCTCCAGATACTTTTTAGGATTCTGAACCAAAGCCATTACTACATTAATCACACATTTTATTAAATTGTTATTCGCGTTTCCGCATATTCCAGACGTCGTCGCCAAACACCTTATCGATCGTGTCAGAGATGCTGGCATCGGCCACTTCCTTCATATCATCCTCGGTTTCTTCGGGGATCACCTCCTTCGTGAATTCCGGCATTTTCTCAGATGCCGGGAGAGGCTCGGAAGGCGGCGCGATCTTCTCCGCATCCGTGAGATTTGCGTCTAGACCTTCTTTCATCACTTTTTGCTTGCGTTCGTTGAAAATCTCCTTGGCAGACCTCTGACTCTCGGCGTATCCACTCATCAAGTCTTGAAGGAATTGCTCCTGATATTCCTGAGATTGAACTTCCATCGGGTTCGGAGGGATGGGAACCCAATTGTACAGCGAAACCAGAAAAATGTCTACAACGTTATCTCCACTGCGCTGAAGGCGTTTCACATACTGCTTCCCTTCCTCTTCCGTGGCAAAAACTCCGCGAATCTTCATCGCAAATTGACCGCTTTTCTGACGGCAGTACTCTGGTCCAACAAAGCTGACGAGAGCGAAATTCTGACCGGGGATCTGTATGTAGTCAGGTTCGAGCGCAAGTCCGACGGGAAGATCGTTTGTGTTTGCCATCGTTATTTTACATATATATATTTTGTTAAGTTATTTTACGCATATATTCGTAACTTGCCCTCGAGACCAAATATTCTCATGAACGTATTGGTGTATTATCATGATTTAAAAATTTTATTAACCATTGATCCTCTAGAATATTTTTCTTTCTTAACCGGCGCCTTCTTCTTCGGCACTGGCTTCTTCGTCGCGCGTTCGACGATGGCATCGATCGACAGATAATTTTTCGATTGTTCGTTTGGCATCGCTGGTGGAAGTTGTGGTTTTTTTGGTTCTTCTGGAAAAAGTTCTTCTATGATCGCCGACGGTAATGTAATGTAATCACCTTTATATTCTCGGCACGGACAATACTTTCTACCGAGATCCTCTTCTTTCCTCGAATAACAACCTTGCCGCATCCCGCTCTTACTCACCAGAAAGTATGTATTGGAAGAGGTGTGGTGCCTCTCGACATTCGCACAATATTTTGACGAATGCCGAAACATGTATACATATTCACTTTTGATCACTCCAGTGATTTTCCCATCGTACTGATGTGGGATCAAACGCTCGAGTTCTGCAACGACCGACGAATACTCTTTGAGCGAAGCATGAGAAAAAACTCCAGAATGCTCCGGCGACGAATTTATGTCAAACTCGGGGTCTCTCAACTTTGTCAGAATTCCCTTCGAACGGAGAGATGTATTCGAAATGATATTTTTTATCTGCTCGAGCGACTTGATTATTTCGTCCGGATCCAGTTTGGTCTCTACTATATCACTCTCTTCGGAATCCAAAAGATACTCCAAACGCGGTACATACACCCGTTTCAAGTCGTCTTGCTTGGCAGCCCACGGTAACCGCATCCCGGAACCCTTGAAAACTGCTGCGTCTACAATTTGATCCCATCCATTCGAAAAAGGATTCTCTTCCGCTTCGAGAAGTTCGAGGACTTTTTCGCGAATATGCAATGCGGTTGAGGACGTCGCAAAAATATTGTCGAACGTGATGTGAACGCCTATTTTTATTTCATCTCCTTTTGTTTTTGGAATATTTGAAATACAGATAGTCGCCATAGTCTTGGTCACGTCGAACAAAAATACCGTAGCTATACAAATCGTGTGAATGATATGTCTTACGCGGCTGTCAAATTCTCCGACCGACATCATTTTTGCCATGTGTTTGTCCTTCGTGACAATATCGAGATCGTAAAACATCCTGAAGATCCTCAGTTTGTATTCGACGATGCACGACGGCCGTCCGCCAAGTAGAACTCCTCGAGAATATTCGTGGACGAAATCATCGTTGGAACTTTCGGGAACGCACAAGACACCTTTGTCGAGAAGCAAATGACTGACATCGCCAGTTCTCCCGAAGTATTTCCTGCGCTTTGCCCAGTCGTAAACGTGTACATTCATATTTGCGATATTTAGATTAAGCATGTATTATTTATACCCGGAGTTGACGATATGGCACGTATAAACAATTTAACAAAAAGGTTTTCGTATAATATAAAATGGAAATTATGAACGACCGTATCGAGCCGTACCTTTGTGTATACGCGTCACAGGGCGCTGCTTGCATCGGAGATAACAAGCATAAAAAAATATGCGACGCAGTCGAGGCGTTCTGGGAACGTGCTCATTTGCCGAGTTACAAAGCGGCTTTAAAACGAAATGTGATCATGACTTCCGACGAGATCATAGATCGTCTGGAAAAAAATCATCCAAAGATCGCGGATATTATGAGAGTGGCGGGAAGCGAAGAGGAGACGTCCACGGATGTCGCGAAGAAATACAGCAAACTTTCTTCCGAGTTTACGAAATATGCGAATTTGAATTATATCAGCCACGAGTTCTATGACGTGGTCGACGATGCGATTCGTAAAACGACGTACACGACATACGGAAATGCTCAAGAATCAAAGGTGTTCGAATACGTGAGAGGAACTCTCGGGATCGACGTCGTAGAAGATCCGAGCTTCTACAAGTCGCAGATAGGAATCATCGAAAACGAACACGGTTCTTTCCCGTGGTTCATAGGCGGCAAGATCGATGGTATCACCCAGGATCGCAAGACCTTGATAGAAATCAAGAACCGAGTGAACAGGCTTTTCAGAGTCATCCCGCAATACGAATCTATTCAGGTTCAAATGTACTTGCAACTCCTCGGGCTAGAAAAAGCGATCCTCGTCGAATGCCTGAAAACCAAGGAACGCAGCGTTCTTCACGAAGACGTGAATGTCATCTCGGTCAATCGAGACTCGTACACGTGGGAAAATGATATTTCACCAAGACTCGAAGGATTTGTAGACTTTGTTATCAGGATAATTCACGATACAAATCTGCAGGACAAATACCTGAAATCAAAACGGCGATCCGCAATGGTTTCGTCACATATTAATTCGTACGTAAAAGCAAAACGCTCTTGAAAATTTTTTTATATTTACTTTGGCTGTTTTACACAAAAAGCCAAAGAAATTTTCAAATCATCATAACGCGAGAGCCATGTACTTTTCTTTCCAGAAATCCGGATCGTCCCGCGGAGCCTTGCCCGTCTTTGCGTTCACGAGAGCATGAGCTTTCACGGTCCACGCAAACAAAGCATCTCTGTTCGCCAGATCCTTGGCGCCAAATTTTGTCATTTCCAATATGCGTTCAAAACCTTTGCAGCACCCGTCGCATGGGAGAACAAAGCGAAGAGACTTGAAAAATGTGCTGTAGTTCTTCTTGTCCGCGGCAGTCGGGTTCACCGGGTATCGCAGCGAAAGTGTGTGAAAAAAAAACCACGCGCTAGGTCCCCATAATTTGGGATCAAAGTTGATATCGCGATTGCTCATTACTCTATTACATACATTTATTTTTTTACATAATATATTCGTCGTGTATGCCGAAATTACGGAGAGCGATCTTCGACCCATTCTGCTCCGCGTCCTTACGGGACCTCCCAGTTCCCTCCGATACTTTTCGCCCGTTCAAAAGCACGTCCACCACGAAACTGGGGCTGCCACCGCCTCGCTCGAACGTGGTGACAAACTCGGGCTTGCCCAAGTCGACCGTCCTGGCGTACTTGAGCAGACGGTCCTTGTAATTGGTGTCCGTCATGATGTCGTGCATGTTAGCGTGTTTCTGCAGTGCGGACATGAAGAAATGTCGTGCCGCGGGAATTCCGAGGTCCAGATAAATAGCTCCGATGAGCGCCTCTAGAACATCTTCGACGATCCTCGGATTTTTGTTCCACCCTCTATGAAGCCCTTTTTGGTTCATTATGATGAACTCGTGAAGACCCAGATCGATAGCGAGTTTGCTCAAGAACTTACCGGACACCAGTTTTGTACGGAGACGAGTGAGCACGCCTTCGCCTTTCCCTGGGAAGGTGTCGTACAGATATTTGGCAATGATGAAACCGAGAACGGAATCCCCCACGAATTCCATGGTCTCGTACGTGGTCCCTCCCTCCTCTATAGAATTGTAAGAAAAAGCGGTAAAGTAGTATGAAAAATTGACGACAGGCATGTTGATCAATTTTTCAATATCTTCCTTGGTGAACATGATTCCGGATTGAGTGGAAGGTGGACCCACAAAACATTCCTCTGTAAAATCGTCGGTGATCATTGTTATATAATACGTATAATATTAAGTTAATATACTTTGTGACAATATGGGAGGCAATTGTCATTTGACCCGGCATCTTTCACAAATCTATGAAAGATCATATCGTCACTCAATGCGTTATCACCAATCGAACAACTTATATATTAATTATATTCTAACTCAGTAATGGGGACTGGATCGAACCCACAGTCTTCCAAGGCAGACGCAGCGGATAAAGAAGCAACAATAGCAACAATCATAAAAAAACTGTCTCCTCCAGCTGCCGTAGAAAAGCTAGAAGAGCTAGTGGAGAGATGGAAACTCAATGACACCGGGGCGACGTTCGAGATGCAAACTATTCATATGTTCTCGGCATTCGGCGTAGATTTTAACGACGATCTGTTTTCTTCGGTCGAGAATGATCGCGGGGTTTTTGGGTTGAACAAAATTAACGATAAGATCACCGAAGCAGAGATCGAATCTATCTCTCTGTACCACAGACTTCGCGAATTGAACCTCATGCCTGGAAAAATGAATGAAGATCCAGAAAAAGCTGATAACCTCAAGAAGATTACCAAGATTCTCGAGATGATCTTCTACTCCAAAAAGGTCGTTCTGAGCGCTTATCAGGCGAAACTAGCAGTTCATCAACTCGGAGCTGAGGAAGGCGTCGTGACTCTCAATAAAGATCTGGACGAACAGCTGGGAGCATGGACTCTTCGGTTCAGATTCATAGACGGGGAAGTGAGCTCTTTCCAGGAGCTGCTCCTGTTTTTGCTGGACAGCTCCATGGAGAAAAAATTCAGAAAATATGGATCTTGGCTGTACGAACCAATCGTCATCGACGGACGCGACATGCACTCCTGGAGAGCGGTGATGGAGATCAAGGATTTCGTATACTCGCGGCTGAAGAAGGAAGTCTCGTGGGAGCAGTGGAAGAACGCTACTCAGAACATGAGAAACGTTGGATCCGCAGTAGAATACCTCACTCACTGCCACGACTACCAACTTCCGTACCTCGTCAAGTCGCGCGGAGTGTACTCGTTCTACAACGGAGTCTATATCGCAGGAGAGGACAGGTTCCACTGCTTCGCCACCGAGAAAGAACCGCTGTCCGACTCTGTTGTTTCTTGCAAATTTGTGGAGGGGGAATTCGATGACACCGAGTATGACGATTGGCTGGACATCCCGACACCGCATCTAGACTCCATCGCGAACTACCAGGAGTGGGGACCCGAGGTCCGTCGCTGGCTCTTCGCTCTTCTCGGCAGATGCCTGTATCCGGTGAACGAGCGCGATCAGTGGCAAGTGATTCCGTTCTTCCAGGGGCTGGCAGCGACCGGCAAGTCTACGATCATCCTCAAAGTCCTCAAAAACTTTTACGAGACGATCGACGTCGGTATTCTGTCCAACAACATCGAACGCAAGTTCGGTATTTCCGCGTTTCACGACAAGTACCTGGTGTGTGCTCCGGAAATTAAAAGCGATCTGGCCATCGAACAAGCGGAATTTCAGTCGCTGGTGTCCGGAGAAGAAGTTCAAGTGAACGTAAAACACGAGAAGGCGTTCATGTGCTCGTGGGACGTGCCGATGGCGCTGGCGGGAAACGAGGTCCCTGGATGGGCGGACAATGGCGGCAGTATCCAGCGACGCATTATCGTGTTCGAGTTCAAGAAGCCGGTCCGGGGCGGCGACATGAAGCTGGGGATGAAGCTCAACTCGGAACTTCCAAATATCCTCAGAAAGTGCAACAAAGCTTATCTGGATATGGCCGAAAAATATTCAGACGTGAACATCTGGACGGTTCTTCCCGAGTACTTCATCAATACTCGAGACGCCCTGGCACGCGCCACGAACTTCATCGAGAATTTCATGGCATCGTACATGGTAATTCTTGGCGAAGACGAATATTGCACGTTCAAGGATTTCAAGACGGCTCTGAGAGAGCATTCCTCGGAAAATGGTCTGCACATGAGACAACTCACGGACAACGTGTTCGATAACCCTTTCGAAAAATTCAAAATACAAAAACTAGGAACTCAAGCCAGACTTTATAACGGAACAATGCACGAGGAAGAATTCATCCGAGGGTGCTCGCTCAGAATGTACAAAACGACTGCTCAAGCGGCACCCGAACCAGTCGCAGACGTGAAATATATGTGATGAAAAAAATATATATTGAATATATATCTCGATGTTGAACGTGTTAATTACGATACTCGTCATCCTCATAGTTTTGTACATGGCACACAAAGAATCTAAATTCTTGTTCGACCCACCCTCCGGATGTAAATCAAAACCCGCTACGATTGAATCTGCAAAGTCCGCGCTCAACAAAGCAGTCAAAACCGTAAAGCAAGAAACGCGTAAAATACAAATGATGATGAAAAAATCAGCGCCGAAAGCCGTGAACATTTCGAACCCCATCGAGCACGTGAAAGCATCGACGACCGTAGTTTTGGGCTCAAACGCAATCGAAAATGTGATCGACGAAAACCTCCCGTATGCAGAGTTTGGCGGTCTGCCAAAAGTTCAAAAAGCAACTCGCGGTCTCATCGAAGGAGTCCGTCCGCCAACGTACGCCGATCCTCGCACGATGAATCCTTCCCTCGCAGCCGCGCCGGTTCAATTTACAGATCCTGCACAGTTCGGAGCGTTCGGCGTCACCGACCAAGTCAGCACCGCATTCTCCCCCGATACTGACGCGGAAATCGCATCCGAACGCACCCTCGAGGGTTTTGAAGTTGCACCGAATATGTACGACGCAAATGGAGCCGTACTGATCAAGGATGGAAAAATCGTCAAATCGGCGAGCGAACTTCCTTCCGCGCAAATTCGAGGAGCCACGCCGCACACGTCTCTGCCGATGAGGAATCTGCATAATCCGCCACCGGTCGTCGAAGATCTCGTAGAAAGCGAAACGTTCGATGGCTTACAAGGTTACCCCATTGATGAAAACCTCGATCCGTTAACTCCGCCCGGACTTGCAACGCCAATGAGCGAGTGGGCGAAAATAAATTATAACGTCTAAATCGTAGCCGTGCCAGAAAGGTAGTACAGGGACTCGAGGGCAGTTTGTCGATATAAAAACGTATATCGACAAAATAGTCTATTAATTATATTATGTGTATATAATGCATCCCGAGAAAGCCGCACCGAAGATGTCGTCTGGCGAAAAGGCAGCAGCTAAAAAAGAGCAAGCTAAATTGAACAAGGCCAAAGCCAATCCCGAATTAGCAGCAGCAAATAAAGCATCTGCCGACGCAAAACGTCTCCGCCGCAAAGAAGCCGGATCAACAAAATCATTTAAATAAAATAATACGTTACGAGTATGAGGCTCCGATTCATGATCGGCGGAATCGCATCGGTACTATCGATTCGACTGTACAATTCATTAAATAAATACGATCCAAAAGACGTCGACGAGATCATCAAGCTGAATCTATACGTGGATTGACCGGGAACCACGTTCGACTGTATATCACCACCGGTACATTATACTTTTTTGTTTGATGCAACGCATTTTGACATTCCAAAGTCGTCGCATCAGGATATCCATTTTTTTTAACATGCTTAATTGCCATTTTCACATTCGCAAAAGTTTTTTCGTATTTTTTATCGACGAACGATGCGATGCCATTCACATCGGACACGAGCGTCAAATTGCCAATACGATTATCGTATTTATTTTCACTTATATGATCTACTTCGATTTCCGGAGGGAGCTCGCCGATGAACGCCTCGATAATTGCCTTGTGGAAATTTACGAGCCTTCCATAAATAACAATCTGCGGATGTTCCAGGTGATTTTGTTCATTGTGTAATTCTTCTGCATTTTTCAAAATCGTTCGGCCGTTTCGAAACACGTGTTTAAGAGTGCCACGATTCCCAACAAATACCTCAAATTGATGGCCTTTTCTGATGCTTTCGAATAGTTCCTCGGTCGATTCCGGAGGATCGTCGAACGCTTCCTTCACGAGATCGAGCACATTCAGCAATGATCCATTGATCGTGATCGTGTCATTTTTAGTCTTCAACGTTTTTATGACTCCGTTTTTCGTGATTGATCTGACCTCACCTTTTTCTGAAATTTCGTACGTGGTTCCTGTTTTGCTCGTAAGATCGATCCGCCGAAATTCCATTTTATACTTTGTAAATATTAAATGTCGGGAAAAATAACGTGACAATATGCTCATTTAATTATTGGTTCGCGGCAATAATATGAATTTATATAAAACCGAAGCAAATTTGAAGAAAATAAATTGTGAATTATTTGGAATCATGTAAAAACCGATCGAATTCATTGGGATCCAAAAAACAGAGCCTTCGATTAATGCAGGACCAAGATTTTTATTTATTTTTTTGTACATGTGTTTGCTAGTTTGGTTCTGTAATATGCAATCCCACATTATCGCCAGCGAAATATTCACAGGGGCAAAACAACATTGGTTGACCATTGTTTTTTTGATAACCGTCGAGATCGTATTTCCTTGGAATGTGTTTCCCAACAATTTGAAGTAGTGCACCTGTGGAAACGAGCTCCACCACGCGTACGTTCCTACCCGAAGAGTTCGTTTCACATCGTATCGACGTCTCGATCTCCTTTGAATCGCGTAATCGACTCCGACTGCGATCGCGGTAGACGCCAATGCCGCTCGATGAATATTCACATTCATATACTGAACTTTATCTAATATTATTTAAGTGATTAATTTGCATAAGCGAGTCCGGCCATACCGCTCATGATTTTCAAAACGTTATAGTTGACCGCGAAAATTTCGAGTGTATTCAACGTGCTGTTGTCCGTATATGTTTGCGTTTCGTCGGTGGTCGCTTGCGTATGAGTCGGTCTATCGATCACTGCTGCCTTCGTCGTGAATTTGATCATCGAGTTATCGACGCGTGAAAAATTCATTGTCCCTCTTTGGGTCATACCGATGCGATCGTGTAAGCCAAAGTTGTACGTATAGATTCCTGCGGAGAGCGGCTGACCGGACATCGAGAGCCAAGGGTTTGCCGTCTGAAAGTAATTACCGCGACGAGTGGCAAATCTCTCGTTTCCATCGATCACGATCGTCGCTGATTGAATAGGTGCCGCCGTGTTATCCAAGGTGTCACCAGGTAAACAAGTGAATTGTCCGTGAGTCGTATCGCCGGGTGTCAGAACCCAGGTAATATTTTTCACTGGATGATTCAGATTCATGTACATTTTGTAATTTCTATTGGTCGCGTCGACTGTCACCACTGATTTTTGTGTTTGTAATTGCGTTATCACGTATTCGTGGGGATTTTTGGCAAACCAAAGTCTTTCCGGAGAATCGAGGAAAACATAGTCGGCATACACTCTAAGTTTTGGAGTGAACGAAGTATCGATTCCGGTGATATTCGATCCATTCGTGAGCTTGAGACGGAATTCTACTTCGTGATACTGTAAAGCGATCAAGGGAAGTGAAAGTTTAGTATTCCATGCATTATTGAAGAAAAATGGGATCGGAACGTAAAAAGTTCTCTCTTGACCGGAAGTTTCTACACCAAAACTTGTCATATTATTGTACGAAGATGACTGCGTATTGTCATAATATAATTGAGAATATACTCTCAGCCAGTTGTGTGGAATGAAATCAATTCGCTGCCCTCCGATCAATAATTCAATTCCTTCGAAAAAGTGCTCGGCTGGATAAAATGGACGCGGATCCGTCACGGAGCTCGGTCCTCGACGTAAAGTCAATTCCATCATCAATCCAGTGACAAGATCTCCAGAACGCGAAAGAAGAAAGCTGACCGATTCTCCATAATTGACAGAACCGATGATATTTTGCTCGATGCTTTCGAGAGAGAACAATTTTCCGCGATTGTACTCGGATTTCCACAAGGACGCATTAGGTTCTCCGATCAACGCCACGTCCTGAGCGCCGATCGAAACGAGTTGAATCAGTCCGCCTCGAGACATTATATATAATTAATATATTAAAATATTATATTTATTGTAATTATATCACGATGGGATCATCAGGTGAATTCAAACAGAATTTACTCACGTATGCCGGCATCGATTCTGACGAAGGCACGATGATCTTAAAAGGAAACGCAACGTTCCTAGGAAATAATTCGTACTTCTACGATCTTGCAGTCGGAAATCTCGTGGTTGCAAATGTCGAATTACCCGTGATGAACTCATTGTCGGTAGAAGGCAATATTCAAACATCTAATGGGTACTTCATAGGTAACGGAGCGCTGC
>Ga0214921_10004084_pt1 | contig 21837 bp, 20 predicted proteins | sample LL1505_MetaG_FD_177992 | JGI IMG/M metagenome (GOLD analysis project Ga0214921, IMG submission 177992) | Freshwater microbial communities from Lake Lanier, Atlanta, Georgia, United States - LL-1505 | ecosystem: Environmental > Aquatic > Freshwater > Lake | place: USA: Georgia | collected... | reverse complement strand
CCTTTGTAGTCGGCCTCATAGTTACTCATCCGCTCATCCGAAGAGTGTGCAGCTCTAGCAGAGAACCCAGCCCTAAGTCTCGCGCTGAAGTTTGCCTTTGTTGGCGCAACACCCACCTCCATATCGCGAATTCCTCGATCACCTAGTTCTCGGCGCGCTTTATCAGCCGGGCTTTCAACAGGCATTCGTTTCTCTCCCAAATCACCAAATGACATAGCCATTACCTCGCTCAATAATTCATCCAGCAGGCCCCATTTCAAGACCATGGATTCGATATGACGCGGGGAAAAGAAGATGTATCCTTGGAGAAAACGGCTATTGTTTGTTTCGGTCGATTCTTAGCTGAAACACCCCTCCAAACGCTCTTTTTGCACTGTTGCTGACGGACTCGGATGGGGAAACGACCCCTTACACACCCAGACCGCTTGAGGGGTACCCCGTACTTTAGAAGGTGCATGGAGCAAGTACCTGGCACGCCCGACAGTCTTCGATGAGCGTCCGTAGTAGTTCGCGGCAGAGCGTACCTATAAGAAAAGGAGGTACAGCGCAGCAGCGGGGGGCTCCAGCCTACAACGAATAGACGCCGCTAGAATTCGCGACGAGAACCTCAGTTGCATAGTTGGTGAAGAGCCCGCTATCTACGACCCCTAGGATCGATTTGATCTCGGCCTCTAAGCTCTCTGTGACGTTCGCGAAGGTGGCGTCGAGGATGATATTCCCCCGCTCAGTGATGACCGGCCCATGCTTTCCCGTTCCAACTCGAATAATCACCTCCTGAGCACCCAGGGATTTTAATCCCTCCTCAGCCAGAATAACCGCCTCGGGCACTACCTCGACCGGAATCGGGCACCCGACTCCGAGTTGCTCAACGACCTTGGTCTCATCAACGATAAGAACGAACTTTTTGCACCGCTTCGCGAGGATCTTCTCTTGAAGCATCGCGCCACCCTTGCCCTTGATAGCCGATCGACCCTTAGTTACCTGATCGGCGCCATCAAATCCCCACGAAAGATGGCCTCGATACCCCGGATACATGACGATGAACCCGAGCTCCTGGCATCTCCAGGCACTCTGGTAGGAGGTGGGAACAACCGTTATGCGAAGGTTCTCGGCCTTCACCCGTCTGCCGATCTCGGTGAGAGCCGCGTCTACCGTTGTGCCGGTACCAACGCCGATAACATCCCCATCCTTAACCCGTTTAGCTATCTCTTGAGCGACGATCTCTTTCATGGTTCAACCCTACATCTCATAGGCAGGCGAGCAAAAGCCCCATCCTCACCGCTGTTCATTTTTGGCACGCACCCTTGGTGGTCCGATAGATTGCACGGGCCCGTGGAGCGAGTCGGAGGGCCTCGATCAGTCCGGGAATCGAGCTTCGCTCCCTCAGAAGAATCCCTGCGATAACCAGGAGATTCCTCACGAACACCCCCCAGAACAGAGAGGCGAGTCCGCACGAGATGTCCCAGTTATTCAACTGCAGTAAAAAGCGGTTCCTCACACTCAGACGATTAAGGATCGTTGGAAGCTTTGACCGTCGCTCCGGCGTCACGACCCGAACATGGGTAGCGACCGCGGCGGGAGTATACACACACCGCCATCCCATACGGCCCGCCCTCCATGAGAGATCAGCATCCTCTCGGTACGCGAAGAACGCCTCATCAAAGAGACGAACCCGTCTCTCAACTCCCTTCCTCAACTCAGGATAGAGCTTCCATACCGGCTCATCAGGCACTCGCTCTGAGAGCGCTAGGGAGGATATGCACTGGCGAGCTATCAGGAGGCACGCACCGGTCGCTCCGAAGACCTCTTCGGAGCTCTCATAGGCGCCGGTGTCGATCTCTCCACTCCCCCTGTCGAAGTGACGTATCGATGAGGTAAGGACCATCCCCGCAGCGTCGATAGTCCTCGACGTAAGTGGAGAGAGATCGTCGGACGCCCTCATTAATTTGGGGGTCACGATTCCCCTCTTCGCTTCACAAGAGAGAGCCGCGAACATCTCCTCAAGACAGGTGACCGAGAGCCCAACATCGGGATTGAGGACCAACATCGCGTCGAAACCACCCTCAACACACCTGGCAGCGCCCTGATTGTGGGCGCCACAGAAACCCAAATTAGCTGCGTTTCGGTGCAGTTCGATCCCACCCACAGAGCCAAACTTTTCAACACAGCCCACCGTAGCATCAGAGGAAGCATTATCGGTAATCCGAATAATGAGATCCTCTCCCAACGTAAATCCCTGCTGCGCGCAGGCGCACTCGATACACCGCGTGATAGTATCCGCGCTGTTCCAGGTAACGATGTGAATCAGAATCTTACGGTCCGTCATACCACTGCGGCGTTCAATCTCGAGCGTCCCTCAGGTACGTAGTTATGGCGTGGGCAGTCCGCGCTCTTTCAAAATCGTGTCGAAGATTCGTGTAAACGTCTCATACCCGGGACGCTTCACAAGCTTGCCGTTGACCCATACCGAGGGGGTCCCCTGCAATCCAGCGGAAGATCCTGCCTTAATGTCCCTCAGAATGACCGCACGATATCGATCTGACTCCAAGCACTCTCGCGCTGCTGCTTCATCGAGCCCCAGCTCCTTGGAGCCTTCCGTGATGAGACTTTCACGTTTGAGCTCACCTCGTTCTGCATCACGAAGGAAGAGTACGGTATTAGCCTCCCAGAACTTCCCCTGCTCACCGGCACATCTCGAATAGAATGCAGCAACACACGCGAACTCGTGCAACTTATGCTGCATCTCTGGATTGCACGATTGATCGAGGGGATAATTCTTGAACACGAAGAAGTACCTTCCTTGATATTCCTCAAGGAGTTTCTTCATTACCTCATGCATCATTTTGCATGCTGGGCACTCATAATCAGCGAACTCAACGATCTGAATCGGGGCGCTCGGTTCCCCGAGGGAATAGTCGCCGAATGCCCCCTTTCCCACCTCAAGGTTAAAGGTCGTCGGCGACGACTTAGTCCACTCCTCGACGGGGTCACTCTCTGTCAACGCCTGCGCGGAGTATGCCTGCAGGAGAATGTCTGGGAGAATCGCACTCACTAATCCACTCAGAAGAACGAGAATCGCTACAATTCGAAGGCGCCACGGACGCGCTTCCTCTGGCGCCTTCACGACACCGAACACGACCCCGATAAGACGAAGACCTTCACGAGCGGCGATTCCGAGTCCTTCAAGGAAGCGACCTTTCCAATTCGACCGCCATACGATCCCCACGATAAGGAAGTTCACCAGATAGGTTCCGAGACACATCAGACACAACGCTCCGATGATCAATTCGGATATACCGAAGAGAACGACGGAGAGAAGCGATGCGATGCAAGATACGCACAACGTGAGTGCCGACCATGTCCGCAGTGAGAACGTTCGCCCAAAGCTCGACGCGGCGAGCGAGCCTATCAGCAACAGGAAATAGAGAAAGAGTCCGAACGAAGCTACTGGCAAGCCGAACAGCATCGACCATTCACTCGTATTTACGGCTTCACAATTAAGGTGGGAGTTGACATGACAGAAGCTTGGGCCGGTCGCGAATCCATGCGAATAGACGACGTGCTGATCCAAGGCGATGTACGACAGAACCAGCCCCACGACGCTCAGGACGATGGTGATGCCACGTGCTTTCTGTATGCTGGTACCGTCTCCCGCCATAAGACCTACGCTTTCCTCGTGAGGGCTCGTTATAGCAGGGTTTTACCCTCTTGGCACGGTGGCGGCCATAGGAATCACAGCGCCCACGATCTCAACGCTTATTTCCAATGAAAACGGCGACCTTGGTCGCCGTTTTGAGCCTCCCGTGAGTGGCTACAGGCTTACGCCTCCCCGTCACCGAAAAGGATTGGTGGCTTCCTCAGGTGGAACCCAGACTGCTGCAACTTAACCCAGATCTCCTGAAGGATCTCTTTGCTCTGACTGTCGAGCAGGTCGTAGATGTTGTCGAGGCTCATGATCTGCTGCATCGCTGCCATTGCGAAGATCGGAGCTGCTTGCTCCTTGAGCATCTTATCGTGCACCTCTGTGATGAATGCCTTGAGGTCAGCTTTGGTAGAGAGCTTCGAGATCTCCTTCGGCTCCTTTCCGCTCGTGTCCTGCTCCTTTGCTTTTGGGTCTTTCTTTGCTTTCATAGTTCCTACTTATCAACAGGGATTATCTCTATAGCCTGGTTATAACGGGTCGGGTTGTCGTTCGGGTCAATGAGCACTGGAGCGTCAATCACAACCGCCCTGGTTTCCAAACGTCTCGGCTCTACGCCTGCCCGAACCAACTGATTCACAAACTCTCGAGCCCGTCGTTCCGTCAAAAACGAAACGTACGTGGACTCCGGATCAGCCGACTTAGCATAGGATGCCACTATTATGCGGGAATAAGGAAGTCGAAACTCATTCATTCGGGCGATCTCTTTGACCACCGCCACTCCCTGCGGACACATCTTTGCGGAATCTCCCTGGAAGAAAACGTCCGCGGGGTAGATGTCGCGACCCGGATGCATCTGCATCCGCATCTCATAGTGTTTAGCGAGCACATCTTGAGCCACGAGCCGCCCCTGCGCTGCCCGCAGCGCTTTCTCATTCTTCATCTCGGTCTCTTCCAGCGAGTCCTTCATGAGGCCCTGAATCGCTCCTGCGATTGCGCCAAATCCCGCGCCGATAGCGGCTCCTGGCCCGGTTCCGGCCCCTACTTGAGCCCCGACCACCATTCCCGCGCCCGCTCCCTGAATAGCGCCCAGTCCTTCATCCCGCCCCAACTTATCGGGACCGGGAACAGGCTGGGATGAGCACCCTATCGAAGAGAACGCGACACATGCCCCGCAAGCGAGTGTGGTCACGTCCATGAGGAACTTTCCTCTGTTCATCGTATCGATTCCAAATCTAGACATGGGGTACGGCCGCCCCTCCCTTACTAGCCAAAGGGTGCATGTCTATACGATGTCGGGAGATCTCCTAGGGCACCACAATTGCGCTTTCAAAACGCAGTTTGCGAATATTAAGCCGACTCAAAGGGGTATTTTTCTCTGCCAGTGCCCTCTCTAGTCGGTTATACGCGGTCTCATTGCCTACCACTACGATCACGAAGTTCTTCGGATCCCATCGCTTTTGAGCCACCTCCTGAACCGCGGTCGGGGTCACCCCTCCAACCTTGGTGAGATAGGTCTGATCATAGTCCGCGGGATACTCCAAGAGCTTCAATCGAGCGTTCCGTACCGCGATGTCATCGATCGAGTCGAAGTTTAGAACAAAGGAGTTCTGGATAGCGGTCTTTTTCTCCTCCATCTCCTCCTCGGTCGGCGGAGCGGACTGCAAGTTCGAGAGCACTCCGATCGATTCCTGTATCGCCGGAGCGACCGAATCAGCTTTGGTTTGGAGGAACACGTAGTTCACTCCCTTCGAGACTGCGGGCGCTATCCCTCCGTACACACCGTAGGTGAGACCGAGCTCTGTTCGAACCTTCTGCATCAAGCGTGAACCAAATCCCGAGGTGCCGAACACCTCGTTGAACATGTCGATAGCGGGATAGTCCGGCGTGAGCCGAGGAACTCCGAGATGCCCCATCTGCACTGCGGCCTGCGAGAACGGAAGCTCGATGAAGTAGAGCCCCGGCTTCGGTTCGTAGCTCACCGCCGGAGCGGGCGGAAGAAGCTCTCCACGAGCCTTCCATGCCCCAAAGTGCTGTTCAACGAGCTTCTCAACAACCGCGCGATCAACCCTTCCAGTTACAACGAGGAGGCCGCCATCCGGTTTCACAAACTTCTGGTGGAGTGACACCAAAAGGTCGCGCGATATCGATTGAACATCCCGATCAACGGAGACCCTCCCGTAGGGCGAATTACCGTAGAGGAGCTGCGTGAAGGCGATCGACGCAACCGTACTTGGATCCTCCTTTCGTCGACGAATGCTCTCAAGGGACTGCCCTTTCCACAACGCGAGACGGTCCCCCTCGAATCGAGGGCGCAATGCCACATCAGCAAAGATCGGAAATACCTTCTCGAGGTCGGAGGCCAACGATGAAAAGGAGACCCCTCCAAACTCCGTCGAAAAGGAGCTTGAGACCGTAGCGGCGAGCTCCTCTAGCTCCTGATCAAGCATGTCAGCCGATCGAGCTCCCGCCCCACCCTGACGCATCTGATCTCCCATCGCGCTCACCGCACCTACTGGACTATCTGGCCCCCACAGAGATCCGCCACGAATGAAGAGTCGTCCTTTGACCAAAGGCAGCTCATCATCTTTCAAGTACACGACACGAAGCCCGTTCTCTAATCGCCACTCCTCGGGTTGAATCGGCTTAAACTGAGCGACCTCATCGGCTCGTGAGAGAGTCGCACGATCGGTCGAAACGCCCCCACGGGAGCACCCGCTTGCGCCGATGAGAGTGAGGGACATGAACGCTGCAAAAATCCGAGTTCTCATATTTTTTCGGTCCCTTATGAATTGCGCTCAATGGTTGCGATAGTCCGACGATCTGGGACGAGGTACTTCTGGGTTACCCGCTTCACATCCTCGACCGTGACCTGACTCATCTTGTCGTACCACTCAACAGAAGCCTTCCACGATCCGTACATCAACTCCGAGGAGGCGAAATCAAGCGCCAAAGACTGACTCGATTGAAGGTGGCCCAAGAAACTCATCCCAATAGCCCGCTTGGCGATCTCAAGTTGATCCTCTGTTGGTCCTGTTCGACGGAAGCGATCGAGCACACTATCGAAGGCGCGTAGAAGTTGCTCGGTTGTGTGTGGCGCCTTCACCGTTGCTCCAAACATCAAAAGATTTGGATAGGCGTTACCAGGACCTTCCTCATTTCCGATGCCAGCGGCAAGCTGACGTCGTTTCACGAGCTCTACATAGAGAGGTGATATCTTACTGCCACTTAAGATCTCCGCTGCGACGCTGAGGGGGGGATCATCCGGATGGGGGTAATTCGGCTTTGCATACGCTACGATTACCTGTGGTGAGGCCGCCATGCGTATCGTCGCTCGGCGCTCTCCTTCCGGCTCCCCCTCTGCCGGGATGTCGCGCACAACGTCGGGCCCCTTCGGAAGCGCCCCGAAGTACTTCGCGATGACCTTCATATCCTCTTTTGGATCCACCCGACCAACAACGCTCACGACGATGTTCGATGGCACGTAGTACTTTTTACGGAACTCCTCAAGCTTGGTAGCGGTGAGATTTCGAATGTCCTTTTCATAGCCGATGACAGGCGCGCGATACGGATGACGTTGATACGCGACTCCAAGGAGGAGCTCGTAGAGTCGCCCTCCCGGATCATCCTCGGAGCGCATCCTGCGCTCTTCGAGCACCACATCCCGCTCCTGATAAAATTGACGCATCACGGGACGAAGTAATCGATCTGATTCCATCTGGCACCAAAACTCGAACGCAGACCTCGGCAGATCAACGAAATACTTGGTGAATTCTTTGTCTGTCGTGGCATTTTGTCCTACCGCGCCCTGCTTCTCATACCGTCGGCTGAAATCATCAGAGACCCAGATCTCTTTAAGCTCTTTATGAATCTCATCCCACTCCTCACGCTGTTCAGGGGTGAGGTCTTGCGCCGCATTGGATGCAAGGGCGAGATCTTCAAGACGAGCGAGGAGTCGCTGTTCTCGCCCGAAATCGGTTGTTCCCACGGTGCGCGTTCCCTTGAAGGCCATGTGCTCAAAGAGATGGGAGATGCCGGTTTGACCAACGATCTCATCACTACCACCCACACGAACAACAACCGCGCCCGAAAATACCGGCGCTATGCCTCGATTATAGAGAATGACGCGCACACCGTTTGGCAAGGTTTCGTAGTGAACCTTTGATACCATGGAAGCGAGCGAGCTCGACGAGTCATCCGCATGGCAGGCCGGCGGAGCTATGGTGAGCGCAGCAATCGCGACACCGATAACCACTCTGACGCTCGTTTGAATCGCGACTCGAATACCTATCTTCTTCATGAGCTCTGTAACCTTGGGAGGGCTAAATGCCGTACACTGGGCAGTACAAGATTACTGGGGGCAGTAGTAAGAGACAAGAGCGGACATGGGAGAATAGCGGTCCCTCGCCGCAAGCGCCGCGGCGCTCAGGAATGAGCGCCCTCCCGAATGTCGAGTCGTAAGCTTGTCGGAGCAAAACGGCCGCCTCTACTGCTCTCTCATCAAGGGATCTATCTTGGACACCGAAGCCTCATCTACCAAAGGCAGAACGAGCGTCACGATCGCTCCTCCGCCCTCTCTGGCTCTAAATTCAAGGCGGCCTTTGTGAGAGCTCGCATAGCCACGGGCGATCGGGAGTCCCATACCGCCCCCCTGCTGCTCCTTCGACTCGCGATCTATCTGCCTAAAGAGTTCAAAGGCGGAATCCACCCTAGCGAGATCGATACCGCATCCGCGGTCTTTCACCGAGAGGCGCGCCTCACGACAATCAATAACCACCTCTATCTCGACCTGCTTCGAATGCTCCGAGAACTTCACCGCATTCGAGACCAATCGATCAAGACAGTCGAGAATATTGGACTCGACAACGTGCACCCGACTCGCGCCAGGATCGACCGACACGGTGAAGGAGGCTCCCTCATCGATATGCGAGGGAGCTTTGAAGTGCATGTAGTGCTCCACGATCTCGGATAGCGGAACTGCGGACGCATGCGACGCGAAAACCTGATTGGTAATCCCCGCCTCCATCTGTTGTAGAATGAGAAAATCCCGTACCAATCGCTCAAGCCGGATTCCACCCCGGCGCACCGCCTCAAGAACATTTGTCGCTTTTTCCGAATCGAGTGATTGACGGTGCTCCATCAGGAGCTCAATGCCAACGTTGATGGCGCTGAGAGGGGTTCGAAACTCATGCGAGAGCGTATGCACTACACGTTTTCGATATGCGTCGAAGTCGCGTTTCGTGAGCATTTCGGACAGCACCTGCCGACCGATCGACTCGCGAACTGCGGAGAGGAGCATCTGAGGATCTAAGGGTTTCGGAATGCAGTGCGCCACACCGTGCTCATGCTTAGCTTTACGATCATCAACAGCGCCTGAGGAAGTTAAGAATACGACCGGAATCTGCGCGCCTTCCTTCTCCTTTCGGATCAGGGTGAGGAATTCGTACCCACTCATCGATGGCATCGCAACATCGCAGATGATTAGATCGACATGTTGCGTTTGGACAACTTTAAGCGCTTCCTGTCCGCTATACGATTTTATAACGGTGTAGTTCTTCGAGGTTAGCAAACCTGTGAGGAGCGCAACGATAAGTGGATCGTCATCAACAACCAACACTGAGGGCGGTTTGATCTCTCCATCCATGGAATATGTGCGCACCTCGTCTCTTGACATCAGTCCTCCGTACCGGAATTATCGGCGCTCCCCGTTAAATCCTTAATACGAGATACGAAGGGGCACAGAGAGGATGTATATGGCTAAAATCTTTGCATTATTTCCAGGACAAGGCTCGCAGAAGGTAGGCATGGGTCGTCAGCTCTTCGAGCAGTACGACATCGCGAAGGAGCTCTTCGCCAAGGCCGATCAAGCTCTCGGATTCCCCCTCTCTCAGATCTGCTTTGAGGGTCCAGCGGATAAACTGACCCTCACCGAAATTACCCAACCAGCCATCCTCACCGTGAGCACTATCTGCTTCCGGCTTGCGCAGATGCAGCCCCAAGCGAGCGCTCACACGATCGTAGCAAGCGCTGGTCATTCGCTCGGTGAATACTCTGCGCTCGTAGCCGCTGACGCGATCTCATTCGAGGACGCGGTTCGACTCGTGAACAAGCGTGGTCGCTACATGCAGGAAGCTGTTCCAGTTGGAACGGGCCGAATGGTCGCAGTGCTCGGTAAGGAGGTTGCGGAGCTCCAAGCGGCTATCGACGCAAACACCGCGGGTGTCGCTGAGATCGCGAACATAAATGCCCCGGGACAGATCGTTGTCGCGGGCTCCGTTGAGGGTGTTGCCGGATTCGTTGAGAAACTCGGCACCGCGAAGATAATCGGTCTTCCCGTAAGCGCACCCTTCCATTGCAGCTTGATGAAGCCAGCCGAGGAGCGTCTTCGTGTCGATCTCGCCAACATCTCCATTGTTTCACCGAAATTCCCTGTCTATCAAAACTACACCGCGTCGTTCTCGAATGACCCAGAGCAGATCCGTGAGAACCTCGCCTTGCAGGTGTGCGGCCGGGTTCGCTGGGTTGAATGCGTGGAGAATGTGCTCGCACAGAAGAGTCCGGAGGCCGTGTGGGAATACGGAGCTGGCAACGTGCTTACCGGCCTCGTCAAGCGTATCAACTCAGGTGTCGGTCGCGTGAATATCGACTCTCCGGAGTCCCTCGCTTCGATGGCGGCATAGCCGATCACCGGAGGGCGAGGTTCTCCGACATCACGACCCTGCTAGTACGCCTTCGCGAAGATAGCATCCTTCGTAGCTGGCTTGCCGGTCACGACACAGGTCCCCGTTGTTCCGCTTTGCTCAAAGGGCAAGCAACGAATGGTTACCTTGAGATCTTGAAGCTTCGCGAGACCTTCAGGGTCACCGGACCACTTCGCGAGTACGAAGCCTCCGTGAATCTCTGGCTTATCCTCGCTCTTCGGCGTAAAGAACGCCGTGAACTCCTCAAAGTTTGAGATATCACGACGGATGTTCGCATCTCGAAACGCCTTGGCCTGGTCGAAGTAGCTCTTCTGGATCGATTCAAGGAGGGCTGGCATTCCGGCGGTCACCTCGTCGAATGCTACGAACGCCTTCTCACGCGGCCCCTGGTCACGACGATAGACAACAGCCTTACGGGACTCGATATCACGCGGACCGACCTCAAGTCGAACTGGAATGCCTTTCTTCACCCACTCCCAGCTCTTATCACCACCACGGATGTCGCGACGGTCAACGATCACCTCGATCGGAGCCCCGTTGTAGCTTTGCGCGCGAAGCGCGGTCGCTAACGATTCAGCATACTCGAACACTGCGGCCTCTGTGTCTGGCTTCGGCACAACGGGGATGATAACCACGTGCTTCGGAGCGACCTTGGGCGGAACGCGGAGACCATCGTCATCAGCGTGCGTCATGATCATACCGCCGATCAGACGGGTCGAGGTTCCCCACGAGGTCGTGTACGCGTGTTCAACCACCCCCTCTTTGTTCAGGAACTTGATATCGGACGCCTTAGCGAAGTTCTGTCCAAGAAAGTGCGAGGTACCCGCTTGCAGCGCCTTGCGATCCTGCATCATCGCCTCAATGCAATACGTATCAACCGCACCCGGGAATCGCTCCTCCGGGATCTTCTCTCCGGTGATCACTGGCATCGCGAGAACATCCTCAACAACCTCTCGGTATACCTCAAGCATCTTCATCGTCTCTTCGACAGCCTCTTCGGCGGTCGCATGCGCGGTGTGCCCTTCCTGCCACAGGAACTCAGCGGTACGAAGGAAGAGACGTGTTCGCATCTCCCATCGGACGACGTTAGCCCATTGGTTGATCAGGATCGGGAGATCTCGATACGACTGAACCCACTTCGCGAACGATTCGCCGATGATAGTTTCAGAAGTTGGGCGAACGATGAGCGGCTCATCAAGCTCACCGGTCGGTACGAGCTTTCCATCACGAACCTCAAGGCGGTGGTGCGTCACAACCGCGCACTCCTTCGCGAAGCCTTCAACGTGCGAGGCCTCCTTCTCAAGGTAGCTCAACGGAATGAAGAGGGGGAAATAGGCGTTACTGTGGCCCGTTTCTTTGATCCGTTTATCCATCTGACGTTGGAGATTTTCCCAGATGCCGTATCCCCACGGTTTAATCACCATGCACCCACGGACCGCCGAATTCTCGGCGAGATCAGCGGCCTTTACGACCTGCTGGTACCACTCGGGATAATCATCCTCACGTCGAGGCGAGATAGCTGTCATCTGTTTGGTGTTCATTCGGTTCTAACCCTTATCGACCGGTCACTCATTACGGACTGCGTTACGAAAACCTCGGAAGTTCTCGGATGTCCCCTCCCCGTATCCGGAGAGCGTCCAAATGTATCACTCCGGCTAACATCAAGTAAAATATGGCTGAAAGCCCATCTGAGGTCCTATTCCAACAAAAAACGTTCAATTTACTCAAGGTGATATCGTTGGTTTAGAGGGGCTTCTTGCGCCTCAAAACGTCAAGAAATACCCCAAAAGGTCGTTACCTTTATATGGAGGGTTTGATCACCGACCTCGCTGACCAAAAGCGGGACGGCTCTCCCCAAAAGGAAATGGATATGAACGACGAACATAACAATGACCCCAAACAGGGACGAAAGCGTGGCCTCACCTCAGTGGCTCTTCAATGGATCGCTGACAAGATGCGTCGCACAGAGCGCATCAAAGAGGAGCTCCAACGAGGAACGTACCAAGTTGACTCAAGCAAGATCGCTGAGGCCATCTTGAACGGAGACGCTCAACCGAAGCACTAGCTAAGCTTCCTCACGCGGCGATTTTTTTGACCACAAAGGACGCGAAGGACACAAAGGCGACCTCGGTTCATTGCTCGTAAGAAAGCTCGTGATTAACTATGCCTCAGCCCCCCGGGGAGATTTTCAAACCGCCATTTTACCCAATGCCCTCAAAAAGACGTTCTATCAGATCGCCGTTTAGGGGGTCCGCCAGGCCGGCTCACCCCTTTTTCGGACAAGTAGTACGCGACCGCCCCTCATTTTTGATATAAACTACCAGCCCCTAACATCTAATTGAGTGAGGTGCGGTCGAGCGTGAGGTTTCATCCTGATGGCTCAATACCCCGCCCTGATCGATGACGCGACGCTTTGTAAGCAAAGGCCCTCTCCATGTCCGACAGACTCCATCCCAACAAGGTGACCGCCGGCGGACTCCTCGTTGCGTTGGGTATTATCTATGGCGATATCGGGACCTCACCTCTCTACGTGATGCGCGCGGTTATCGGCTCCACAGTGGTAGAGGAGGAGGTCGTACTCGGAGCGCTCTCCTGCGTCTTCTGGACTCTGACCCTCCTTACCACTATCAAGTACGTCTCCCTCATTCTTCGAGCCGACAACAGAGGAGAGGGAGGAATCTTTGCGCTCTACGCGCTTGTGCGAAAAAACGCCCGCTGGCTCCTCATTCCTGCGATCATTGGGGGAAGCTCTCTTCTCGCGGATGGTATTATCACTCCGCCTATCTCGATCTCTTCCGCAATTGAAGGTCTGCGCAAACTCCATCCGCACATACAAACGGTTCCCATCGTTCTCACAATTCTCACCGTACTCTTCTCAATCCAGCACTTCGGCACTAAGCTCGTAGGCAATTCATTTGGCCCTGTTATGTTGGGGTGGTTCTCGATGCTCGCGGTTCTCGGCGGCTCGTGGGCCTTTACAACGCCGTCTATATTTAAAGCGCTCGATCCCGGCTACGCCTTGCAACTCCTCTTCTTCCACGAGAACGGCTTCTGGATCCTCGGCGCGATCTTTCTGTGCACCACCGGAGCAGAGGCGCTCTACTCGGATCTCGGACACTGCGGCCGCGGAAATATCCAGATCTCGTGGATATTCGTAAAGTTCGCACTGCTCCTCAACTACTTCGGGCAAGGCGCGTGGATGTTGACGCAGGTCGGCACGAACCTGGGAGAGCACAACCCGTTCTACGAGATCATGCCTGACTGGTTTCTCCTTCCCGGAATCATCATCTCCACCTGCGCAGCTATCATCGCGAGCCAGGCTCTCATCAGCGGCTCCTTTACCCTCGCCACTGAAGCGATGCGTCTCTCCGTCCTCCCTAAGGCTAAGATTGTCTACCCAACCGAGCTGAAGGGACAGATTTACGTCCCTGCCGTAAATCTACTCCTCTTCATCGGGTGCGTCCTCGTCGTCCTCTACTTTAGAGAGTCCGCTCACATGGAAGCGGCGTACGGTCTCGCGATTACCCTGACGATGCTCATGACAACCGTTCTGTTCGCGAACTATCTGCTACGAAAGCAGGTGCCAAAGCTCCTTGTTATTCTCTTCCTCGGAGTCTACCTCACGGTTGAAGGGGGATTCCTCTTGGCAAACCTCCTCAAATTCTCTCACGGTGGTTGGTTTACCGTGCTCGTCGCCTCCCTGGTCGGGCTCATCATGTACGCGTGGAACTCAGGATCTCGTTTAAAGATGGCGTACACCGAGTACGAGTCACTGCCGCAACACCTGCCCGCCCTGGAAGCTCTTAGCAAGGACGAGAGCGTTCCGAAATACGCTACACACGTCATCTACATGACCGGCGCACCCTTCCCTAAATTGATCGAGAGCAAGGTCGTGTACTCGCTCTTTCACGTCCACCCAAAACGAGCGGATGTATATTGGTTCATTCACGTTAACGTACTTGATGTGCCGTACACCACTGAATACGAGGTGACCACCCTCATTCCGAAAAAGGTGTTCCGTGTCGATTTCAACTTAGGATTCCGCGTTGAACCCCGCGTGAACCTCTTCTTTAAAAAGATCATCGAGGATATGGCCCACCGCGGAGAGGTCGATCCTCTCAGTCGATACGGATCACTTCGCGCCAACGACATTCAGGGCGATACGCGCTTCGTGGTCCTTCACAAAGAGCTCTCCTTTGAGAGCGACCTCCCATGGATCGATAAGATGTTGATGGAGGGATACTTCTTTCTCCGCAAGCTGAGCCTCACCGAGGAGCGCAGCTTTGGCCTCGACACAAGCTCCGTCACCAAGGAGCTGGTGCCCCTTGTGCTATCTCCGGCTCGGGACTTCGAGCTCAGACGAATCGAGGAGGAACCGGGCCAGTTCTCCTTAAGTGTTGGCCGAAATGCTCAACCTTGAATATACAGAACGACCACCTTTGTTTCCTTGGCGAAACCTGAAACCTAAGTCTAGACTAACCTCACATCTTTGAAGGGAGCTTACATGAGTGGGGTAATAATATTTGGCGGGACCGGAGGCATTGGATCAGCAACGGCACTCGCGCTCTCTGAAAAGGGAATCGCAACCTTTCTCGTCGCTCGAACAGAGGAGCGCCTTGCTGCTGTTGCCTCCGAGGTTGGAGCTCGCGGCTACTCCGTAGCCGATGCAACGAATCTTGAGCAGGTTGAAAGAGCGTTCGCAGAAGCGACGGCGACGCTCGGTACGATTTCAGGGGTCGCCCACTGCGTTGGCTCAATACTTCTGAAACCGGCGCACCTTACCTCTGAGGCGGAGTTTGCCTCTGTGATTCAGCAAAACCTGACCTCCGCCTTCTTTGTTGTCCGCGCGGCCGCTCGAACTATGACCTCGGGGGGAACCGTTTTACTTTTCTCATCAGCGGCGGGACGTATCGGTCTTGCCAATCATGAAGCTATCGCTGCCGCGAAGGCCGGTATAATCGGTCTCACCCTCTCCGCCGCCGCTACCTACGCGCAACGTCAGCTGCGGGTAAATTGCATCGCTCCGGGGCTTGTGCAGACCTCCTTGAGCGAAAAGATAACATCCAATCAATCCGCGGCGGCGTTCTCTCGAGCGCTGCATCCCCTTGGACGACTCGGAGAGTCAAACGATATCGCCCCTCTTGCAGCGGTGCTTCTGTCTGAGCAGGGTGCTTGGATCACCGGCCAGGTTTTTGGAGTGGACGGCGGTCTCGCCACAGTAAAAACCAAAGTTGAGTAAGAAACGAAACTATTCGACCAGGGTATAATTCGCCGGGGGCGTGACCTCGAAAAGGCGCTCTGAGAGGTTTGGATTAAGCACAACTTTGGTAAGCGCCAGATCCACATGCGCTCTACCGGGCGAGAATATCTCGAGCGCCAGTGCGCGAGCTTTTGCACCCTCTGGCTTGATAATTAACGCCTCCATCTCTATGGCCTCACCATTCGGGTCGAGCACGCGGGCCGAGAGGATCTCAGCGGTGTTACCTTGCACACGCCATGCCACGTGCGCCCGCCGATCAACAACTACCTTATCTCCACCATCTAACTGATAGACGGCCACATCGGGACACGAAAGCTTCGGCAACACACCGGTCATGAGGGCAACCGCGGTTTCACGAGAGACGCCCTGCAGCCCGAGGTATTCAGCGACTAATCGGCGCTCGTCACGATCCTCGGAATAGGTCCGCTCTTGGGAGTTAAGCCATAAGGCCCGTCCTTCATGAGCAACCAAAAGCCCCAAGGTAAAGGCGCCGTTTAACGGAAGAACGTCCACTCGAAAGTTAGACGGCTCCTTGCTCACTACCACATATCGAAAGGAGGCCCGTTCAGCGACCGATGAGATGGTCGCGTCCGCCAACACCCGGACAGATTCGATCGGCTTTCGTTGCGTATTCAGATCCGCGCAGAGTTGCCTCGACGAGGATTGAGCTACTAACACCCCCTCTGGTTCGAACGATGGGCGAAAACATCCGGTCATCAGGGAGACGAGCGCCATTAACGTAACACTGCGATGTAGTTTCATTCGATTCGAAGACCTCATACACACCTTGCAAGGCAAGCTCCTACGGCAGACTGCCGGTCAGAAGCTCAAGATCAAAGGAGGTCTGCTGTTCACCAACCGCAACCTCCCTCTTATTCATAGAGACCTTTTCTACGGAGGAGAGAGCTGGCTGTTCGCGAAGCACTGCTTTCAAACGATCCTGAATTCGCTTGTAAGCGGCGACGGTATCGTCGTCTTCAAGCTGCTCCTCCGTTAATTCCAGCTCAGTTACCCCCTTCATCAGGCCGACCGCTTTGTCCAATTTCTTACGGGTGAGGAGAACTTCGATGTAATGATCGAGTACAACAAGATCGTCTCCCGCGCCACCTGCAGCCTTGGAGAGCGTAGTCTCTGACTCCTCAAGGTTTCCTGATTTAAATTGAGCCCAGCCGAGGGTGTCGAGGTAGTACGGGTCTTGAGGCTTCACCTCGAGGGCTTTGCGTGCAAGCGCTTGGGCGCGTGCCAAGTCGTTCCCCTTCTCGATCAAACCGTATGCGAGGTAGTTGAGCGCGTCCGAATTGCGCGGATTGATCTCAACGACCCGCTCCATCAACACGAGCGCCTCCTCCTTCTTTCCACGTTCGTGAAGGACGAGACTCAGGTTAAAGAGGAGTCGCTCATCGTTGGGCTCTCTCGTGAGCGCTTCCCTCATGAGAGCCTCCGCCGTTCGATACTCCTTGAGATCACGGAGGATCAAGACCTGATAGAGCAAAAGATTCTTGTTCTCAGGATCAACTTCGCGCGCCTCGGCCACCACGTCGCGAGCTCGTATAAGTTCGTTATCCTGCCGCAAAACGAAGGCAGCGAACGTTCGAGCCTTTACGAACATCGGATCGTCCTTCGGTATAACGAAGAGCTCCTCCAGAGCCTCCTTTCGCTTTCCACTCCCCGCATAGATCGACGCGAGATAGTAGTGGGCTTCAGCATGATCAGGTTTCGTGGCAAGAACGAGGTTAAGCTCCCGCACCGCCTCCTCATAATTGCGTTTCTCCATCTGGATAAGCGCTATTTTGAAACGAGTATCCGAGGCGTCCGCCTCAATGCCCTCAAGGACAACGAGATGCTTCAACGCCTCATCAAGCTTGCTCTCTCCAAGCATGAGGTGTCCCAAAACCTTTCGCGCTACCGCGTTGGTTGGATCCTTCTGAAGCATCCGTTCACACAACGCCTTCGCTTTGTCAGATTTCTTATTTCTCAACAGCACCCGAAGAAGCTCGACAGCTCCCCGTGAAAGGGTCGGATCGCTCTCAAACACTCGTAGGTACTCCGCCTCCGCTTGGGGATATCGCTCCATCAACTCATAGGTGCGCCCAAGATAGTAGTGGGCGAGGCTGTCCGAGGGATCAATTCGCTCCAGTCGTTTGAGGAGATCGAGTGAATCTTGAAAGCGACCCTGCTTTACGTAGAGATTAGAGAGCAGCACGTACGCGTCGAACTTACCGGGATACTCCTCAATCAGCTTCTTGTACTGGGGCTCGGCTTCGGCTTCTCTGCCGAGCGCCTCTAGCACCCCGGCGTAGAGCAACCGATTCGACGGATTGGAGGGGTCCTCTCGTAGCGCTATCTCGGCTGCTTCTAAAGCTTTATCGAGCTCGCCGAAGCGAAGGTAAAGATCCGCCAGCTTCGAATGAACGAGCGGCGTCGGCTCATCGGCCAGCTCGACCACGGCGGAAAAATTTTCGAGCGCGGTTTTAAAATCTTGATCGTTAAGGGAGAGCTGCCCAACAAGGAAATGGTGCAGCGCACTGGAACGGGCACGATCCTCGGAGGTAAAGGTGCCGATGTTAGCGTTCGCGACATCCATCAGGATCGCGTTATCCGGTTGTGCGTTTGGGGATGTCGTGGACTTTACACAACCTACCGCCATCGCACTCGCTACTACGAGGGCCACCCTGCCAAACATAGCTCTATAGGAAAGTTCTGCTCGATAGGATTCAATGAGTCGGAACCAACCTGACGAGTTGGTAAAGATGGTTCGCCCGCAAGGACTCGAACCTCGATTTTCAGGGTCAGAACCTGACGTGCTGCCATTGCACCACGGGCGAATATTCACTTCTATTCCAAGTAAATTGAGCTAGACACACTAACACGCAGCAGAGGACTCATCAATACGCTGGTCCTTATCAAAAAGCTCTCAACCCTGCGGTGTTATTGGCTACCCTACCCTATCACAAAGAGATTTAACCAGTCTGATACTGATCGCCCCCCCCGCCCCCCCAAAGTTGAAACCAACTCCAACCCATGGTAGCCTCCCTCAAGTCAAGAAAAGTGTGGCCCCATCGTCTAGTGGTTAGGACGGTGGCCTCTCACGCCGCAAACAGGGGTTCGAGTCCCCTTGGGGTCACCACCTTTTTCTGACTTCCCCTCGCTGACCACTCCTCTCGTTACTTTGCTAGAGTCAATTTATCGTGAGCATACATGACATCTAAGAACAGCAACTCCTCTGATCCTTTTGAAATCAAAGTCGGCCTCGCCCGAATGCTCTGCAACGGCGTCATTATGGACGTCATCGATGTCGAGCAAGCTCGAATCGCTGAGGACGCCGGTGCGGTCGCTGTTATGGCCCTTGAGCGGGTCCCATCCGACATTCGCCGCGATGGTGGGGTCGCTCGAATGAGCGACCCGAAGATGATCGAGGAGATCAAGGCCGCAGTAAGCATTCCGTTGATGGCCAAGGTTCGAATAGGACACCTCGCTGAGGCTCAGATCCTGGAGGCGATCGGTATCGACTTCATCGATGAGTCTGAGGTACTCACCCCTGCCGACCCACACCTTCACGTGGACAAGCACCTCTTCAAGACCCCCTTCGTGTGTGGAGCGACCGACCTTGGAGAGGCTCTGCGTCGAATCAACGAGGGCGCCGCACTCATCCGCACCAAGGGTGAAGCGGGCACAGGAAACATCATTGAGGCCGTTCGACATCTTCGTGAGGTCCGACGCAATATCGATGAGCTCAAGACACTTTCACCAGAGAGGATGGCTGAGCGGGCTGAGCAGTATCGCGTGCCCCTCTCATTACTCAATCAGGTCCGAGAGCTAGGGAACCTTCCCGTTCCGAACTTTGCAGCTGGAGGAGTTGCGACTCCAGCAGACGCCGCACTCTGCCGCCAGCTCGGGGCGGAGACCGTCTTCGTTGGCTCCGGAATCTTCAAGTCTGAAAACCCAGCGCTTCTTGCAAAGGCAGTTGTACAGGCTACCTGCTTCTACAATGAGCCGAAGAAGCTCCTTGAGGTATCCCGTGGACTTGGACAGGCGATGCGGGGGCTCGAGATCAGTAAGATCGCGCCTGAAGGGCTTCTCGCAAATCGAGGGTGGTAGCTCCGTGTCCACCCGCGTCGGTATCCTCGGATTTCAGGGGTGCATCGAGCCGCATGAGAAGATGCTTCATGCGATTGGAGCTGAGGTCGTCAGAGTTCGAACCAAAGATGAGCTCGCTTCCGTAGACCGATTGATCCTTCCAGGGGGAGAGAGCACCACGATGCTTCGCTTCCTCAAGCTCTACGACCTCATTCCAGCACTTCAGGAGTTCGCCAAAGCCAAGCCGGTGTGGGGTATTTGCGCGGGCGCTATACTGGCAGCCAAAACGGTTCTCAATCCGTCGCAACAGTCCCTCAACCTGATCAACATCTCCGCACACCGTAACTTTTATGGGTCGCAGCTTGACTCATTCACGGTTCCCCTCCCAATAGCGGGACTTACCAATCCCATAGAAGCCCAGTTCATTAGAGCGCCGCTTCTCAACAGCCTCCCGCCATCTGATGGGGCAGCGTCGGCCGAGGTGGTCGCTCGCCTCGATCAACAACCCGTATTTTTTGCGCAGGGGAGGACGTGGGCCTGCTCCTTCCATGTTGAGCTGGGCAAAGACCCGTCCCTCCATGAGCTCTTCCTGAAGCTCTAATCCCCTTCCCGTTACAACAGATATTTCCCCTCACGAGCATCATAGAGCCCGTAAAAACGGTGCGATATGGGTCAACCGACCAACTTTTGGGCTCCAGGTCCATCGACTATCTTCTCTACCTACGATTTAGGGATTACCACCTAGAGGAGCTCCCACCATATGACCCTTACAGAAAGTCTCAAAGCTGCGATTTTGAACTCCAAACAATCTCGCTACGCGATAGCGCGCGGCGCGCAGATAGATCACGCCGTCCTTCGACGATTTATGAACGGGGAGCGTGATATTAAACTGAAGACCGCCCAGAGCCTCGCCACGTTTCTCGACCTTGAATTGGTAAAAAAAAGAAAGCGCTCCAAGAAAATGAACGGCAAGTGATGATGTCTAAGAATATACCTTTGTGCCCTCTGGATCAGGCCTCGTCTTCCATCGACGGTGCATCCAAAACCACCCTTCAGGGAACGCTCGAATCATCTCACAGTACATATCCGCCAAACGCTGCGTAATCACCTTGACCTTCTCGTCATTAGAGAGTTCCTCATCACCGTACACATCCTCGTAGAGACACTCCGCCGCATCGACATGATACCGATCTCCGCCAACGTATCGAATCGAAGCGACAAAGATCGGAGCCCCGGTGCGCAGCGCCGCGAGAGCCACTGAGCGAGTTGTAGCCGCTGGAACTCCAAACCAATCAACGAAGACGGCGTGATTGCGAGTTACGTTTTGATCAAAGAGGATGGCGGCTGACATCCCAGACGAGATGCAGTTTACTACCTCCTTAAAGGCACCACGTCGATCGAGGATTTTGTTTCCGCGTGCTTCCCGTAATCCGGTCCACCACTGATCAAAGAGGCGAGACTGAAATTTTCGCGCCACCGCCGCGAGTGGGAATCCTCGCAGTCCTATGGCGTGCCCAAGCAATTCAAAACTTCCAAGATGTCCGGTGGCGATAAGAATACCACGCGAGGGATGCTCCTGTAGTCGTTGGCGGTACGCCTCAAGCGCTGGAATTTCAACGTGAGAATCTCCCCACTCAGGGGTAAGGGATGGCAAGCGCACGGTATCCGCGAGGAGTCTTCCCATCTCGGTGGCGTTCTTTTTTCTGATGTCGTTGCGCCATACCTGATCCTTATCAGGAAAAGCGATTCGGAGGTTCTGGTCGATAGTTCGCCGTAGTCGAGGAATCACCACAAATGCGAGACGAAATATCCCGCCAAAAAGGAGGACACGGGCTGATTGAGGCAACGCACTCAACAAGCCCACTGTGAGTCGAACTAAACTGTAGGTTATGAGCTCAAGGATCTGCTTCACCTGGCACCTCGTGGGAGCGCAACTACGACACCTCCCGTGAGGATGGTTATAGTACATGGGCGCGGTCGAGGGATACCTCCCTCATTGAGAGGCGTTGGAGCGAGCGACGATTCTCCGCAGGGTTCCCCTATCAAGGCCTAACATGCGAGCGGCTCGAACCTGGCTCCCCTCGCACTGCGCGAGCGCCTCCTCCACAAGCTGGAGCTTGAACCGTTCCGTTCGCTCATGAAAGGAGGGGCACGATGCC
>Ga0214921_10004083_pt1 | contig 21840 bp, 19 predicted proteins | sample LL1505_MetaG_FD_177992 | JGI IMG/M metagenome (GOLD analysis project Ga0214921, IMG submission 177992) | Freshwater microbial communities from Lake Lanier, Atlanta, Georgia, United States - LL-1505 | ecosystem: Environmental > Aquatic > Freshwater > Lake | place: USA: Georgia | collected... | reverse complement strand
CCTGGTGTAGATGCATTTACTAACGGTGTATTGTCTTGTTGATACATATTATTATAATTTGGCAAAGGTTGTGTAGAACCCGTATTATTTATTGGCAATGAATTTATTGATGTACCATCATTATAACTAGAACTTGAACTAGATTGTGTATTTGTAATTAATGTATTTTGAGATATTGAAGGAGTATTAGTATTTAAATTTGCATTTGTATTTTTTTTATTTTTTTTATCTTTTTTATCACTTTTTCCTTCCCATAATTCTACTATTCTTTCAACTAGAATACTCACTTTTTCACCTAATTTTGTTTGTAAACTTAGAGTTATTAATAAAACCGCTAAAATAATAAATATTATATTAAATTCAGGGTATTTCTCTCCACTATATGTTGGTACATATGTAACTATTCTATGTACTATTAATAATCCAATAAACATTACTATTACCTGAATTAATATTTCAGCTGATACTTCTAAACTTCCTTTTTGTTCATCTGCTTCTGGTATATATTTTGACATTGATTTATTTAATATTACAACTGGAATTATTGCTAATATTGCATATTGAATAATATTTAATATTTCTGCTTTTGAATCACTATCAAAATTAAATACATGTTTAAAAAAATTTTTATTTGAATCATCCGAATTATCCATATTTAATATAATATAATATATGAAAATAAAATTATATTATAAGACACTTATTATTATTATATATTCTAAATAAAAATATAAATACTTATTTAGTATAATATTAATAATGACAAAAGTTCATGAAGAATATCAGTATTTAAATTTAATACAAAATATTTTGATTAATGGACATATTGAACAGGGGCGTAATGGTGAAACTATTAGTTTATTTGGTGCATCTATGCGTTTCACTTTACAAAATAATAGTGTTCCTATTTTTACTACCAAAAAAGTAGCATGGAAAACTTGTGTTAAAGAATTGTTATGGTTTATTCGAGGCGAAACAGATAATAGTTTGCTAAACGAACAAAATGTTCATATTTGGGATGATAATTCATCTAAAGAATTTATGGCATCTAGAGGATTATGTAACTATACCGAAGGATTACTTGGTCCTATTTATGGGTTTCAGTGGAGACATTTTAATGCAAAATATGACTCATATACTGGTCTACCATTAACGGATGGTATTGATCAATTACAAGAAATTATAAATTTACTTAAAAATCCTAATACAAGAAATAGTCGTAGATTAATTATGACTGCATGGAATCCATGTCAATTAGATGAAATGGCGTTACCACCTTGTCATGTATTGTGTCAATTTAATGTTCATGATGGTAATAAATTATCTTGCAGTTTATATCAACGAAGTGGAGACATGGGACTTGGGGTACCATTTAATGTTGCTTCTTATAGTTTTTTAACACATATTTTAGCTAAACATTGTGGATTAGAAGCATATGAATTTATTTATTTTTTAGGAAATGCACATATATATAATGAACATGTTACACAATTACAAGAACAAATTAGTAGAGTACCTTTTCAATTTCCATCTTTAGAAATTATACAAATTAAGGAAAATATTAATCATTATAATGAATCAGATTTTATAATTTCAAATTATAAACATCATGATACTATCAAAATGAAACTGATTGCGTAAAAATTTTTATTTTTTTATTTTTAGAAAAAAATTTTAAAAATAATTATATTTAAATATATTATAAAATGACAACAATTACTGGAGCATTAACTTCTTTTGCGAATTATAATTATTCAAACCAACTCATGGCTTATGCGGATAAAACGAGTGAAACAAATTATAATATTTCACTTTATTCAGCAAACGATGTCTCGTTAAATTTAATTGAAAATGTTATAAATTCACCTTATTATTATTCTACTGCATTATTTGATGCAAATTTAAATAAATATATTTTTTATGCTGGAGGTGTTAATATCTATTCAATTAATGGTGGATCCCCTGCAATTACTAATGTATACTTTAATAGTTTTCCTAATCCATCACTACAAATTGTCTTTAATGCTTGTTTACAAAAGACAGAAGCAAGTAGTTCTACTTTTATTATAGGTGGAACAAAAAATAGTGTTCCATTTATTGCTAATTCCAGTATAAACCATCCTGGATTTCCTTTTGCATTTAATGTAATAACAGACCCTAAATTTGATACTTTTTGGGCTTCGTCAAATCTTAACCCAAACAATTTACCTTTATCACAATATAATATTACACTTGCAAATAATAATACAAATAATCCTAGTGTATATGTAAACTTAACATTTAAATATGATGATATTGTTAATCCTGTTAGTTATGTAATATATGGTAAAGATTTAACCTCGCCAACCGAATCATGGACATTGCTTTCTTTATAAAGTGATTTATTATAAATACGCGTAAGTAATTTAAAAATAATATGTATAATATTATTATTAATAATGAGTATGTCTAGATCAGTAGCTTCAGCAAGACAAAGACGAACAGGTGAATCTATAAATTCACGACCTGGTACATCTATTGCTTCTCAATCTGCTTTTGTGCAGCAACAACAACCTAATAATGTTAGAATTGCAAAAGTGCCTATTCAACAAGTAGATCAATCTATTCAACAAAATCCAAATGGATTGCCTTTTACAAAATTAACTGTATCTGATGCAATTGGATTAATTACATTAAGATTAGGACGTGTAGAACAATATATAATGGATACTCAAAATAGTGATGAAGGACAAAATCATAGCAGTAATAGTAATGGTAATAATACTAGTATGTTTGATAATAGTGTGTTAACTAATATAATTAGTCGTCTTGATTCTATTGAAAAAAAATCATCATATGATCAAGTAAGTAAAATTGAAAAAGAATTAAAAGAAACAAAAGATCTTTTAATGAGTTTTATATTAAAATTTGAATTGTTATCAAAAGAAACGGGTGAAAGATTTGAGGATACTGAATCTGCTATTACAGATATTGAAACTTATATTAAACCTATTTCTGAATATTATAATTCTCAACAAAATGTAGAAAAAGAAAAAGAAAAAGAACACAACTTTGAAACAAAAGAATCAAATAATAACAATTTAAAAACTGAACATGAAATAGAACTAGAAGAAAGTAATCAAATTATAGAAGATTTTAATGGAGAATTAGACGAAAATAACTAATCAAATAATAATTTTTGTTCGTTACAATTAATTAAAATTATTATTATTTTTATTTAAAGATTATGATACAAATTATACTTGGATTATGCATATTTTGTTTAGTTTTATTTATTTATTTACATATTCAATTTCATTTAAAAACTAGCAATGATTTAGAAATATATGAAATTGATGATGTATATAAAGATAAATTAGAAGAAATATTAGATCTTAGGCAACCTGTTATATTTAATTTTAATAATCAAAAATTAACGGATATTACAAATATAAATTATTTGTTAAATAATTATAAATCTTTTGAAATAAAAATTAGAAATATTAATGATAAAGATAATAATTCTGAATTACTTGTTCCATTACCTTTAGATCATTCTGTCAAACTTTTTAATGAAGATAAAAAATCAGAATATTTTTCCGAAAAAAATACCGAATTTTTAGAAGAAACTGGAATAATAAAAACTTTAAAACATAACGATGATTATCTAACTCCATATATGCTATTAAATAAAAAATATGATATTGTATTAGGAAGTAAAAACACTTGTACACCATTTAAATATGAAATTAATTATAGAAATTTTTTTATATTAACTGAAGGAAGCGCTACAATTAAAATTGCGCCACCTTGTAGTAGTAAGTATTTATATACAAATTACGATTATGATACTTTTGAATTTACATCGCCAATTAATCCATGGAATCCAGCTCAAAAATATATAAATGATTTTGATAAGGTAAAATGTATTGAATATACTTTAGTTCCGAATAAAACACTTTATATACCTGCGTATTGGTGGTATAGTATCAAATTTAATGAACCTAATACAAGTATATCTTGTTTTTATTATGGCACATATATGAGTAATGTATCGAATCTTCCATATTTAGGATTATATGCGTTACAAATTCAAAACATCAAAAGAAAGGTATTCAAAAAGGCAAATATAGATAATTTAGAAGATAATATACAAAATGTATAATATTTTTTCTTTATTAAATATATAAATGAATTCAATTAAAAATTTTTTAACTTCTCTCTTTAAATCTCCTAAACAAACTAAAAATAAACGCCACAAAAAATCTAAATACCATACAAAATCTAAAAGTAATAAATATACTAGAAGACATCGTATGAGAGGGGGATGAGCAATTCCACCTGTAATTTAATTTTTATAATATATAATATTTGTTTTATTGAATGACAAATTATATAAAAGTAATTTATATAAATTTGATAAATATTTCAAAAAATATAATAAACATCTATAAAAGAATCGTTATAATTATAATAATATTTTATAATTATAAATTTATATTAATGTATATTTATGATTAACAAAATGATTTCTACTCGTCGTCTCTGTTAATATACCATTTGCCCATACCCCAAATCTTTCATTATCATCTCCATTATTTTCTAACACAAAATGATAATATGTAAATTCTTTATTTTCTTTAATTTTTATAAAATCTTTAGATACACTTGCCAATAATAAATATTTGTCATCTATTTTTACTTCACCTATAATTTTCTCATTTTCTTCTTTTAAACTACCTAAATCGTCGACTAATATAGAATGTCCGCCTGTAATTAGTAAATCTTTTATTAATCCATTTTTTTCGGTTTTGATCATTTTATACATTCGATTATTGTTTATATTAGAATTGTTTATCATTATACCTTTTCCTATTAAATCAATTTTTCTGTATCCATGTTTATAAGATTTAACTATATCTCCTTTTCTTAATTTTTCAATAGGAACATATTTTTCTTCAAAATTTTTATTTAAACACAATATTTTTGTTCCTTCATTAAAACATGGGGTATCTGCTGCTGTAACTGTATATGTATAACTATAAGAATTAAGATAAGTACTTGTTCCTTCATAGCATGAAACATAGAATATATTTGACATTGTTCCGAAATTACTATATGTTACATAAAATTGTAATACCAAGTAGTCTATATTTACACCATTCGAATCATTAAAATATGTATTAATTAGACTGTTTTGATCTACACTAACTGCCATTCCAGAACTTGAAAATACATTATCTGTAGTTAGATACTCACCAAAACCCGTATCATAAGTATATGATGTGTTAAATACATTATCAGTTGTACCTGTCATCACTGGTGTACTATATGAATATCCAGTAGCATATAATCTATCTATACTGCTATCACCTGAATCTGTTTCATAAAAACTTTGAACAAGACCACTAGTATCTGTTGTAAACATGCCACTAAATATTACGGTTGATCCATAATATACATTAACCAAATAATTTGAAGTCATTTTATTTATATAAATATTTTATTTTTTTAATTATTTTATTTTACATGTTTTTATATTACATAACTTGTGAAAACTGACATTTTAATTTGAAAACATACTATTTTTATGAATAGTGTATAGTTTATATTTACAGATATCATATGCCTCTTTTCCGCAAGGAATTTTTTCATAGTTATCTAAAAACTTATCACTAAAATGTATATATTTATTATTATGACTACTTAGTGTTTCTATGTTTGTATTGGTTAATTCATATAAAGGAACATTTTTATATAAATAATATGTTTTATAAAAATTACCCATACCTATACACAAACTTGAAACAACTAATCCAATAGAAACAAATCCCTTTTCTTCTCTCGTTTTTACATAATGTTCTTCTTCTTCGTTCATTAATTGAAATATGTCTTTATTTTGATTATTCATTTTTATTAGTATTATACATTCAAAAAAGAATTTATGTTTTTATATAATAATATATTATATTATTCAATAATTTAAAAGAATAATAACATATTTTAATAATTATCAATTCTAAATATGTCTACTTCCTATAAAATACAAGTATACGACCGAAATTATTCGTCTTATGATATTTTTAATATATCAAATTTTCATAAACAAAAATTTGATATTAACCCATTTGAACAAAAATTATTTTCAAATGATGTTTTTAATATTAATTCTGAAAATAAAGTAACATTATTACATTCAAGTATTCGGTGTGGTCCAAATATTCCTGGTGTATTAATAATAGATGGAAATAAAACATACGGAAGAAAAAATGGTAAATTAATATATAAATGTATACCTGATGATATGAGACTTCCGCCTTTTTTAATTCCTTATGAAATTAAAAATGTTGGGTTTTTAAAAGTATTTATAAATTTATATGTAACTTTTTCTTTTATTGACTGGAACGATAAACATCCTTATGGGAAACTTAGTAATGTAATTGGTTCTGTAGATGTATTAGATAATTTTTACGAGTATCAGTTATATTGTAAAAGTTTAAATGCATCTATTCAAAAATTTCATAAAGATACCCAAAAGGCTACAGAAAATAAAACTCATGATACTTTTATTGAAAATATTAAAAATACATATCCAAGTATTGAAGAACGAACTAATTGGCACATATTTACAATTGATTCTGCAAATAGCCAAGATCTTGATGACGGGTTTAGCATAAAATTATTAGAAGATAGTGAAACATATCAATTAAGTATTTATATTTCTAATGTTACTGTGTGGATGGATGTATTAAATTTGTGGGATTCATTTTCACAAAGAATATCTACTATTTATTTACCTGACAAAAAAAGACCTATGTTACCTACTATATTATCTGAATGTCTTTGTAGTTTACAAGAAAATGTCCCAAGAATTGCATTTGTAATGGATATTTTTATTAAAAATAATGATATAATAGACATAAAATTTCAAAATTGTTTAATTAAAGTTTTCAAAAATTATAAATATGAAGAACCAAATTTATTAAAAGATGAAAAATATTTACAATTGTTTAATATAACTAAACAATTATCAAAAAAATATAAATACATTAATAATGTAAGAAATAGTAATGAATTAGTTTGTTATTTAATGATTTTAATGAATTATAATTGTGCTAAAATTATGATTAATTATGATACAGGAATATTTCGTTCAACTATTATGAAGAGAGAAATACCTATACCTGATTATATTCCTGATGAAGTATCAAAATTTATTAAAATATGGAATAGTTCATCGGGACAATATATTGACGGATCTACCATTACAGATAAACAAACTATTAGGCATAATTTACTTGATATGGAAGCATATATACATATTACAAGTCCTATTCGAAGATTGGTTGATTTATTAAATATAATTAAATTTCAAGAAGTTACAGGAATAATTAAATTATCTGAAAATACTGATAAGTTTTATAAAAAATGGATTAATAATTTAGATTATATTAATACTACAATGAGATCAATTAGAAAAGTACAATGTGACTGTACATTACTGGATCTTTGTTCAAATAATTCTGATATAATGACAAAAGAATATGATGGATATATGTTTGACAAAATTATAAGAAATGATGGATTATATCAATTTATTATATTTTTACCTGAATTAAAATTGTCCTCAAGAATTACATTGAGAGATAATATTGATAATTTTCAAAGTAAAAAATTCAAATTATTTTTATTTAATGATGAAGATAAATTAAAGAAAAAAATTAGATTACATCTAGTTAACTAAAGTATTTATATAAAGTATTTATAAAATCATTTATATTTTTTATTTTTCATTACAAAAGGATATATAAAGGTAATTATTATAATTATTAACACAAATATATCAACATATCGTATTATTTTTTGTGTTTTTAATGGCAATTTATCATATTCGTCTCTATATTCTTGTGGTTTGAATGATTTTGATAACCAGCCCAATAAAGTAGGTTTTAGTCTATCATTACAATCATATAATACATCATACCAAGCTAAAGCAATATAACATGAGGTACCAAGTAAAAATGTCATTACGAATCCATGTGCAAATGTATTTGGTCTAGGTAACCAATAAATAATAATAACCATAAAAGAAAAAACTAAACATTTCAAGTTTAAATATAACGGTGTTCCAAATAATCCGCCTCCCATAATATACTATATACTATAATAAAATATGAAATGTTTTATTATATTATTACATTTGTTGAATTTATTTTTATTTGTTGAATTTATTTTTATTTGTTGAATTTATTTTTATTTGTTGAATTTATTTTTATTTATTAATTATCACCTCTTTTGCAATATTTTTTATTATTTTATCCTCTTTTTCACATTCATTTTCACCTTTTCCTCCCATGGCTTCAATAATTAATTTATTATATTGATCTGATTTTTTCGAATCACTATAAATACAATCAGGATATTTCTCTCTAAACTCAGGAATTAACTTTGTATTTTTATGTGCAATATATTTTATTGCCTTTCTTAATTTATCTTTTTCAACATTATCTTTTTCCCATTTGTTATCATCTTTTACATACATTGTTTCTCGTTTTAAATCACTGCAATGAACAGGTCTTTTATTAATTTCTAACGCATTTAAATTTTTAATTATTATACTTGAAATACCGTCTATAAATCCAAGTTTTCCAACAGTTTCAAGATCTGATAATTGAATATTGAGTGAATTTACAAAATCCATAATATTCATAGCATCTTTACATTCTTCATTTAAAAATACATTTAAATTAAATGTTTTATTATTTGAATTTATATTTGTTACTGAATATTCATGTTTACTAATATTAATAATTTTATTTGTTAATTCTTGATTTTGTTTAACAACTTCAATGACAAGATTTGTTAAAATTTTAATTTCGTTATGATGATTTATGGTATCACTACTTTTGCATTTAGGTTTATGTTTCCATAAACCACTATTGGTAATAAATGTTTTATTACATTTACAAATATATTTTGTAAGTTTGGGGTTTTTTTCCATTTCCAAAATGTTTCCATCGTGACTGAAACAATGTTTACGAGTAGACAAATGTCGTGTATAATCTTTTTTATTGCTAGATATAAAGTGACATAAATTGCATATATATATTTGGGGTTTTTTGGGGTTTCCTATTATTTCCATTATAGGAAATGATAAAAAACCCTTTAAATTATTTTTTATTTTTAATTGATAAATTTTAAAAATTATCATAACAATTTTAAAAATTATTAAAAAGTTGTCAGACCATAAAAAATTTTATGGTCACAATGAATCATTTTTTCAAAGACTTTTTTGGATTTTTCATTTTTGGACATTTTTTTTGTCCATTTTTGAAAATCGGAAAAAACTTTCGGAAAAAATATTTCTTTGTTTTTATACAAAATATTATATTATTACATTTGTTGAATTTATTTTTATTTATTAATTTATTTTTATTTATTAATTTATTTTTATTATTTATTAATTATCACCTCTTTTGCTATGTTCTTTATTATTTTATCCTCTTTTTCACATTCATTTTCACCCTTGCCTCCCATGGCTTCAATAATTAATTTATTATATTGATCTGATTTTTTCGAATCACTATAAATACAATCAGGATATTTCTCTCTAAACTCAGGTATTAACTTTGTATTTTTATGTGCAATATATTTGATTGCCCTTCTTAGTCTATCTTTTTCAACATTATCTTTTTCCCATTTGTTGTCATCTTTAATATACATAGTTTCTCTTTTTGAATCACTGCAATGAACAGGTCTTTTATTAATTTCTAATGCTTTTAAATTTTTAATTATAATATTTGAAATACCTTCTACATAACCCATTTTTCCAACATTTTCAAAATCTGATAATTGAATATTGAGAGAATTGACAAAATCCATAATATTCATAGCATCTTTACATTCTTCATTTAAAAATACATTTAAATTAAATGTTTTATTATTTGAATTTATATTTGTTATTGAAGAATTATGTTTACAAATACTAACAATTTTATTTGTTAATTCTTGATTTTGTTCAATTAAATTATGAGTATCTTTCATAACATTTAATATACAATTTGTAAGTATTTTAATATCATCATTTTTAGTTTCATTAAATTTACATTTTTGTTTATGAGTAAACAGACCTTGTCTGTACTTATATTTTTTTCCACAACAACAACTAAATGACTCGATATTTTTTGCGGCCACTTTGGCCACTTTTGCGTCATCATTTGTCATCATTTTGTGTTTAAGGGTTGACAGATGTTTAGTGTAATGATTTATGCGTGATGTATTATAGTCACAAAAAATACAAAAAAAATGTTGGCCACTTTTGGCCACTTTTTTGTCATCATTTGTCATCATTTTAATATTGGAATAAAAAAATTCTAAATTGTTTTTTTATAATTTTTTAAAAAATTATCGTCACAAATTGAAAAAATGTTAAAATGTGATCACACCATAAAAATTTTTATGGTCACAACGAATGAAAATTTTGAAGACTTTTTTGGAATTTTCATTTTTGGACATTTTTTTTGTCCATTTTTGAAAAATGAAAAAAAGTCTTGGAAAAAAATTTGTTATGTTTTTATACAAAATATTATATTATTTAATTTAATTCATTTTATTTATTTATTGTTACCTCTTTTGCTATGTTTTTTATTATTTTATCCTCTTTTTCACATTCATTTTCACCCTTGCCTCCCATGGCTTCAATAATTAATTTATTATATTGATCTGATTTTGTTGAATCACTATAAATACAATCAGGATATTTCTCTCTAAACTCAGGTATTAACTTTGTATTTTTATGTGCAATATATTTTATTGCTTTTCTTAATTTATCCTTTTCTGCATTTTCTTTTTTCCATGTATTTGCATCTTTAACATACATAGTTTCTCTTTTGGAATCACTGCAATGAACAGGTCTTTTATTAATTTCTAATGCATTTAAATTTTTAACAATAATATTTGAAATACCATCTACAAACCCAATTTTACCTACAGTTTCAAGATCTGATAATTGAATATTGAGAGAATCAACAAAATCCATAATATTCATAGCATCTTTACATTCTTCATTTAAAAATACATTTAAATTAAATGTTTTATTATTACAATTTATATTATTACCACTATTTTTACAAACATCTATAATCATATTTTTTAATTCTTTATTTTCTTTCATCAAATACTTAACAAATTCAGTATTATTTATATTATTCAAATCTGTTATTTTATTATTACAACATTTATTATGTCTAGATAAACTAGATGCATGTTTGAATGATTTATTACAATTAATACATACATACTTTGTTATTTCATTGTCTTCAAATATATTATGTTTTTTGGTATTAATATGTTTTTTCCAATCACTCAGTTTAATGCATTTATAATCACATTTATTACAATAATAATTATGTTTTATTAAATAATTTGGCGATTTTGGCGACTTTTCGTTAGCATTGTTAGCATTTTTGTGTTTCAGTAACAAACATTCATGACAGTGTGTACTGTTGTCGCAGCATATATCGTCACAAAAAATACAACAAAAATAATCGGCGACTTTTGGCGACTTTTTGTTAGCATTAGTTAGCATATATATCTTAAATAAAAAGTTTTAAAAAAATAAATTTTATTAAATTTTTAAAATTTATCGTAACAAATATAAAAAATGTTAAAATGTGATCAGACCATAAAAAATTTTATGGTCACAACGAAACAAAATTTCAAAGACTTTTTTGGAATTTTCATTTTTGGACATTTTTTTTGTCCATTTTTGAAAATCGGAAAAAACTTTCGGAAAAAATATTTCGTTGTTTTTTTATAAAAAAATAATTTATAAAAATAAATTATAATTTATAAAAATATAATATTTATATAATGACAGCTTTAAGAATAGATTTAGTTTTTTCATATTGGGTGTTTATTTGGTATTTATTATTTATTTTTAAATTTATTATTTTTAATCCTAAATTTGCAGTAATCATAGGTTTATTCGATAATTCAATATTATTATTTTTAATGATATATTTTGGATCGAGTATAAAAACTATAATTTCATTTATTATAATAAATACCATAATAAAATTAATTCCACTTTATAGTTTAAGAAAAAGTGTAATACATACAAAAGATATTTATTTTACAGTTGGAATATTATTTGTTTATATATTTTGGCTTCATGTAAATAATCAAAGTTTAGTTGGAAATGTAAAATTAATATATGAATCATTGTTATATAATAAACATAACACACCTTTTATGCACTTATTGTATAAACTTGAACAAAATTTTAAAAAGTCGTATAAATAATTATTCTAAAAATATTATGTTAATAGCTCTCTGTATATTTTCTTGTAAAACCTTAAGTTCATTATTTTTTTCAAAATATGTATTAATAATAATAGTAGATGTATTATTATTATTTTTTGTTATAATTAATGAAAAATGCAAATAACATTCTTTATTAATTTTTTTCCCCCAAAATTCATTTGTTGTTTTATTATAACCATAAATACTTAACTTACAAAAATGTTTAAATATAAAAGTAATTAATTCATTCAATTTATATATATCTGTATTGCAGTTAATTGTAATAATCGGACATATTTTGTATTTAATTTGTTTATTTTCAATTTTAACTGGCATTATTTTATAATAATATATGCTCATATACCTTGTAAATATGCATATATATCTAAATAATTATTTTTATTCAATTTTTTTGTAAAATACTTATTTATAAATATAATATTTATAATTGGTATAAATATATAATTTCATATTTATTATACAGTTATGGTTATTATTTGTTCAAGTACAACTTATCCGCTAGATAATGAGAATAAATATAAAGAATATTTTAATAAATTTAAATATCCTTTATATGTATTTCAAAAATGGGCAATTGAAGGCATTATAGAAGGTAATCATGTATTAATTACTGCACCTACAGGAAGTGGTAAAACAATGCCAGGTGAATTTGCAATTGATTATTTTTGTTCTATTGGAAAAAAGGTAATATATTGTTCTCCCATTAAAGCATTATCTAATCAAAAATTTTATGATTTTACAAATAAATATCCTAATATTAGTGTTGGATTAATAACAGGAGATATTAAAACAAATACTAATGCAGATGTATTAATTATGACTACAGAAATATTATTAAACAAATTATATCAAATAAAAAGTAATACAAAAATGTGTAATTCTTCTATATCGTTTGATATGGACATTGAAAATGAACTAGGGTGTGTTATTTTTGATGAAATTCATATGATTAATGATTTAAGTAGAGGACATGTATGGGAAAATAGCATAATGTTATTGCCTCAGCATATTCAAATGATAGGATTATCTGCAACATTAGATGACCCTGAAAAGTTTGCATTTTGGCTTGAAAATAAAGATACTTCCAATAAAATAGTATATTTATCGGTAAAAAAAGATAGAGCAGTACCATTGACGCATTATAGTTTTATTACTGTAACAAATAGTATATTTAAAGTAATAAAGGATAAATCAGTTCAAGAAGAAATTAGAAGTATTATTAATAAACCGTTTTTATTGCAAGATTCAAAAGGTATTTTTGATGATAAGCATTACTTTAGAATGAATAAAACATTAGAAATATTTCAAACACAAAATATACGAATAAAACGAAGTTTTGTATTAAACCAATTATCTTTATATTTAGTTGAAAATGAAATGTTACCCGCATTATGTTATGTTTTTTCAAGAAAACAACTTGAAATATGTGCTAAAGAAATAACTACAAATTTATTAGAATTTGATTCAAAAGTACCTTATACCATAAGCCGTGAATGTGAACAAATTATTCGCAAATTGCCAAATTATCAAGAATATTTACAACTGCCTGAATATGTAAATTTAGTTTCACTTTTAGAAAAAGGAATTGCAATACATCATTCAGGTATGATTCCTATATTGAGAGAAATAGTGGAAATTTTGTTTACTAAAGGATACATTAAAATGTTGTTTTGTACAGAATCTGTGTCAATCGGTTTAAATCTTCCTGTAAAAACATCTATATTCACAGATATTAATAAACATGATGGTAGCACATTTAGAATATTACAAGGCCATGAATTTGTACAAGCAAGTGGTCGTGCTGGAAGACTCGGGTTAGACAAAGTAGGTAATGTAATACATTTAAATAATTTGTTTAGAAATGTAGATTTTACAAAATATAAAACTATGATGAATGGAAAACCGCAAATATTATCATCTAAGTTTAAAATTTCGTACAATCTTATTTTAAATTTAATTGGAATTGGCGATTTACAATTTATTAATTTTGCAAATCAGAGTATGATTTATAATGATATAAATGCAGAAATTACAAAAGTATTTAATAAAATTAATAATTTAAAAGATGAATTATATAAATTACAATTTTGTATGGAACATATGCAAACACCGTTAGAAATAATTAAAGAATATATAGAACTTCAAGTAAAATATCAATATGCTGTAAATAAAACAAAAAAAGAATTAGATAGAAAAATTAAAAATATAGTAGAAAAATATAATGGTATAGATAAGGATAAAATATTATATAACTCATATATTAACAAAGAACACGAAATACAAGAGTTATCTAATGAGCATTCTTATTTAACTAATTTTATTAAAAATGGTATACAAAATATATTAGATCTTTTACAAAATGAACAATTTATTAAAATACATGATGATAATACAGAATGTAAATTAAGTAATTCTATTTCTATATTTTTAACAGATTATGGTTTTATTTCAATGCATTTAAAAGAAGTTCATTGTCTCATATTTTCTAAAATGCTTCAAAATAAAATAATACATAATTTAACACCAATACAATTAGTGTCATTATTTAGCTGTTTTACAAATATATCTGTATCTGAAGATATTAAAGATACTGTGTCAAAATGTGAAGATAAAGGTGTCCATGACATTATTTTAAATATATCAAATATGTATTTAGAATATCAAGATAAAGAATTAAAATATGAAATTAATTCAGGTATAGATTATAATATTCATTATGATTTAATGAATTATGTTATTGAATGGTGTTATTGTGAAACTATTCATGATTGTAAACTTTTTTTACAAAAATTAAATTCAGAAAAAGGTATATTTTTAGGTGAATTTGTGAAAGCACTTTTAAAAATTAATAATATATCAAATGAACTTGAAAAAGTTTCAGAATTAACTGGAAATATAGAATTTTTAAATAAATTAAAAGAAATACCAAATTTAACTTTAAAATATGTAGTTACAAATCAATCACTTTATGTATAAAAATATATTTACATAATATATGAAGTTACTCATAAAAAATGTTGTATTTCGTATTTTTTGTATATTAATTTTTACATTTATATATTGGTATTATTCAAAAGATCATTTTATTAATAGCAACAAAATAACTCCTCATTTTATTGATTGTGTATTTTTGAGTACTACTGTAGAAGCAGGTGTTGGATATTCAAGTGTATACCCTATAACTACATTTGGAAAAATTATAATGATAATTCAACAAATATTAATGATAACAAATAATTTGGTTACATTGTATATTTTTACTATTTAAATACATTAAACATATTTAATTCATTAATGAATATTAACGGAAATAAATATTCAACTATTGAAAAAATAGGTGAAGGGTCATTTGGTACAATATATAAAGGAATTAATAATAGAACACAAGAATATGTAGCAATCAAAGTAGAACCTATTGCAAATAATATTAAATTATTAAAAAATGAGTCAAATATATATCAATATTTAAAAGAATGTACATCTATTCCTAAAATAAAATGGTTTGGACGCGATACCATAAATTATTATATGGTAATAGATTTGTTGGGTAATTCTTTAACATTATTAAAACATAAGTATACTATATTTCCATTAAAATTAATATTACAAATAGGTATAAATATTATACTTTTATTAAAACAAATACATGAAAAATTATTAATACATAGAGATATAAAACCAGACAATTTTTTGTTTGGATTAAATAATAAATCAAATCAATTATTTTTAATAGATTTTGGGTTATGTAAAACTTATATAAAAAATAATGTACACATTATATCATGTAAAACAAATAATTTAATTGGTACACCTACATTTGCCAGTATAAATGCACACAATTGTTTGGAATTAAGTAGAAGAGATGATTTAGAGTCATTAGGATATATGTTAATATATTTTTATGTAAATGAATTAAGTTGGAAATTCACAACTGATAATAATGATATAATTTCTAAAAAAATAAATATAATAAATGATAAAAATATACCTGAAATATTAATTAAATATATAATGCATGTGAGAAATCTTACATTTGAAGAGACTCCTAATTATATGTATTTAGTAAATATGTTTACCGAACAAATAAAATAATTTTATTTTTTATAATTTGTTAGTTGTAAAATACTATATTTTAATATTTTACAAAAAAAATAATATAAAGAAAGTCAAATATATAATATATAAAATGTCAGAAGATAATATTGCAACATCTACTAACCTAACTGGTTGTGTTAAATGGTTTAATAATAAAGCAGGATATGGGTTTATTACAGTAAATAATGGAGAATATTTAGGTACAGATATTTTTGTACATCATAGTTCAATTGATGTATCAAATAAACAATATAAATATTTATTTCAAGGTGAATATGTAGAATTTAATTTAACGCCAATTCAACATGCAGACCATAAATTTCAAGCATCTCAAGTTAAAGGAATTAATGGTGGAAAGTTAATGTGTGAAACTAGACACGAGTTTAAAGTTGCACAAAATAACTATAAACATTTAAATAATGAAAGTACACCAAAACCAAAATTATACCAAGATAGACCAAATAAAAAGTCATCTGTTAAAAATAATGAATATAATAAAGAAGTTAAGGATTCAGGATGGAAAGTTATGAAACCAAAGACAAATAATTCAAAAGTTAAATCGCAATTTAATGAAACACATATAAAAAATCAATAATAAAATATAATATAAAAATATATGATAGAAGAAATATTTAAAAAATTATTTAATAAAATTTCAGACAATTATATTTTTATATATACACCTCCAAAAGTAGGCTCTACTACATTAGTATCATCTTTAAGAATATCATTAGGTAGTAATTATAATGTTATTCATATACACGATGATGTAATGTTACATGTATTGAGTGGTTATAATAATGTTACTGTAAATGATATGATTAATTATATATCACAAAAAGGAAAAAAAATATATATTATTGATGTTTATAGAGAACCTATAGAGAGAAAAATGTCAGAATTTTTTGAAAAAATATCATGTTATCATTTCAATAATACGGAAGAAAATATTAATAAATATAGTATAAAAAGAGTAACTGATAGATTTAATAAATTATTCCCACATTTATCTAAAGAAGAACATTATTTTGATAAATATGATATCAGCAATCCGCCTTTATTTGATTTTAATAAAAAATATACAATTCAAATACTTAATGGAATAAAATATATAAAATTAAGATTAATTGATTCGCCCATGTGGGGTAAAATATTATGTGAAATTTTTAATAGAAATATTGTAATTATAAATGATTATCAAACAAATAATAAAGTTATCGGAGAGTTGTATCGTAAATTTAAAGAAGAGTATAAAATACCATATAATTATTTAGAATTAATAAAAAATTGTAAATATTTTAATTTTTATTTATCAGAACAAGAGAGAAATGAATATATAAACAAATGGCAGAATCGTATGATTGATAATTTTACACCATACACAACAGATGAATATAAATTATATGTATCTATTTATTTAGAAAATCAAATTTATAATGACATACAATTTGATCATTATATTGATTCAGGTTGTGAATGTACACATTGTAAAATAAAAAGAAAAAATGTATTTATAAAAGCACATAATGGAGAACAAATAACTGAAAAAATTATACATAATGAAGTAATAAATGAAACAAATACTAAAAAAAATGATATGTTATTAAAACTAATAACAAAAATAAAATCAAATAATAAAAAAAACAAAAATAATAATAAATTTACATTATACAAAAAATGATTATTAAGAATAAAAAAATAGTAACAAAAATAATATTTTAATATAATATAAAATGACAACTTATTCAGATGATACATTTAATTATAGTTTAAATACTACACTCTTAACAGCTGAAGTAACTGGTCTATATAACCCTTCTATTACTAGTACTAGTTACACAATTCCAAGTACAATAACATATAATGCATCATATTATACTGTAACAAGTATAGGATCAGGTGTATTTTATAATAATACAAATATAACAAGTATAACAGGATTATCAAATGTAACAAGTATAGGATCAAATGCATTTAATAATTGTACAAAATTAATAAGTATATCAGGTGTATCAAGTGTAACAAGTATAGAAGATAGTGCATTTTATAATTGTATAATATTAACAAGTATATCAGATTTAACACATGTAACAAGTATAGGGAATGAGACATTTTATAACTGTTATTTATTATCAAGTATATCTACAAATACAACCATTTTATCTAATGCAACAAGTATAGGTGAAGCTGCATTTCAATCATGTTCAAAATTATCAGGTACATTGGATTTATCAATTGCAACATATATTGGTCCAGGTGCATTTTATTATTGTTCAAAATTATCAGGTACGCTGAATTATTTATCAAATGTAACAAGTATAGGAAATTATTCATTTCAAAATTGTACAAATTTATCAGGTACAGTAACATTAACAAATACAAACTTAACAAGCTTGGGAAATAGTACATTTTCAAATTGTACCAATATAACTAAAATAAATGCACCAAATGTTACAAGCATAAATTCATTTACATTTAATAATTGTAATAGTTTACTACAAATCATATTAGGCGGTATCACAAACATTTCTGAATATGCATTTCAAAATTGTTCAAGTTTAACAAGTATATCAAATCTATCAAATGTAACAAATAGTATAGGGCAATATGCATTTTATAATTGTGCAAAATTATCGGGTATATTAGATTTATCAAATGTAACAAGTATTTCAGAACACGCATTTGATAGTTGTTCAAAATTAACAAGTATAACAGGTGTATCAAATATAACAAGTATAGGTTCATATGCATTTTATGGTTGTTCAAGTCTAACAAGTATAACAGATTTATTAAATGTAACAAGTATACAAAGTTATGCATTTCAATATTGTTATGGTTTAACAAGTATATCAGATTTATCAAATGTAACAAGTATAGGTGAAGGTGCATTTTATGAATGTTATGATTTAACAAGTATATCAGATTTATCAAAGTCATTAAGTATTTATTCCTCTGCATTTTATAATTGTTCAAAATTAACAAGTATAACAGGTGTATCAAATATAACATATCTTGAAACAAATTCATTTCAAAATTGTACAGCTTTAACAAGTATTTTAAACATATCAGAAATAACATCCCTTCCGAATTATGTATTTCAAAATTGTTCTAGTTTAGCAAGTATAAAAATTTTAGATACATTGACAAGTATAGGAGAATACGCATTTCAAAATTGTTCTGATTTAACAAGTATAACATTACCAACTACATTAACGAGTATAACGGATGGCGCATTTTATGGTTGTACTAGTCTATCAAGTATAACATTACCAACTACATTAACGAGTATATCGGATAATGTATTTCAAAATTGTTCTAAGTTAACAAGTATAACATTACCAAATGCAATAACAATTATAAATTCATATGTATTTTCGGGATGCACAAGTTTACAAAGTATATCATTTCCATCTACCGTAACAAGTATAGGTCAAGATGCATTTTATGGTTGTACTAGTCTATCAAGTATAACAGATTTAACAGGTGTAACAAGTATAGGAGAATACGCATTTTATGGTTGTACTAGTCTATCAAGTATAACAGATTTAACACATGTAACAAGTATAGGAGATAACGCATTTCAAAATTGTTCTGATTTAATAAGTATAACATTACCAACTACATTAACGAGTATATCGGATTATGTATTTTATGGTTGTACTAGTCTATCAAGTATATCATTTCAATCTACCGTAACAAGTATAGGTCAATCCGCATTTTATAGTTGTACAGCTTTATCAAGTATAACAGATTTAACAGGTTTAACAAGTATAGGAGAATACGCATTTTCGGGATGCACAAGTTTATTAAGCATAACATTACCAACTACAGTAACAAGTATATCGGATGGTGTATTTCAAAATTGTACACAACTATCAAGTATATCAACTTTAACATATGTAAAAAGTATAGGAAGTTATACATTTCAAAATTGTTCTAATTTAATAAGCATAACAGGTTTAACAAATGTAACAGGTACAGGAAGTTATACATTTCAAAATTGTTCAATTATAACAAGCCTAATATTCTCAAATTCATTAAGTAGTATAGGTACAGATGTATTTTCAGGATGTTCAAAACTAACAAGTATAACAATTGCACCAAGTTTAGTTTCTAAAGTATCTGTATTTTCACAAATATTAAATTATACTGCCCCTTCAGGAGTAACATCAATTTCTTACTATACATTTATAAGTTGTACAAATTTACAAAGTGTATCAATTCCATCTTCAGTAACATATATAGATGAAGCCGCATTTGATGGTTGTACTAGTCTATCAAGTATAACAGATTTAACAGGTGTACAAAGTTTAAGTGATAGTGTATTTCAAGATTGTTCAAGTTTAACAAGTTTAGTATTCTCATATTCACTAACAAGTATAAGTACAAATATATTTTTAGGATGTTCAAGCCTAACAAGTATAACAATAAATCCAAGTTTAAATTCAAATATATCAGTAAAATCTCAAATAACAAACTTTACAACACCTTCAGGAGTAACAAGTATTTCATCATCTGCATTTTCAGTATACACAAATTTACAAACAGTTTCAATACCATATAGCGTAAAAAGTCTAGGTGCGAGTAGTAGTGATACAACAGTATTTTCAGAATGTCCAAAACTAACAAGTATAACAATAAATCCAAGTTTTATTTCACAAATATCAGTAATGTCTCAAATAACCAGTTTTACAATACCTTCAGGAGTAACAAGTATTTTATCATCTGCATTTTCAGGATACACACAATTACAAACATTTTCAATAGCATCTTCAGTAACAAGTATACAAGAAAAAGCATTTTATGGGTGTACTCGTCTATCAAGTATATCAGGTTTAACAGGTGTAACATATATAGATGAAGCCGCATTTGCTTATTGCACAGCTTTAACAAGTATTTCAATAACTGGAGATATTTCAAGTATTCCTGATTATGCATTTTTTAATTGTGCAAGTTTACAAAGTATATCATTTCTATCTACCGTAACATATATAGGTGAAGCCGCATTTGCTTATTGCACAGCTTTAACAAGTATAACAGATTTATCAGGTGTAACGAGTATAATGGATGGTGCATTTCAAAATTGTTCTAAGTTATCAAGTATAACATTACCAGCTACATTAACGAGTATATCGGATTATGCATTTCAAAATTGTTATAGTTTAACAAGTATAACATTACCAACTACATTAACAATTATCAATTCAAATGTATTTTCAGGATGCACACGTTTACAAAGTATATCAGTTCCATCTACCGTAACAAGTATAGAAGAATACGCATTTTATGATTGTACTAAGTTAACTAGTATAACAAATTTAACAAATGTAACAAGTATACAAACTTATGCATTTTATGATTGTTCAAAATTAACAAGTTTAATATTCTCAAATTCATTAAGTAGTATAGGTGAGAGTAGTAGTGATACAACAGTATTTTCAG
>Ga0214921_10004082_pt1 | contig 21846 bp, 33 predicted proteins | sample LL1505_MetaG_FD_177992 | JGI IMG/M metagenome (GOLD analysis project Ga0214921, IMG submission 177992) | Freshwater microbial communities from Lake Lanier, Atlanta, Georgia, United States - LL-1505 | ecosystem: Environmental > Aquatic > Freshwater > Lake | place: USA: Georgia | collected... | reverse complement strand
TGTTATTCTTTAAACAGGTTCCAGAAATTGCCTGTTGTATTAACCTATTATGAACAATACCACCTTCTACTGAAGACTCATAAAAATACGTTGGTATTAGAGGTACCTCTATAGTTGATGAAAGTAGGTTCTGTCTTGTATCACCATACTCAAAGCGGGGGGTGTTTGCTTTTACATATGCTAGAATACCTTTATTGTTAATAAAGCTAGCTGATACAATAGCAGTTAATGTGTTTGCAGAATGCGATCTTACAAAAGTTAAAACACTTAATGAATACGTTGTGTTTGTGTTAATATCATTAACTTGCGGTCTACCATAATTTATGGATTGAACCAATAAAAAGTCTCTATTAAAAATTATTGGAAAAATTAAATTTTCAAACGAACTTGGGTTAATTGTAAAAGGTTTCAAACCTGTAATAACCATCTCTTGATTACCAATAGATGTTTCAAAGAAATTTATAGACCTATCTACCAGACTATAATATACATAATTTCGAAAAGCCTCAAATTTTCTCAATGGAAAAATGAGAAATGGACCAAAAACATTCATTATCTAGCTGGGGGTACAGTCCCTAATGCATAAATGTAGTTTTTATATTTATAGAAAGTAGCTGTTGCAAATTGATTACCATAAATTCTATAATTAGCTGTTTTTAGAATTGTACCGTCATTTGGAAGTAGTAAAACATCCTCTTTACCCAAATTTACTACACTAAGATTAAAATTTTGCGGTAAATTAACCCCAAATGTTAAAACTAATTCACCACTATCTGATGCCATGTGAAGTATTTTACCATTATATAGAGATTGATTTCCATTTGTTATAACTATATTATTTGTCACTTCAAGAATGTTTGAATCTAAAAATAAGCCTCTAGCACTTATTGATGATATATCATTTTGTACTTGCAATAAGCCGTTATAAGCTACATTCCAATTTGCACTATTGACCGCGACTACATTTGATGTGTTGCTTGCCGTAGCGCTAACAGGTTTGACTGTTAAATAGACACTATTCCAAATATCGCTACTAAGAAATACACTATCTGTCGCTGTATTCCACTTGATATAATTTTCCGAGACTATATCGGCCGCATCTGTCCAATAACCACTTAAATTTTGAAAATAACTACCACTCCATAGACTACTATTTTGCTGTACGTTGGTCCATACACTCGTCCATCTATTTGATGAAGTTAAAGTATAGGTTGTTTTTAAATTATTAATTGCTGCATCAGTTTGTGTTTTTGTGTAAAGTTGGGAAGCTAGATAATACAACGAGGGATTAAAATTACCACTAATAGTAGATGTTTGTACTGCTGCATCAACATATAGTTTTGTTACAAACTCATTACCGTAAACAAACTGTGTAGATAACTGTTTAGTTGTTGTTACAGCCCCGTTAAATACTGGTTCATCGTCTGTAGGTGATAAATCACCAGTTTTAAGCACAACATTTCCACCGTAAGTGTTTACCCAATTGTAAGCAGCATCCCACGTGGGTGCTTTAAACCCACCGCTAGATAGAATAGGTGTACGTTCGTGTTGAGTGTAGCACCCGCTGCTTCCGAAATCATTTGCTATGAACCCTAAAACAGTTTTAAATAAATTTTGCCATGCATCCGCACGCGCTTCGTACTTCAATGTTGTAGCTTGCCATGTATACCAATTCTGGTTGCAAGGACTGTTAGCCCCGTTGCCAATGAGCGTTGAATACATTATACCTATGTTGTTCGCACATAAAGTTATATAATTTGCTGTTGAATTCCATTGGCTAAATCGCGTTGGCTCCCAGGGGTTGACTGGTTGAAAAATCGAGTTTAAGTTCGGAACTACATATCCATAGGTAGTAGAGCTTAAGGTTCTAACGTCTGAAGAAAGCACTGTAACTGCGGTTGAAAGAACAGCACTTTGAGTATATGCATAACCCCAATTAGCCGAATTGGATTTGACCACACTGACACAATTATCTAATATCGCACTATTTGTATTAATGTAAGTATATGGTGCTGACCATCTACTAGATAGCCCACTCACTGTAGAGTATACAGATCTATAGCCAACACTGTCAATAATAAGGTTATTGACTTTATCTATTGTTGATTGATTTAAAGACGTTAAAGAAGTTACTTTAGTTCTTATCTCGGAAGCCCCGCGAAATCCTACTAAAAAATCTTCTCCAGACGGGGTAATAGGCGTAAAAGATCCAAAATTAACGTTTGCCATACTATTTATTTATGGGCAAATGCAATAAATAACCAATATGGCGCTACGTAAAATACAATCCAGAATGGTGAGTCAGCTGGCCGATTTGGAATTTAATACATGTACGCTCAATAGTAATTTATCTGTATACGGGGAAATAAGAGCGACTAATTTGGCCTGGATCAGTGGCGTGGATGTGAATGTATCCAACCTTACAACTAGAAATAGTTTATATGTTTCTGGTAATGCCACAATAGCTGGCAATTTATCTGCGCTGGGAAGTATAACCTACATTGACACTAATGTTATAGTCACCAGTGCCATGACCATCACAAATACTGGTACAGGTCCTGCACTTGTGGTGAATCAACAAGGTGCCCAACCCATAATAAACTTTCAAGACGATGGCACCACTGCTCTCTTTATTGCTGATGGTGGCAATGTAGGTATTGGAACAGCATCACCTGCACAACGCTTAACTGTAGCAGGGGCTATAAGCGGCAACAGCACTTTAACAGTAGACGGTGGCACCAGTACACAATGGAATTCAACTTACACTTCTGTATCAAATAATAGCGCCAGCTGGAATTCAACTTACACTTCTGTATCAAATAATAGCGCCAGCTGGAATTCAACCAACCCAATTTATACCTCTCTGTCGGCTGGCTCTCTATCAGCTGGCTCTACAACTACTAGGTACCTGGATATCTTCCACACACCAGCTAATGATGGTACAAATCCAATTATTAGAATAGGTGAGATTGATAATACCTCTGGCAATGTTGGGTTCTCTGGTATGTACATATCTTATGATGAGCTTACTAACACATTTGGTATAAGCAGTCAATTTGCTCCTGGTCCTGGTATACCTGTATTAAACATTGATCGGTTTGGTGTTGCTTCAGGCCCCGTGTTGCCCTACACAGTCACATTTAGTAAGTTTACTTCAGCTGCGCAGGGAGCCGCATCAACTAGTTTTTACCCAGCTGCTTTATCAGGCATGATACCTGCTGCAGAAATAACCAGCAGAATTCGCGAAGGCAAGGGCATGATAAGAGGTAGCTTTCTCTTCTCAATGACTCCACCTGCTGGCAGCCCTGATAATGCCAGGGCACTCTTGCAGTTTAGTACAAGTCCTGCTTTCACTACAACTAAGAACATCTTCAACTCCAACTTCTTCCAAACTGGTCAGAGCAGTTCCATCAGGGTGTTTGAGGGGTATGTTCTTGACAATCTCTTTGTGATTCCAGGCTCCAGTGCGAATCCGTATAGTGTAAATACAAGTAATGACTTCCTTAATTTCCCCTATGGTGTTGACTTGTATTACCGTGCTGGATTTCTGATAAGTGCCAACAATACTATTTGCACACTCTCTGGTGGCAGCATCAGCATCATACCCTTTTAAATAGTATGGATAGCATATTACTTTGTATAAATAACCATAAATAAAACGTGAAAACTGTACTTCAAACAAATTCAGCAACAGTTGTATTCACACCAGGAATAGGTGGCGTTGGTAAATTAAACTTTTCTAACCACGCAGCTATTAATAATTTCTCAATTAATCGTCTGATGGCAGTTGTAAACCAGACTAGAAACACATTAATATATGCAGAAGCACAATCTGAATTTGGCCTCACAGGCTGGAATTCTGCTACCAAGGAATTGACCCTCGCCTCAGATACTTCTACACATGCATCGACAGACAATATTCAAATCATATATGACACACCTGCAATGCCGGTTATACCTGCGGAAGAATATTTTGACCCGGTTAATAAGCAACGTATTTCAACAGCACAGGCATTAATTGATACAGATTTTGAATATGGTGTACAACCTACAAAGTGGGAAACAGCTTTTCTAACTAATAATAGGCCATCAGCTTTTTACAATCCTGCAACTCCTATTAATTCTGCTTTAATTACTGGTATTGTTGCAACTGCGAACAGCAGGTTAATAACTGTTAACTGTACCAACACCAGCGGTATTACTGTTGGTGCTCCTATCTTTATTCAAGATACAATTAACTACAGAACTAACGGTTGGTTTTTAGTAGACACTGTTACAACCAATACCTCCTTTACTTTTTATGTAGTAGAAAGAATGCCTAGCACCGCAGATGTACTTGACCCTACAAGAACACAAATTTATGTAGGTGGTTTTTATTCAGGTGCTGGTATACCTTTAGCCGCATCAAATGGATTTCTTTATACCACATCAAGCACCGCTATAACTTGCAATACATTTACCGCACACGGTTTAACCCCGGGTGATTCTATTTTTGTTGTAAATACAACTAGTGTTGGTACAGCGCCTAACGGTTCCTGGATAATAGCAACCACACCTAGCGTGACCCAATTTACCTTTGAGCCAATTACAGCTCCAACAGCTGCAATAAACTATTCACCACCCACAGGTGTTGGTGCACAGGCTAATAATATATATCCCCGTCCTCTAGGATTTAGTATTCATAGAGCTTTCGACGGTGGTGTATTAATTACAACAGGTGGCGGTGGACCGAATAATCAAATGATACGTCAAACACGTAAATATTTTAGATATCAATCCGGTAAGGGTATTCAGTTCAGTACTGGGTCCGTTTTAAAGCCAATCTTACAAATTGAAACGCTATCAGCCAGCAGTACAACAGGAATAGCAACAATTAGCGCTGTGTGCAAAGTACCACACGGTTTGCAATCAGGCTCATACGTAAATGTAGAAGATACAGGGGACGCAAGCTATAATGGCGCAGAACTAGAAGTAACTTCTGTACCTAATCCGTTGACTCTCACTTACACTTCCAGAGCAATACCTTCCTCATCGACTGTAAGCTCTTTGAATCTTAAAATACAGCCCGGTTCATTATGGACATCAATCGTTAGACTTGGTATGTTTGATCAGCAAAACGGAATGTTCTTTGAATATGATGGTTTGAATGTGTGGGCAGTTCGTCGTAATAGTACGACACAAATTGCTGGTACTGTTAATGTAACATTAAGCTCAAATACGATTACAGGTAACGGCACGAGGTTTGCCCAGCAACTTGCACCAAATGATTATATCGTTATTAAGGGCCAGAGTTATAAAGTGCATTCTATAACCAACAATCAAACAATGTATATCTTGCCTGAGTATAAAGGACCATCTTATAATAATTTAGTTTGTAGTAAGACCATCGATACTAAGGTCCGTCAAGATCAATGGAATTTAGATAAACTAGATGGTACCGGCCCTAGCGGTTACACACTAAATCCTGGTAGAATGCAAATGTTCTATATCGATTATTCATGGTATGGTGCAGGGTTTATTAGGTGGGGTGTCAGAGGTACAGGCGGTAATGTTTTGTACTGCCATAAGATGGTAAATAATAATGTCAATACAGAGGCATATCTTAGATCTGGAAATCTACCTGCTAGATATGAAGAGCTTACCAACGGACCAACTACACTGTTAACTGCAACAATTGCAAGTACTGATTCCACATTGCTTAATGTACAAGACACAACATATTTTCCAAATTCAGGAATAGTTAAAGTCACTGCTGCAGGTAATAGTGTCTTAAGCCCTATTGAAATTATAAGATATAACAATAAGACTAGCACCACTTTAAGAAACTTAACAAGAGGTATATTTGGCGGTGCCCCCGGTCCAGTAACCTTTACTTATAATGAAAATGCACCTATCCCTGTTGAATTAATTGGTACAGTGGGACCAACAGTATCTGCAATAACGCCTTCAGCACAATCAATCTCTCACTGGGGATCAAGCGTATTGATGGATGGGCAATTTGATGATGATTCTCAGTTTGTATTTAGTATAGGAAGTCCGAGTGATGTAGTCGTAGGAATCGGTGCGGAAAATGTGTTACTTGCAATTCGTCTTGCACCTTCAGTTGATAGTGGTAGAGTTGGTCTCGCTGGTGTTCGTGAATTAGTTAATAGAATGCAAATTAAATTGCGTTCTATGGATATTATTAGCACAGGAACATTCCGTATTAATCTATATTTAAATTCCCGCACCTCAGGTAATGTGATTAATTTTAGTAACGTAGGCGGGTCTAGCCTTGCGCAGGCCTCGACACCATCAGCTGGCACAACTGTTACCGGGGGTGAAGTAATATATTCATTCTTCTGTAACCCCGGTCAAAGTACTGGTGGTACGGTCCCGGTAATCAATCCGCAATATACATTCCAAGATCTGTCTTTTGTTAGAGAGCTTGGCAACAGTATTCTTGGCGGTGGCCGCTCAATTACAGTACCCACTACTACCGCAGACGTTTACCCAGACGGGCCTGATATTCTTTATATTACAGCAACAAATATAGGTGGTGCACAAGCAAACATTCGTTCTCGTGTCTCTTGGATTGAATCTCAGGCGTAAAAAAGGGTTTTTGTCTTGCGACAAGAGGGTAACCCCAAACCTCACAGGTTCTTAGTAGGACGGTAAACCGCCTCCACCACTTCTCTCGAAGATCTTTATAATAATATATAAAAAATATAAATCAATTATATTTTTCAATTATCTCATAATCTCTTTCTAACAAATCAATTGAGCCGTATGCCCTAACAAAGTATCTAAAAATTTCAAATGACATTTTTATTTGACAGCTTACCATCTTATTATTTTTTGTTTTAACCGAAACCTCAAAAAGTTTATCTTGAATGTTGTACATTCGAATTGCCTGTGCGACTATTTCTTCGATAAATACTATAGTCTTTGGACTATAGTTTATTTTAGATGTTTTTTTTTCTTCGGTCTTAAGTCTTAATATAATAAAGGACGGTGTCTTCATCTTACAAAAAAAAGTAAAAATATAGAAGCTGTAGCACTAATCATAATTAATAGATAAGGCAAGTTAAACCTACTATTATTAAATGCCTTTTTTTCTAGATATAAATTTGCAGCATTAATTGCTTTACCCTGCAAAATTGTGCTGCAATAAAGCTTTGACTTCATTACATTAATCTAGATCATTCTTAGCAAGATATCCACCTAGAATTTTACTTTCAACAACAAGATTCTGAACCACGTCATCGGGTATAACACATTTGGCTAAGCATTCTATAACTAGTATACCAAAAAATTTCTTATCAATACTCTTTATTGCAAAAATATGAAACCCGTATACACCTCTATCGCTCCAAAATGATTTTACTAATGAAGAATCGTCAGCAGCTTTTGTTATATCATGTACGCCATAGTCCCCCTGCTCTTTTATTTTTCTAAAGATAGCAGAAAAAACTGAAACTGGAATATTCTGTATAGCGCTTAGCTCACTAGAAATACCTTTTTTACAGGCTTCATAAGTAAGACTAAATTTTTGAAATTTTAAAGTTTTATCTATAGGAAAAAAAGCCCCACCGTTATGAAATTGACCAATCCAAACTCTATCAAAATTATATTCACTACGGATAGTTTCTATTCGTTTATCAATCATTTCATTAGCATGCAACAGTTTGAGAATTTCGTCTGTTTCTTCTTCTTCAATAGGATTTTCTTTCTTTTCAAATTTTTTCTTTGCCCAATGTGTTACAATAGGGCTTAAAACACCAGAAATAAAAGCAATAACCAGTCCAACTAATTGATTGGTAAAGTCTTTATTTGAAAAAATATCGCCTAATACAAGCATATAAATATTTAGGCGAATTTAAAGCAGATTATGAGGCGGCTTTCGTCCTTAATGCCCATTGATCATACACACTATATGAGGTAAGAGGCTCACACGTGGTACAATTTTCGTAACGGGTTATTCTCGCAGTTGTTACGGCTGGGTATTGAGTGCTATTTAATTCGGTCAAATTAACAAACGATTGAAATACTCTTGTTTGAAATGTATCGACTTTATTGATCTCAATAGGCATAGTATTATTTATATTTACTATACCTAGATAATACGTAGTTAATTTTTTTTCTCTAATCTACCCGTTAATAAATTATAATGCCAATCATTTACACCGTGAAAAGCGTCATATAATTCCATATTAAAATTAATCACATGTTGAGGTGATTTGAAAGTAAAATTATTGGGCATTATACAAGCTACATCATTGTCCGAATCACTATATATAACATTAAAAAAAGAATTTATTAAATCAGCTTTGGTCTGAGCTGAGCTTTTCATTTATACGTTTATTTATTCTCTCAAATATCTCATGCGGAAAATACATACTCTCTATTTCTCGCACTTGTTCAGACAATTTTTGAATAACTTCTTTTGCGCAACTATAATCAATATAGACTTGGTGTCCGCCGTCTCGAGTAAATCCATTCGGTTTAAAATTTAATTCTAATACCGGTACTCTCTGACCTCTAGCTAGGACTTTAGAGGTATTAACTATTTTATTAGTTACTGCGTTGTATTCTTTTCGCTTAGCCATGTATCTATAATAGGGGCATCTCTATTATAGGTCAAGTTATATTACCAATTTTTACAGCTAAAATACTTAGCCGTGCCTGGTTTTGCTGAAGAGCATTTATGACGTGCCCGAAAAGACTTGCGCTTCTTAGGGTTAGATTTTTTGATACGCCTCTTAGGATCACCATAATGTACACGTTTTAGTTTACCGCCAACTTTAGCACATCTCATATACTTTTTATCAGACCGTGTTGAAGACTGTTGACCCGTAACTTTAGTACATCGGGCACCCTTCTTCTCTTCAATTATTGTTTTAGTTAGCTGAGAGAGCTCTTCTGTAAGAAGCTGTGAATATATCTTATCGAACATGATAAGATATTTATTCTTATATTAGGTCACTTTAGAAAAGTTCTTTACACAGCTCCGAGCACCGTTGGGTATGAAGTATTTCTTATTATTATCCCAGCAATCCTTAGTCATAATTTCAATAGCGCCAGCAGTTTTATGACCGTAAACCATTCGACCAAAACGGTTTCTTTGTTTTTCTGGTGGTAAATTAATCTTAGGTTTTCGCAACCCCACGGGAAAGGGTGGATTGTTTTTTGTTATACTCATTATTTTTATTATATCGGTAATCCTGACTACTTGCAATAGTAGAATAAAGAATAACTGAGCCAAATAGTAGACCTAACATGAATAACCAGAAAAGTTTATCCCTCATATATTATATAAACAAATATATTTTTTTATCCAGAAAACAGTTGACTGGTTCTTAAGTTCCAATATACTCATGTAATGATGAATGAGAAACCTACATGGTACTATACTAACGAGCCCACAAAAAAGGCGGCGTTAAAACTAATGAAATCTAGACATAAAGTTAAACTTGCTTTACGTTTAAAAAATATTGATGAGTTTCTTGATCGTATGAAAGGATCAACAGGAACCTGGAAACATCCAAAGCTTGATAAACAAAATTTAAATCTTCTTGTTGCAGAATATCTTACTCAACAGCCCGAAGAATACTGGAATCAGTATGCTCGTGTTGATGAAAGTAAGTTGAATTTCAACATGTTAAAAGCTACAAAAAAGAACTTGACTAAGTCTTAAATTCCTGCATAATATAAACAATGAAATTAAGCTTAAATACAACTGAATTTGTACCTGCCTGTGAGGTAAAAATACCTTCCATCTACTTTAATCGCATGAGGACTGGAATTCATGAGGTTGATGAATTTATTGGAGGTGTTGATGAAGATACTTGTGGTATTCTCCGCGGTGGGGTTTATATGCTTGCCGCTGGCGCAGGTACTGGTAAAAGTACCTTTTGTTTGCAGCTTGCAGACGCACTTTGCAAAAACGGTGCTCGAACTGCTTTTGCCTCAGGTGAAGAGGGTATTGAACAACTAGCGTTTTCCTGCCGACGACTCGGTGTTAAATGTTTACCTGTCGCAGTTCAAACTAATGTAGATCTTCTAACCCAAAAAATGGAAGAACTAGATTTAATTGTTATCGATAGTTTTCAAACCTTAACTACAAACAAACCCATGTCTCCTAGAAAGAAAGAACAGTATTGTGTACGTCAATTGTGTGCAGCTGCAAAACGTACTCATTGTGCCGTTCTTACTCTTTGTCATTTAACTAAGGCCGGTGTGTATAAGGGATCCACAACCGTATTACACGCAGTAGACGCCCTTATCAATCTTCATGTAGATGAGGATGATAACACAATGCGTGTCTTTACTTGGGGTAAGAATCGATTCGGACCCGGTGATAAGGAGATGGTTGTAGGTATGGGTAGGCACGGTTATGATTGGACTCGTTACGATATTCCTGCCATCAATCGTTCTACTGAAATCATATTGAATCAGAATAACAAAGAGCAAAGTTACAAAAAAATAACTTGACTTAAACTAATTTTCATCCATAATAATAGGAACATAAACAACATGAAGGGAGGTAAAAATATGACAACTGCTACAGCTACTAAGCGTGAAGTCACCCCGAAGCTTACTTGTATCATCACCGGTAAGTCTCGCTTGACGAATCAGGCGTACTTGGAGTCCAAAGCGGATAAAGCGGGTTCTGTCGAAGAGTATCTTCGCCACTATATCTCGCGCCCGGCTCTCAAGCTTCTCCGTACCGGTAAATCGGTTCAGGAGACGCGGCAGACCCTCGGTGTCACTGACTATAATCAGTCCGTGTCCACTGAGCTCTTGCAGAGGGCTATCGCCGTGAACGGTAAGCACCGCTCTGAGTAATTAGGTTCTTACCTACAGTAGATAGGGTAAGGTTAACAGCCTTGCCCTATTTATTTTTACATAGCTCTTGGAACCAGAATATTCTGGTTAAAAAAACAAGCTAAGAATTTGTTATTCTTTTGTTCCCATCGACCCGCTAAATGCTATAGCGGAGGCCTTTGCGGAGCTTGTTTTAACGAAACTAAGGTTTAACGCAAACGGTAATACTTTGAGATTATGATCAAAGTTCCTTACAAAGTTTTGAGCTTTCTCAGGAAGAGAAGCAACATAGCTAGAGATTTTACCAGCTCTGTTAATCTTCTTCAAGATGCAAACGTCGTGAAATACGCTTACACTCTTTACTGATACGTTTTTGTTTCTTTTTACTGAGCGAGCTATTGCACAATTACTGGGATTGGAACGCTCGCCGTCCTTAATATCGCTTTTGGTGATTTTTAAGTTAACCTTCACATAATTATTTAGTCGACTATTGATTATTAATCTAATGTATTATAATAGTGATATGGCTGAACCTACTAAAGAAAAGACAAAATTAAAGCAATTACCTTGCGGTGGATATGCTGTCTATGGTACTGATGTAAAGACAAAGCAAGAAGCTCAAGTTGGCTATATAGGGGCAAAGCTTCCTCTTGAGGGATATGCACCTAAAGATCACATTATAGTTAAATAAAATCTTATCTTGTCATATAAATATAGTATATGACAACATCCGGTGCTAAAGGTTTAAAGCTTCTCGGAGAAGCTTATATTACGGCACGAAGAGGTGTACAAGAACCAGTCAATGTAGTTACAGAACAAACACCAGGTGCTGGGCTTGAAGAGAACGAACGCCTAGATAGTGTGCTAAAAGATTTTAACGTTGATGTAAAGAATAAAACCAAAGTAATTGAATTTTTAATTTCTTTATCAAACAAAAATAATACAGCTGCTTTTTCTACAATGCAGCCGGCAGCTTCAAAACCTACAGGTCAAATATCTACAATGAAACCAGGGAACACTGCAAATTACTTACCAAGACAATAAATATACTATATGTCAAAGTTTAACAATTATTTTTCTAATTTGGTTGAAGGTCTTGACCCGGTTGGTCAAGAAAATAAGGATGTCAATAATGATGGTAAGGTTGACTCTACCGATGAATACCTTTTAAAGAGAAGAGATGCTATTTCTAAAGCAATTGCTACCGGTAAACAAGAGGAAGAAGAGGCATCTAAATCTTATCATAACAATAAACACATGGTTGCGCTAGAAATCTGGGATCTTTTGCTTAATAAAAAACGCTTAACGCCTTCTGAATGCGTAGAGATTATTAATCTAGCTAAGAATGCCTTTGAACATATCGCTTAACAATATTCAAATCGAGCGCGACGAATCTGTAAGAAAATTAGAGGCTTCCCTTTTTAATAAAATGGCCGAGATTACCGGTCCCACTAATACAGGTATTAATATCACTAAGAGTAATGTTAAATTTGTTAGTATGGAAGATGCATTAAAAGAATTAATTGAATTAGAAAAAAATAGACCGGGGGAGTAGAACCACCCGGTCTATAGTATTACTTGGAGAAATCTCCAAGATCGCGAACAAACGTATATTCACCAGGCTTTTCAACAAGCGGGTCAAATATTTCATCTGTCGCATCAGCCATAGCTGCAAAAGGTGACACTACAGCAAACAGACCGAAGCCGCCAACCGTGGCAGCAGCTCCTAAAGGTCTAACTACTAATAGATCACCAGCTGCGGCAAAGCCGCGCTCAACCGACCAAGAGTCCGAATCGTCAGATGCGGTACCGGAATCAGCAAGAGCAAGAGTAGCTAGCGATAGGCTAACTACCATGGATGCAATGATTTTATTCATAGTTCTATTTATATAGGAAAATACATATAAATCCAATAAATAATATTGTCATGGATGTTCAGAATTATTTTGTCATTCAAAAACAGATCAAAGATATTTGGGATGATTGGATTGTATTTAACGAACAGATTGAACTCGAAGAAGTATTAAAAATATTCGATAGTAAAGCTGATAAGATAAATTATAGAGTAATTAGAAGAACTGACAAGGCTCTAGGCGGTCTCAATCAATCTTAATATGTATCTCAGCTTCTAACTTATAGACATACATTTGGTCTTGAGTTATTACCTCTCTCTTTAAGTCATACAAGTTAGTTAGCTTACCTGATTCTAAAATTACTGTATCAAAAGATGAGGTGTCTCCCTTAGGCTTGCTAACTTTCATATAAATTTCTGCCTTAACATTTTTCGGATCTGCTAATGAAAAAATATCCCCAGCCTTGAGATCGCTAAAATCTGTCTTATTGTCCTTTTTTTCCTGACGAATAAAGTTTACTTTCATAAGTATATTATTCTATTATAATATATTTACAACTTAAAGTTGCATTAATTATAAAAAAGTATATAATACTATTATGGGAATGTTTGACACAGTTGTAGTTGAGGGCTTAAAACTAAAGACCTCTACCCAGGTAAGCTCTTTCTTAAGAGAGAACAATTCAGCTCTTCCTTCCGATTTTCAAACTAAGGATTTAGAGAATGCTCTCTATACATATAAGATTGATAAAAATTATCAGTTATGGGTCAACACTCCTGTAGAGACAGGAAAAAGAATACCTTATAAACCATTCTTCTCTGATTGGAAAGATAATAGATCTTTCTTAGAAAGACTTTATTTTAAATTTAAATATAGAACACTTGGTAATTCACCTAAAACTAGACCAGAAATTACTCACAAGTGGCGAAGGACAAAAAAGACTAATACTATTGAAATGTATTCGTATAAAGAGATTAGTGAAAGATATCTCGATATAAGCTTTGAGGTTAAAATTGTAAACGGTAAAGTTAAATCTATAACTCAAACATCTGCAACTATAGAGTCTATATTAGAAGCAAAGAAGAGGAAGGCCCGTAATCAAGAATTTGAAAATAATATGAAAGAACAATTTGTGCGTCACAATGAGTTTGTCTCTAAATGGTATTATCCAATTTTAAAAGAGACTATAAACCCTTTGTTATTCTTTACACGACTCGCAATTCAAAATATTTGTCAGAAAATTATTAACTGGACTTATCGTTGGAAGTCTTTGTAATATGACACATACTCTAACAGTTGAGCAGAACGAGCTCACAGGTGAGTGCTATATTATTTTTCCAAAAACTTTGCTCGAGAAAATGAAATGGGTTGAAGGAGATAAAATTTTATGGAAGGTTCAAAAAGATGGTAGTTTTTTATTAATAAAAAAAGATAATTCTAAAGATAAGACTACTACAAAAGGTGGCACAAAAACTCATATAATTAATTTTAATTGTAATGAGTAGAAGTTTTAACAAAAGAATCGCGGAGTTAGCGTCTCTATACGGGTCTTCTTATAGTAATCCGGTATATTCAAAAATTCGTTTTATTGAAGTAATGTGTATATTTTTTTCTACATGGAGATATAAATTCACAGAAGGGTTATACTACAAATTAAAATACTTCTTTCAAAGACATACAAGAGGATTTGATGACCTAGACAAATGGAATGCGGCCTGGTATATTGCTAGAAAAACTATACCTGTACTTACTGCTATGAAAAATGAATTTAAAAGCACAAGTATTAAATGGCACAGAGAAGACAGGTTTAATGAAATTATTGAGCTTGATAGAAATGAGATATTTTATGACAAAAACGAACACCCAGCTGCGTTTACGGAAGATGAATGGCGCACAATTTTAGACGATATTATTTATGCATTTCAATTTATTTTGGATAATGATGCAATAGACAAAGAATTTAATGAAGAAGAATACAATAAAAATTATAAACGATATAAGCGCGGAATAAAGCTATTTTCTATTTATTTTATGAATCTCTGGGATTAAAATATTATGAACGTAATAGAATATCAACTCAATTATGATAAACTTGGTAATCAGCGAAAATATAAATTAAACCAAAAGCGTCGAACAAAAATTATAGATAATAGCTCATGGATTGAAAATGATTTAAAGAATCAATGGATTTTTAGAGATTATAAAAGTTATTATATAGTTATAACTATGTATAAACCCAGCAAATACACTGTTACCTTATCAGGCTATAAGATTAAAACTATTTTTAATCAGCTAGAAAGAGCAAAATCTTCTTCTTTTAGAGTGTGTGACTGGTTGACCCGATGACTCTTTCCTCTATATTAGTATGTATAGCAGTAATAATGTATGTATTTTATCTACGTGAAAGATTTAAAGATTAATTTTTTAGGTATTTTTCAATACCTTTCACCAGAGCTTGTCTTCTTAGTCTCTGTCTTCTTTCTAGAGCTGTTACAAGCAGTCCAACAGAGATAGGAAAAAAGAATCTCAAAAAGAATTGCAAATGATCTTGTTGTGTAAGTTCGTTGAAATAAATTGTATAGAGATCGTACACCCCTAGCAGCGTCCATATTATTGCTGGTCCAAAGAACAACCAGAAAACTAGATTATAGCTTTTTGAAAAATGCTCTTTTAATTGTTGTATCACCCTATATTTATTTAAACTATATTTTTGCGAGCTCCTTATACCAGTTAATAGTTAAATCTAAGCCAGTTTTAAAATCTGTCTTCGGTATCCACTTTAACTCATTATTAATCTTATTGCTATTGATAGCATAGATGAAGTCGTGTGCTTTACGATCTTCAACAAATTCAATAAGATCTTCTTTTCTTTCTAACATGTCCAAAACCATCTTAGCCAGATCGATATTTTTATAAAAAACGCCTGATCCTATATTATAGACTTCACCTGCTTTTCCACGTCTGAATACTTCCATGATAGCATCACAATGATCTTCTACATATATCCACTCGCGTGTATTTTCTCCTTTACCATAGACAGGAATCCGGTAGTTTACAAGTGCATTTAGAATAATCTTTGGTAAGAATTTTTCTTTATGCTGGTAAGGGCCATAGTTATTGCAGCATCTTGTAATAGAAGCATTTAGCTTAAATGTTTTATAGTAACTCTCCACCAACAAATCTGCTGCAGCTTTAGAAGCAGAATAAACAGAACTTGGTTCTAGTTTATGATTTTCTGTAAAGAATTCTTCTTCAAAGCTTTGCAATTGACCATACACTTCATCTGTACTAACCTGCACATATCTACCAATATCGTACTTTCTTGAGCATTCCAAAAGATTGAATGTACCAACAATATTTGATGAAACAAAAGGTGCAGGGCCAGTTATGCTGTTATCTACATGAGATTCTGCAGCAACATTTATAACACCTTCAAATTTATATTTTTGAAAAAGCTTATCTACAGCCTTAAGATTGGAAATGTCTTTCTTAATAAAGGTGGTTCTTCTTCTATACTGAGGATTTTTCTTTATGAATTCTTTTATATTTTCTTTTTGCGATGCATATGACTCACAGTCGATAGAAATGATTTTAAATTCAGTTTCTTTGAGCAATTTAATAATGAGATGTGTGCCTATGAAGCCGTAGCCCCCAGTTACCAATAGTTTTGTCATATCTTAATAATAGAGAATATTATTTATAAATCAAATAAACAGTTGCACTTCTTTATATATCTGTTATTATGTATATGTTCACATTGATTGTTAGGTGGTTGCAGGCAAGGGTTGTGAACGTAATTGCCAGCCATATCCTGACAAACGTTTTCCGGTGTCGTCGAAACCGCTATTTTTATGAAACGTATTTTTATTAAAATTTGGTTAATCTGGTCACGTGCATTAGACCACCATGTTGGTATGACAGATGATGAGAGACCTACTATACCCACATTAAGAGTGGTTGACGCAAACATTAGCCTATTAATTCGGACACTTATTGTATTAGTAAACTTTATAACATGTGGTTTTATTATAGCCAATGCTATACATCATTGGTAATTTGCTTGCCCTAACTTTACATTCATGCATAATAGTAATATGAAATTCGTTAGTATATGCACTATTCCGCTTGTTTTATGCTCTTGCTCTACAACGAGAGTAGAAAACGACAGATATGGATTTTTTCCTAAACCAGGTATGTCTGAAGATTCTCAAGATAGAACAAATACAAAATATAATTTGATGGATAGTCCTGATGGACGTAGAGATCCTAATGCAAATATTAAGGTCTGGGGAGCAACATATTAATGAGTAAAAGAATTACAAATAAATGGACTAAAGACGTTAAAGGCGCTTTTGGTGATAACCCACAAACACAAAAAGGTATGAAAGCGGAAGAAATAGTTTACAACTATCTTAAGTCTGTATATGATTATGTGGAGTGGAATGTGGATAATAGCAAAGAGCAAAATTTAGGGCACGATTTTACCTTTAAGAAAAAAGAATGGAAAAATAGTTACACTCTAGATGTAAAGGGCAATTTAAAAGATAAAAAGTTTCTGGTTTATATTGATGAAATAAAAAATAAAACTAATAACAGAATGGTGCATATTGATACGAGCAATGGCTTTGCTGTTGAATATGATAGAGCATCGATGATTAGATATATTGAGCTTAACAAACACTTAATCCGAACAGATAAAAACAACAAGCGATATTTTGTAGGGGTAACATACGATTATACCTTAAAAGAAAGTGTTGCTTATTTTAGAAACTTTAGAATTGATCTTAATAAAACTAAGAAAAAAAAAGATACAACTTCATATAAACTTGCCAAGGTAGGTAATTTTATGACTGAGGATGATTATATTAGTCGGTTGAATCGCACTTGGTACGAAAACGATACAGATTAAAAAAAGAACCCGCCGGGACATACCGACGGGTTCTAGCAATTATCAATATTGGCCCTCTTGTAGGGGCCTTTAATTGATATTGATAATTTTTGCTTTAGTTTCAACTGGCTTGACTTTTGCGATGTCAATAACCAGTACTCCATCTTGGAATTGCGCTTTAACATTGTCGTGATCTAGGTTATCACCAAGCACAAAGGAGCGACGAAATGAACTACGTTTCAGCTCTCTGCGAACGTAAGTACCTTCTTCTACTTCTTCTTTTTTGGCTTGTTTTTGACCAGATACAGTTAAAACACCATCCTTTACGTCAACAGTTATTTGATCTTTCTTAAGACCAGGTATCTCTGCTTCAATAGAGACTCGATCCTTGTGATCAATAATATCGACTTTAGGATAAGATTCCTTTTCAAACAAACCAACACCAAACTCCTTAGACAAGCTAGGGAATAAGTCATTAGTCAGTTTATCAAATACCCTGTCAAAGGGTGTAAGGAACTCATCTCTCAGCGATGGCCAGGCATTAAAGCCAGGAACTATACGGCCCGTAAAAGCTTTTCCACTTTCTACAGGCAGGTCACCATTATTTACCATGTGTATTACCTCCTTTCATATTTTTTGGCCTTTCGGTCCAATGTTAGCCACTATGTGTACTAACATCTATATTTATATTGCCTGTTTTGTTAAAATCAATAATAATAAATAATTGGAATGAAGTTTGACACTCTAGTTGACAATATTTTAGAAGCTTATACAATGCCACTGACTACAGGCGGAATTTTGCCTTGGAAAGATGTGCCTCAAGAAGAAAAGAACAAAGCATACGAGATGTTAAAAAAGCATAATGATGCTGTGGTCAACCCCAAAGATAGTGAAAAAAATCTTTATTTTATTGATGTGACTGGTAAGCATCAAGTTTATTATACTTTCTGGAGATTCAGAGACATACCTGCTGCTATACGTAATTATATTAAAAATCCTATTTATTTTGGCAATCTTTCTACTGATCTTTTACCATCAATTGAAAAAGCTTTATCTAAGCCAGTGGTTAAAAATGTAAGAGTAGAATTGTATGGTGATCAAACAAAAGAACATCTCATAGGTAGAACTAAAACTACACCTAAGTTCACTTTTGGTAAATATAGAGGCAAATCATTCCCAGATGTGTATCTAGAAGATCCCGGTTATTTTGTTTTCTTAGCTAAGAATGCTGATCCTAAGTATGCTGACACTCAAACTGCACAAGCTGTTCGAGCTTTTGCGCAAATGTATTATGATGATGTTACTAAAAAGAACGTTGAAACATCTACTGCCCAGTATGTGGGTAAGGTTGGCGATCGCTATGAAGGTGAATTGGAGCTATATAGTTACAAGTCTGTACCTCCAAGAGACCAATATTCACAAGGTTATAATGTTTACAAATTAAAAGATGCACAGGGTAACAAATTTATCACATATAAGTTTCCTACAGATCAAATAGGTACCAAGATGAAAGTTAGGGCCAAGATTAAAGAGCATAAAGAAATTCTTGGTGTTAAATTTAATAAAATTGGCTATATAAAGCTTGTATGAAAACGTTTAAAGAGTATTTTTTAACAGAATTATTTCAGTCTTTTCCTAATATTAATACCACATCTAATTGGGAAATAATTGATATTGATGATTATGACCCTGAGGGCGGTCTTAAAGCAACTGAGGTTAAATATTATGTAGAAATTCCTATAAAAAGCGGGCAAAATGTTACATATGAATTTATAGCATCTATTGGATCTAAAAAGCCAGGAAAGGAGCTGTCTGATAAAGAAAAATCTGCTTTATCAAAAATTCATATTGAATACTTACCTGCTGCGGAGATAACATTTAAAACTCTTAATCACCCTAAGCATGGAGATTCAATTTCAATGGTAGGTGATGCAAGCGTATCTCAAGTATTAAATCACGCCATGGCATTCATAAAAGATATAATTAACAAATTTAAACTTAATTTGGTTTCTTTTTCAGCAGCAGGAAAAAGAGGAAAAATGCAAAACAGTGAGCTTAATCCTGATGCTATTCCTGCTAGAGATATGGAGTCAGTTAGTAGAGCCAAAGTTTATGAGAGATTAATTAAAAAATTTGTAGATCAATTAGGGTTTACTTACCAAAGAAAAGACACTCCCGGAACCGGGTTTGGATTAAATATATATGATTCTACAGATTTTATTTTAAAAAGAAAACAAATAATATGAAAACATTTAAAGAATATATTATAGAAAAGAGCATTCACGATCCTGTTAGACCAGGTATTCTTAAGAGACAAACTAAGGGTAAAATGACTTGCTCTAAAGCTCGCACTCTCAAATCTAAACAAAAAAATAAAGGCAATCATACCGCTAAAGCAGCTCAGCGTTATTTAAATTATCACTGTTAATGAATCTAGAACAAATATATCTACATATGATAGCGGAGAAAGTAAATTCTAGTCCCGCTCCCGTTCAACGCAATTTTAACGCTTTTAAAGATTACTTAAAAACTAAAAATAATATTCTCTTTCTCACTACTTCTAATCGTTGGGAAGGCCATAAAGATGATAAACCTAAGAGCACTTTGCTGGCTTATCATATAAGAAATGAATTACCAGATAAAAATATTAAACTGATTGAGGTGCCTCTGTTAACAATACATTGCTGTGAAGGCAATGTATCTTCCAGGTATGGTAACACGTGTGGATTAAAAGATGCAGCATTAAAGGATAAAACTAAGAATCCAACTGGTCATCATCGTTGCTGGGCATCCATCAATAACAAAGATGATGAGTTGTGGAAAATATCTAAGCCTTTGTTTGAATCAGATTGTGTAGTATTCTTTGCCAGTATTCGTTGGGGTCAAGCCAACAGTGTGTATCAAAAGCTCGTTGAAAGATTGACTTGGATAGAAAACAGGCATTCCACTCTAGGAGAGAAGAACTTATTAGAACATGTTGACACTGGGTTTGTTGGCATTGGACATAATTGGAATGATCAGACTGTGGTGGACACACAAAAGCAGGTACTAAAGTTCTTTGGATTCAAGGTACCAGATGCATTGTCCTTCTGCTGGCAATACACTACTAATGCAAAAGATGAATCAAAGGATGGCTATAAAGAAGATCCAAAAGCATTTGAAAAGGTCTTTGATTTTAAGCTATTTCCAAAAGATAAATAATTAATATGAATAAGGATATTCATCATTTGTTTGAATCGTATAAAGCTATCTATAATGAAGATATGCCATATCCTGAGTTTGCTAAACTTTCTAAACATGCGGCTTCTAAGCTTCCTGAAGATAAACCTAAGGAAAAATTAAAATATACCTATGAAATTGTTGCTTACTTACCTAGAGATATAGATATCAGCACTAGAGAGGGTCAAGATAAAGTATTAAGCCTAGCATACAAAGAGCTAGTAAAGAGGGTTACTAATAAGTATAAAAACCCAGAGCGCGCTGCAAGTAACATGTTTTATGATGAAGACTTTCCTATGGAATTGGTATCTCAATACAGTCATTATCAAAAGCATGGCTTTCCAGAGGTGGAAGATGATTTTAGAGAACAAATGCCTGATAGCAGAGAGGAATATTCAGCCCATGATTATGCCAAGGAAATGGAAACAAAGGGCGAAGATGAAGAAAGAAGGCTTGACTCTTCTTGTTGGAGCGGTTATCATAAAGCAGGTACAAAGATGAAAGGCGGTGTAAGGGTGAATAATTGTGTAAAGAATGAGCAGGAAGAAACTGATTATAAGCTACCTTCATTATATCAATTTCATAAGATGCTACAGAATTTTGACTCAACATACGAGTATTCTGATGATCCTTCTGCCTATAGGAGAGGACGTCAACAGCATGATGCTATTAGTAAAGCTATTGAAAAAGGCGGAAAACCGTACCAGGATTTGTATGACAAGATGGGCAAGGAAGATTATACCGCTCCTCAAAAATCTAGGGAAGAAGTTTCCCAAGACGCAGACACATTAAACGCTATAGCTATGAAAATGAAAGAGGTCACACAGACCCTTTTTCATGACATCGACGAGCATAGTGTGACCCATCCACAGCAATTATGGGATATATATTATCCTGCATTTCATGCATTAAAAGCTATTAAGAGTATTGCTGAAGTTAAGAATTTTAAGCATGTACTAAAATCATTAGCCGATCATAACATATAATGAAATATTGCAAACCTCGGAACTACGAGGCCACAGAAAACGGCATACATAAAACCTGCAAATATATTAGACTTGCAGACATAATAGACTTTCA
>Ga0214921_10004081_pt1 | contig 21850 bp, 17 predicted proteins | sample LL1505_MetaG_FD_177992 | JGI IMG/M metagenome (GOLD analysis project Ga0214921, IMG submission 177992) | Freshwater microbial communities from Lake Lanier, Atlanta, Georgia, United States - LL-1505 | ecosystem: Environmental > Aquatic > Freshwater > Lake | place: USA: Georgia | collected... | reverse complement strand
CCTCCAGGCTCCGGCTCACTCGGATTTGCCTGCGCTGAGCCATGGATGGCGCAGCGCAGGCAAATCCGAGTGAGCCGGAGCCTGGAGGGCGAAGGCGAACGTCCGGCGAGCGGGATATGGGGAGCCCGAAGCCGGCGCCGGAAAACTTTGTGGAACCGGAGGAGTGACCGCTCGTGGCAGCCTCCGCGCCCCTCGACGGGAGGGTGAGAAACACGCTGTCGATCGTGAAACAGGCCGAAACTTCCGGTTGTCTGGTGCTCGCGACTAGAATGCGGGACCCGGCCTGGAATCAGCCGAATTGCATGAAGTTGCAGGTTTCGGCTGCCTCAGGGCGGCCGGGGGCGGGTGGAGGCTGCCGACGACGTGATTCCCAATCCCTACACCGAAGGCTCGTTCGCGGAGACGATCGTCGATCTCCTGCGGCAGAGGGCCGCTTATCGCCCTCACGACCGGGCGTTCACGTTCCTCGTCGACGGCGAAAACGAGGAGCTGAACATCACGTATGCCGAGCTCGACCGGAAGGCCCGGGCGCTCGGGGCGTGGCTGATGGCGTCTGGGATGCAGGGGAAGCGGGTGTTGCTGCTCTATCCCTCTGGGCTCGACTTCATCGCGGCCTTCATGGGCTGTCTCTACGGCGGCGCGATCGCCGTGCCCGCCTATCCGCCGCGGAAGAATCGCTCCGTGGAGCGGATCGAGGCGATCGCGGCCGATGCCAGGGCGTCGGTCGCGCTCACGACGCGCGACGTGCTCGACCGGTTCGACACCCTGCGGGCCGCGGCGCCGAGCCTCGAGAAGCTGCTTTGGAAGGTCGATGCCGAGCTCGAACTCGACTGGGCAGACCGCTGGAGCCGCCCCGACGTCAGCGGCGACACGCTCGCCTTCCTCCAATACACGAGCGGCTCCACCGGCACGCCCAAGGGCGTGATGCTGTCGCACGAGAATCTGCTCCACAACTCGCTGCGGATCATGCAGGCCTTCGAGATCACGCGCAGCCAGTCGGGTGTATTCTGGCTGCCGAGCTTCCACGACATGGGGCTCATCGGCGGCATCCTCGTGCCGCTCTACGGCGGCAAGTTCAACGTGCTCATGTCGCCCGTGGCCTTCCTGCAGAAGCCGCTGCGGTGGCTGCAAGCGATCTCGAAGTATCGGGCCACGATCAGCGGCGGGCCGAACTTCGCCTACGAGCTGTGCGTGCGGAAGACGACGCCTGAACAGCGGGCGGGCCTCGATCTCTCCAGCTGGTCGCTGGCCTTCAACGGCGCCGAGCCCGTGCGGCCCGAGACGATCGACGCCTTCGCCGAGGCGTTCGCCGTGAGCGGCTTCCGGCGCGAGGCGTTCTTCCCCTGCTACGGGCTCGCCGAGAGCACGCTGATGGTGACGGGCGGGATGAAGTTCGAGCCGCCCGTCGTCCGGTCGTTCGACGCGGCGGCGCTCGAGACGGGTTCAGCGACCACCCGCGCGGGCTTCGCGCCCGGGGCCCGCAGGCTCGTGGGCTCGGGCCGCGAACTCGACGGCCAGGACGTGCGAATCGTCGATCCTCAGACCTGCGAAGCCCTGCCGCCGGGCAGAGTCGGCGAGATCTGGGTGAGCGGGCCAAGCGTGGCGCAGGGCTACTGGAACCGCGAGGACGCCACCCGCGAGACGTTTGCGGCGATGCTCGCCCGCCCCGATGCGCATTCTCAGACGCAGTCAGCCAAGAAGTGGCGGCCGAATCCCGGGCCCTATCTGCGCACGGGTGACCTCGGGTTTTTCGACACCGGCGAACTGTTCGTGACCGGCCGGCTCAAGGACCTGATCATCGTCCGCGGCCGCAACCATTACCCGCAAGACATCGAACGAACGGTCGAGGAGGCGAGCCCGCTCGTGCGGGCGGGCTCCGTGGCCGCGTTCTCCGTGGACGTGGACGATCGTGAGCGGGTCGTCGTGGTGGCAGAGCTCGAACGCGGCAAGCGCGAGGCCGGCGAGCTCTCGACGGCCTTCGACGAGATTCGCAAGCGGCTGGCGATCGAACACGAAGTGGCCCTCGAGGCGCTCGTGATGGTGCGGCCCAACAGCATCGCCAAGACGTCGAGCGGCAAGATCCAGCGGCACGCCTGCAAGCGGCAGTTCCTCGAGGGCACGCTCGAAGTCGTCGAGCAGCACATCTCGTGGCTCCAGGCGGGCGGCGGCGAGGCCGCGAAACCTGCGGCCCCCGAGCGCGCGGCCTCCGAGACGCCGCGGCTCGCCCGCCTGCGGCCTGTCGGCGAGGCCTCACGGGCACTGCGGCCCGACCGCGACCTGCCGCAGGACGTGGTGCAGACGGTGTTCGACCATGTGCGGCGGATCGCCAAGGAGCGGGCGGGCAACCTCACGCTCGACTCCAACATCGTCGAGCTGGGCCTCGACTCGCTCGAGCGCATGGAGATCGTGGCCAGCCTCGAGGAGGCGTTCGGCGGCCGGTTCCCCGAGCAGGTGCTGCCGCAGATCGAGACCTGCCGCGAGGTGACCGAGGCAATTCTCGACCACATGCCGCTCGACGGCACCAAGCGGGCCGAGACGGCGAAAGTGGTGGCGGATGTCCCGAGCGACACGTTCCGCATCGAAGACTTCCCGGAGGTCCGGGCCCTCGAGCAAAACTTCGCGATGGTGCGGAACGCCGGCCTCGAAAACCCCTACTTCAGCGTCCACGAGGGCCTGACCACCGATCGCACGCAGATCGGCGGCCGCGAGATGGTGAGCTGGGCCACCTACAACTATCTCGGCATGTCGGGTGAGCCGGAGGTGACGCTCGCCGCGAAGGCGGCGCTCGATCGCTACGGCACGAGCGTGTCGGCAAGCCGGCTCGTGTCGGGCGAGAAGGTGATCCACCAGGAGCTCGAGCGGGAAATCGCCCGGTTCGTGGGCACGGAAGACGCGATCACGTTTGTCGGCGGCCATGCGACGAACGAGACGGTGATCGGCCACGTCGTCGGCCCCGGTGACCTCGTGCTGCACGACGCGCTCGCCCACAACAGTCTCTTGCAGGGTGCCGTGCTCTCCGGGGCCCGCCGCCGGCCGTTCCCGCACAACGATTTCGACGCTGCCGAGAAGCTCCTCGCCCAGGTCCGTAGCCAGTATCGGCGCGTGCTCGTGGTGATCGAGGGCATCTACAGCATGGACGGCGACTTCACCGACCTGCCGAAGTTCGTCGGGGTCGCCAAGCGGCACAAGGCGCTCTTGATGGTGGACGAAGCCCACTCGATCGGCGTGATGGGCCCGCGCGGCCGCGGCATCGGCGAGCACTTCGGTGTGAAGCCTGCCGAAGTCGATCTTTGGATGGGCACGCTCTCGAAGGCCTTGGGGAGCTGCGGCGGCTACATCGCCGGCTCCCACGCGCTCGTCCGCTGGCTCAAGTACACGGTGCCAGGCTTCGTCTACTCCGTCGGCCTGCCGCCGGCGGCGGCGGGAGCGGCGCTCGGTGCACTGCGGCTCCTCGATCGCGATCCCGCGCGGGTGGCGAAGCTGCATGACAATGCCCGGCTCTTCCTGCGCCTCGCCAAGGAAGCGGGGCTCGACACGGGGCCGTCGGGCGGCTCGGCCATCGTGCCCGTTATTCTCGGCAACTCGATGAACGCCCTCCGGCTCTCGCGGGCCCTCTTCGCCCGCGGCATCAACGTGCAGCCGATTCTCTATCCGGCCGTCGAGGAGAAGGCGGCGCGGCTGCGATTCTTCATCACGTCGCGGCACACGCCCGACCAGATCCGGCGCACGGTCGCCGCGATGCAGGAAGAACTCGCGAAGATCGACCCGGCGTCCGCTCTGCGGCCCGCGGGCGTCGCGTAAAGCGCGGCCGGCGGCTATAACGCCTGCATGCCCTCCGCTCCAGAAACCACGAGCCACCGGCTCGTGCTGCCCGCCGATTCGAACCATCACGGCACGCTCTACGCCGGCAGCCTCCTGCGCTATGCCCTCGAGGCCGCTTATGCGTCGGCCTGCCGCGGGGCCGGCCCCGGGGCCAACATCATGCTCCGCCGCGTGCTCTCGCTCGAGTGCCGCCGGGGCGTGCCGGTGGGCGCGCTCGTAGAGATCCGCGGCGCGGTGCTCCAGGTGCGGCAGTGCTACCTCGTGGTGGGCGTCGTGGGGATGCCGCTCGACGGCCACACGCTCCCGTGGATGGACGGGCTGCTCGGCTTCGTGCAGGTGGACGCGGCCGGGCAGCCGGTCGAACTGCCGCGTGAGGTGGAGCCGGTGACCGACGCCCAGCTCTGGCAGCCGCTCATCACCCGTCTCGACAAGCTCTCCGAGATCCGCGGCGCCACGGCCGACTGGCTCAATATTTCACCGTGATGCCGAAGTCGACGCCGTTGGTGAACACGTACTCCTGGCCACCGGCCGCCGGGGCGATGCGGTTGTAGACGGGGTTCGCACGGTAGTACGAACTGGTCGGATCGGTGTACCGCGGATCGGTCGGCGGGACCCCTGCCGGCCGGGGGCCCGTGGTCTTCACGATCCACGGGTTCGTGAGACTCGCGGGGGCGTTGGGATTGGTCGGCTCGGCATATGTCGTGGCCTTCTCGACCGACTTGTAGGCAGTGTTCGTCGAAGCCCGGGCGATGCTGCCGAGCCACATGCCGGTGTAACCCGCGTGCAGCGTGATCGCCTGGCTCACCTTGAACTCCGACCCAAACCGCCACTCGCCGATCGGGGAGAATACGAACCGATGCTCCGCCGAATTCGTCGTGTTTGACTGTCCGACACCATACAACTGAAGGAAGAGCGGCGGAGCGTTGACCGATACGGACGGTGTAGTACCCCCCGCCGTCTGCGTGGTGGCCGGGGTGAATGTCGTACGCAGGTAGTCTGCGCCAATCGAGTCGGGAAAGTTCGCGCCCCGGTAAAGATTATTCTGCCAGTTGAAGGCCGCGGTGAACTTGAACTCACTCGAGAATGTCCACCGGCCGGACTGCGTCTCGAAGAGCAGGCCGAATTCAGGCCCCACCATGTTGTTGAACGAGTCAGTCTCCCACGCGCCAACCTGCAGCGGGGTCGACTGCCCGAGGCCGGTGAGTGTATCGACGCCCGTGATTCCCAAGACGTCACCGGCCGACGTGTTGTAGATCCCGAACGTGGTTCCGCCTCCACCGATTTGCGACGTCGTATTTCCTGCGCCGCCGCCGCCGCCAGTTGCTCCGCCGCCAGTCGCGCCGCCCGCACCCGTACCGCCCGTACCGCCCCCACCAGTCGTACCACCACCGCCAGTGGTCCCACCAGCCGTGCCTCCGACATTGAACGGATACTGATTGCTCTCGTACCCGAGACGATAGCGGTCGGCAAATTGGATGAACCGCGGGCCGACTGAGAATCGGGCAGTGCTCCGGCTGCCGCGGCCTCCGAGTTCCCGACGGATGATCGCCGCCGCCCCGGCGCTCTGAATTTCCGTCGAATTGAGCTGCGTAAACTTCTGGGAGATCAGATGATCGGGCGGAGGACTGGTGGCCTCGATGGTGGTCGTCACGAGCGGAACTGCGACGCCGCCCGTCGTCGATTCGCTGGATGTCGTCGTCTGCGTGAAAGTCTGCGTGGGTGATGCTGCAGCGAACTCATTGAGCGTCTGGAATTCCTGCGACTGGCTGCCGACGGTGAAGTAGTTGATGTTCACCCCCTTGCCGTCGTAGATCCAGCCACCCTCGTAGCGATTGCCCCAGGCCATCTTCGTGCGCATCCAGCTCGTATTGAGATCGAGCTGCAATGGATCGGCACCGAAGATATAGATGCCACCGATGATGTTCGCGGCAGACGTACCGGATGCCTGAATCGAGGCGTTGTTGAGCTGCACGATCGCCTGCGGCGAGATCGGCTGGTTGGGGATCAAGTAGCCGCCCTTGTCGGTCTGGCCGACTCCGCGCACGTTCGGCGGCGTAATGCCCCAGTAAAGCCGGTCGTAGTTGAAGAAGATGCCCTCGCTCGGCTCGGGGTAGATCTCGTAGTCCTGCAGGTCCGGCGGGGCGAACAGCTGGAAGTCGTAGAAGTCCTGGTCGGGCAGGAGCGGCATCCAGTCGCCGGCCCGCGACGGCATCACGATCGCAGAGGCGACCGCGAGCGTCAGGATCAGTCTTTCGAGCCGTCGGAAAGTCGTGTTCGTAGCCATCGCTGTAGTCCTGGGGAGCAGGAGCCGGTTTTCCGCACACGCGGATTGCTCGTCTGATATCGGTCGCGCCGGTCGTCCGAGTTGACGAAACTTGGCAGACCTTGCCGTCTGACGAAGTTTTTTCAGTCAGGCTGGAAAAAACTGGCAGTCGAGGCGGGGTCGGGTATTCTGCGGGAAGCCCTGTTTGGGTCCCCGCGAGGAGCCGTCTTTATGATCCGAATGATCCGACCGTGCCCAGCTGCCGCCCCGCTTGCCGCCCTGCTCCGGCTTGCCTGCCTTACCACGGCTCTCGTCGCCGGCCTGGCTTCCCCCGCAACCGCCGAGCCAGGCGTGGCGGAAGAGGTCGGCTTCCTCCGGCTCTCGCGGGATGGCGCGGGAGGGCCCGTGTCGCTCGACACGTCGATCGTCCGCTACCGCGAGACGCCCGAGGCAGCGGCCCGCGCGGGCCGGCAGACGCCAGTGGAGGTCGATCTCGTCGGTGCGGTCCACCTAGGCGGCAAACCGTATTACGACACGCTCGACCGCGTGTTCCGCGGCTACGACGTCGTGCTCTATGAACTCGTGGCCCCCGACAACGCCCGCGTGCCGAAGCCGGGCCGCAAGCCGGCCGGGGCGATCGGCTCCGCCCAGCAGGGGCTCACGAAGATGCTCGGGCTCGAGTTTCAGCTCGAGCAGATCGACTACACGGCCAAGAACTTTATCCACGCCGATCTCTCTCCCAAGGAATTCGAGGCCGCGATGGCCAAGCGGGGCGAGTCGTGGTGGAGCATGTTTTTCAAGCTCATGAAGGAGGGATCGGCCCGGGCCGAACGCGGTGCTGCCAAGGGAAACGCCGACGTGGGCTTCGGCGACCTCTTCGGGCTGTTCTTCGGGAGCAACCGCGAGGTTCGCCTGCGGCGGGTCATGGCCGAGCAGTTCACCGACATGGACGTGCTCACGGCCGCCTTCGGCGGTGAGGAAGGCTCGTCGCTGATCACCGATCGCAACGCTGCGGCCCTCGACGTGCTGCGCGACGAGATCAAGCGCGGCCGGCGGCGAATCGCGATCTTCTACGGCGCCGCCCACATGGACGACTTCGACGAACGGCTCCGCACCGACTTCGCGATGGAGCCGTTCGAGACCGACTGGCTCGAAGCCTGGGATCTACGGCTGCCGAAGTGACGACGCCTACGCCGGCACGCGGATGAGTCGGTTCCACGCTGTGGCGGTGAGGCTGGCCTGCCGCAGCACCTCATCGTAGCCGAGCGACTCCACCGCCTCGCCAACGGCGGAAAACTCGAACGTGCCGGCGTAGCCGTGTTCAACCAACCCGGCAACGAGGGCCGACAAGGGATGCGTGCCCTGCCCCGGCGGTAGCCGCTCCGCATCGATGAACGGCGCTCCGCGCCCGTCGGCCACTTGCACGACGGCCGTCAGCGGCGCGAGCCGGCCAAGGAGCATGAACAAGCCGCGATCGTGGCCAAACTGCCAGAGATCGAGGGCGAGCCGCACGGCCGGGTGGTCGAATCGCTCGACCCATTCCGCTGCCGCGACCGGGCTCGTGAGGAAACTCCCCCCGGCAGCCGCTCCGGGGTGCATCGGCTTGAGCGCCAGCGTGACACCGCGAGCGAGGGCCTCTGGTGCCACGACGTCGAGGGCATCGGCGAGCAGCCGATGGGCGTGGCTCCGCGTGTGGCCGCCGCGGCAGCCACTGTGCACCACGAGCACGTCGGCCTCGAGTTCGGCCGCGGCGTCGATCGCCTCCAGGGCGTCGTCCACGCCCTCGCAAAACGATCGTCCGTCGCCGCCGGTGAATCCACCGGCCCACTGCAGGCTCGACACGCGCACGCCCGCCTGCTGCACGAGCGTTCGGGCTTCAGCGATGCCGATGTCCGACACCTTCGTGCGCCACAGCGAGATCGCGTCGAACCCATGCCGCACGATGTGGTCGAGCTCGTCGGCGAGTTCCCATCGAAACGTGGTCAGTTCACTGATCGACGCATGCACCATGACGCAAACGCTCTCCTCTCCGGGGCACCTGCAACGGCCTGCAGCATGAGGCCCGCCTGAAACGGTGAGGAGTATGGGACGGCCTCGCGCGGACTGTCCAGATGAAGTTCTCGCACCGCGCGCGACGCTGTACGCATGTGCGGCTTGCCAAAGTCACGCAGGTTTTTTCGGCGCGTCGACGCCGCGTCACTGCGCCATGAGATCGACGCACACGAGCCGGCCCGCCCCGCGCACGAAGAGCAGGCCTCGCGCCACGACCGGCGCCGCCCAGCAGGGCGGTGACAGCAGGGGCGTGCTGTCATCGGCGAGCAGCCGCGCCCGCGACACCTCCTGAAATCGCTCTGGCACGGCCTTCGCGAGCAACAGTTCGCCAAACTCGCCGAGGATCACGAGATGCCCGGCGACGAGCACCATGCTCGCCCGGCCGAGGCCCGGCTCGCTCCACTGCACGGCTCCGGTCTTCCACTCCACGCACACCGCGAGCGCATCGCCGGCATTCCGCCCGCTCGAGCCGTAGAGGTGCCCGCCGTACACGATCGGCGTCGCCCAGTGGGCCATGAGCGACGATCTCGGCCGGGGAGTGCGATCGCGGCGGACCAGCCGCGGATCGCCGCCGGCGAGGTCGAGGAGCACACTGCCCGGCCCATAACACTCGGAGAGGAGTACTTCGTCGCCCGCGACGACCGGGCTCGCCGCGATCGCACTGAACAGTTCATTGGCCCGCCAGCGAAATTCCGCGAGCACCGCTCCCGATGCGGGATCGACCACGAGCAGATCGTTGCGCATCCAGGCCAGGATTCGGGGCCGGCCGCCGATCTCGGCGAGCACCGGCGCCGCGTAGCTCGCCAGTTGGCTCGAGCAGCGCCACCGCTCGCGGCCGGTGGCGAGATCGAACGCCACGAGCCCGCTGTCGAGCCCTTTCACGAGATCGAGCCGCTCCGGCGCCGCGGGCGCCACACCCGGCGGGCTGCCCCCGACCTGCACCACGACGAGGTCATCACTCCCCACCCGCACCACGAGCGGCGCCGCGCCGACGCCGAAAAAGTTTTGCACGACGTGGTAGTCGGCCGTGGTGTCGACGCTCCACAGGCTCGCACCGTTGGCGAGCGATCGGCACTCGAGCCTGCCCTCGGGGCCAAACGTGAGCACGCGGTCGCCGTGGATCACCGGCGCAGCCCGCGGCCCGCCGTCGTAGCCGAACGTGTCGCGGTAGTCGCTCGCGTACGCCGCGTCCCAGAGCGGCGTGCCGGTCTCGGCCTCGAAGCACCGCGTGCGCATGCGATCGTCAACACGATCGAACATGACGATCCGGCCCCGCGCGACTGCCGGGGCGCAGTAGCCCTCGCCGAGCGGCACGTGCCACGCCACCCGGGGCCCTCCGGCTGGCCAGGGCGTCGCGATCCCCGTGCAACCGCTGCGGCCGTTTCCGGTCGGCCCGAGAAACGCCCCCCAGTCTTCGCCCGCCCTCGTGGAAAGATCGGGCAGGTCGGCCGCTGGGATCCCGACGCCGGAAGCGATCACCGCGACCGCGAGCATCGCCCGTATACTCCGCATGATCACTCCCTCCACGGATGGCTGTTTCACCCCAGGCTACACCCGATGCCGCAGGAAAAAGAGGTCCGTGTGGGCCGGGTCGTGATTCCGGCCGCGGGGCTCGAGTGGCAGTTTGTCCGGTCGAGCGGGCCGGGCGGGCAGCATGTCAACCGCACGAGCAGCAAGGCCGTGCTGCGGTTCGACGCCCGGCATTCGCCCTATCTGCCGGAAGACGTGCGGAGCCGGCTGCTGGAGCATGAACGGCCACGGCTCACCCGCGAGGGGGCGCTGCTGATCACGAGCCAGAAGCACCGCGACCAGCCGCGCAACATCGCCGACTGCCTCGCAAAACTGTCCGCCATCGTCGCCCGCGCGCTGGTGGCCCCGAAGAAACGCCGGCCGACGAAGACGCCGCGGTCGGTCGTGAAAAAACGGCTCGCGGGAAAACGCCACCGCTCGGAAACCAAGCGGCTACGCGGCCGAATCGGCGACTGACGCGCCCCCGCCGCGATCAGCGTGGCCGGCATTGGTATACTTCGTCGAGCAGTCGGCACGACGCCGAAGGCACCGCCCGCGAAGGACCCGTTCATGCCATCGCCCCGCGACATCGACACCGTGCTCAAGGGCTGGGAGTTCAAGCCCGGCGAGGTGAGCGCCCGCCTCTTCAAGGCCCGCAGCGGCCGCGAAGTGCTGCAGATGCGGGTCGACATGGGGGTGCTCCAGATGGAGACCGACCTGCGGCCCGACGGCAGCCGGCCACACGGTGCCGAAACGTATTACGACTATCTCGTGGGCGAGGCGATCCGCGAGGGCGGCTCCTTCAGGCTCTCCCGCGAGCAGTGTGCGGAAGCCGACCGTGAGTTCGTGCAGTATTACCACCGCCGCATCTGCTGGCTCGCTCTCCGCGAATACTCCCGGGCCGCCAAAGACGCCGATCACAGCCTGGCGTTTATGGACTTCGTGCGGGAGCACTCTCCCGACGACGAATGGACGCTCTCGCACGAGCAATACCGGCCGTTCGTGCTCTTCCACCGCGTACAGGCCGGCGCCCTCGCGATTCTCGAAGACCAGAGCCCCGAGGCCGCGATCGCCGAAATCAACCGCGGGCTCCAGCGGTTTCGTGACCTGTTCGATCGCTACGACGCTGCCGACCAGTACTCCGAAGACGAGCTCGTGAAGCGGCTCGAGGAGATGCGGGAGAGCGTTCGCCAACGCTACGACGTGGGCCGCACGCTCGACGAACAGCTGGCCGACGCCGTGCACTCCGAAAACTACGAACTCGCCGCAAAACTCCGCGACCGCATGCGGCGTGCCCAGACCGCCCCAGCCGCCGCCCCCGGCGATTCGACCGGCGCGGCATGAAAATTTTTCACGGTCGACGCCCGTTCTGACAGGCCCAGGGGCTCCCGCCTGCGAAAACTTTGCCGACCGTGACGGCCGGGCGCGTCAACCTGGGCTGACCAGGAGGGCGCGAATTCGATTTTGGCAACCCTCACGGCACGCACGCGATTTGGCGCGCAGAATGCACTGGAGGGATGTCGCTGCCGGCCCGCCGGCAACTCGACCCGCCCCAGGAGGCCCAGCCATGAACACCGCCCACCCCGCCGTCGCGAGCCGCCCCGAATCGTCCGTTGCCACGCCGCACGTGATGCTCGTGGGAGACACCGAGTGCGTCGTCCGGGTGATGCCGCTCTGCCCGATCGCCGACGTCCTCGGCTTCGAGCACGAGATAGCGGCTGCTGGCGCGATCGACGCCGGCACGATCGCCGACCTCCTCGACTCACGCATGATCGCCCCGCCGCGGCCCCGCCGCCGCCGCGACCGCGCCGTCAGCTCCCGCGCCGTCTTCTACGTCGCGGAGTAGGTTGGCCGAAGATCGCTGAATTCATGTGCGCCGGCTCGGGGCTACCCCGTACCGTCTCGCCGGACGCTCACTGCGGCCGTCCTGGCCTCCGCTCGCTCGGACCTGCCTGCGCTTCGGCATCCTGCCTGCGCTGGTCAGCTACGCCGTCTCAACGGCAGGGGTAACCCCGAGCCTCCCCGTCCTGATTGAGTTGAGGAGGCTTCGGGCTCCCCGTGTCCCGCTCGCCGGCGTATTTGACCAGCGGAGCCATGGATGGCGCAGCGCAGGCAAATCCGAGTGAGCCGGAGCCTGGAGGGCGGAGGCGAACGTCCGGCGAGCGGGATATGGGGAGCCCGAGGCCGGCGCGCCCGAACGTGCGGCGCGATAGGGGCGTGGTACACTTCGCCGCATCATGGATCAGCCGCTCACGTTGCCGCCCGGCCGCGATATTCGGCTCGCCGATTTCGATCCCGGCTTCACGGAAGGGCTCGATCGCGAGGCGGCCGAAACAGAGACACGCCGGCACTGCGACAAGCTCGACGAATTGGCCTATCGGCTGTTCGCTGAAGCCAAACGGGCGGTCGTGGTCGTGCTCCAGGGGATCGACACGTCGGGGAAGGACGGCACGATCCGGATGCTCGCGAGCGGGATCAGCCCGCAGTGCCTCGATGTGAAAAGCTTCAAGGCGCCGAGCGCGCTGGAACTATCGCACGACTTTCTGTGGCGGGTGCATGCGGCGATTCCGCCCCACGGCACGATCGGTGTCTTCAATCGGTCGCACTATGAAGATGTCGTCGTGGTGCGGGTCCGCAAGCTCGTGCCGAAAGACGTCTGGCAGGGCCGCTACGGCCAGATCAATGCCTTCGAGAAGCTGCTCCACGACGGCGGGCTTACGTTCGTGAAGTGCTTCCTGCACATCAGCAAGAAGGAACAGCGGGAGCGGCTCGAGGAGCGGCTCAAGGACCCGAAGAAGCAGTGGAAGCTCGGGCCCGACGACCTCGCCGACCGGCAGCGGTGGGACGAGTTCACGCAGGCCTACGACGCTGCGCTCACCGAGTGCAACACGGCCCACGCGCCCTGGCACGTGGTGCCGGCCGACAAGAAGTGGTATCGCAACCTCGTCGTGGCCCGGCTCGTCCGCCAGACGCTCGAGCGGCTCGATCCGCAGTTTCCGAAGTTCGACTCAAGCCTGCTCACGAAGCTCGATTGACCCGTAAACCCTGACTGCATGAACGGCATCCCACTCCTCGATCTCGATCTCTGCCGCGTCCGGCAGCAGCGGCTCCGCGACCGGCTCGCCGCTGAGGGGCTCGATGGCCTCGTCGTCGTGATGCCGGAGCATGTCCAGTATCTCACCGGCCATCGCTGGGACTTTCGCTTTGCGCCACTCGCTGCGATCGATGCGGCTGGCTGCACGCTCCTCGTGTGCCCCGACAAGCCGGTCGAGCGGGCGGCGGCCGACGATGTGCGCACCTACGAGGCCAAGTGGCGGTCGACACTGCGGAACGATCAACGCGAGGCCACTGCGAAGGTGCTCGCCGACTGGCTCGCCGCCCGGCCGACGTGGCGGCAGGTGGGCGTGGAGTTTTCCGCATGCCCGCCGCACGTGACGCGGCTCTTTCCGCAGGCGAGCGTCATCGACATCGAACCGGCCCTGTGGACGCTGCGCCGGCGAAAGGACTCCGACGAGCTCGAACTGCTGCGCGGGGCGATCGCCGCGGCCGGAGCCATGTACGAGGCTGCCCGCGACATGATCGCCCCGGGCGTCTCGGAGCTCGACGTCTTCTCGAGGCTTCAGGCGGCGGCCGTGGCAGCGTGCGGCGAGATGCTCACCGGCACGGGCAACGACTACGCCTGTGGCGCGCGGGGCGGCCCGCCGCGAGCCCGCGCGTGCAACGCGGGCGAGCTCTACATTCTCGATCTCGGGCCCGCCTACCGGGGCTACTTCGCCGACACGTCGCGGGCCCTCGCCGTCGACCGCCGGCCGACGGACGTCCAACTCGCGGCCTGGAAGCATGTCTGCGAGGCGCTCGCACTCGTCGAGCGGATCGCGAAGCCAGGTGTGAGCTGCCGGGCGATCTACGCAGAAGTGCAGGCGTGGCTGGCGACGGCGCCGGTCGGCACGTGGTCAAGCCATCTGGGCCACGGCATCGGCCTGTGGGTGCACGAAGCGCCGCACTTGAACCCGAATTGGGACGACGTGCTCGAAGTGGGCGACGTGATCGCCGTCGAGCCAGCTCTCTACGCGCCGGAACTCGCGAGTGGCATACGGATCGAGAACGACTACCTCGTCACCGAGACGGGGCTCGTGAACCTGAGCCCGTTTCCGCTGGAGATGTGAGCTGAGCGTACAAGGCCTCGTGGCCCGCGGCCATCGTGGCGAACGTGTGCCGTTCGCGGACGCGGGCATGCCCTGCCGCACCGAACGCGGCGGCCCGCGTCGGATCATCGAGCACCGCGCGGAGCGCCCGAGCCAGATCGGCTGGATCGTTCGGCGCGTGCAGCAGCCCGGCCGCGCCGTCGAGCAGTTCGGGGAACGTGCCGTGATCCGGAGCCACTACGGGCACTCCCGCCGCCATGGCCTCGATCACCGGCAGCCCTTTCGCCTCCGGGTGCGCCGTGGGCATCGCGAACACATCGCACCGTTCGAGCAGCCGGAGTTTGCCCGGCCGATCCACCTGCCCGAGCCAGGTGAAGCGATCGGCCACGCCGAGGTCGGCCGCGAGCCGACGGCACTCGGCGAGATACGGGGCCTCGGCACCGCTTGTCGCCCCGGCGGCCATGAGTTCAACGTCGTGCGATGCCGCGAGCGTCGCGACCGCCCGAATCAGCTGCTCAAGCCCCTTCTCGGGGCACAGCCGCGCCAGCGACCCGATCACGTATCGGCCTCGCCTCCCGGCCCGCCGCGCGGCGAGATCGGGCGGCCCAGCTGGAAAGCCCGCAAGATCGACGCCGTGCCGCACGACCGAGATCTTTTCCGGCGGCACTCCGAGATAGTCGGCCATGAAGCCGGCGAAGAAGTGATTGAGCGCCACGAAGTGGTCGACGTCGCGGCTTCGCTCCCGCAGGAGTTGGCGAATCTCGCCGTAGTGCGGCTTCGGAATCTGCTCGATGAAGATGTCTTCGCCCGACAGGCTGCAGACGATCTTCGCGCCTGTGACATCCTTCACGCGCCGCGCCAGGCCGACCAACAGCGCGTTCGACAGATGCACCACGTCGGGCTTCACCTCGGTCGCCAGCCAGCGGGCGAGCTTCTCGACCTCCTTGCGTTGGTGCCCTGCCTCGCCGGCGAGCGTGGACGCGGTGAGGCCGCCGAGATCGGCGGGCTTCGTGTCGCTCGTGCGGCTCGAGAGCCACGCGAGCAGGCCTCGGCCGTCGAGCAGGCGGTCAAGCCACCAGGGCGTGTGGCGAAACAGCGGCACGTGCTCCTGCAGCCACACGTTCACGCCGCCACACACGACCCGTAGTTCGGCGACGTTTTCCTCGTCCGTCGTGGTCGGCACGTAGGCCGGCACGAGGATCGCATCGCGGCCGCCCGCCCGCAGGGCCCGCACGAGCGCGTTGTCGTGGAGGCAGGAGCCACAGATCCGCCCTCCCGCTCCGGCCGTGATCTGGACGATTTTCATGCGAAGGTGGCCGACGCGGCTCAGGCGCCGCCGCGGCCTTCCAAGTGGACGAGCACGAGCGCGAGGTCGGCTGGCGTGATCCCGCTCACGCGGCCCGCCTGCTCGAGCGTCCGGGGCCGTACGCGGTCGAGCTTCTCACGGGCCTCGGCCCGCAAGTGGCGCACCGCCGCGTAGTCGAGCCCCTCAGGAATCACGCGGTCGGCCTGCCGCCGCCGGCGCTCGATCTGCTCGCGCTCGAGCGCGAGGTAGCCCGCATACCGGATATCGCTCGCGATCTGCGCGGCCGCCTCGCGCGACACCGCGGCGAGTTCGGGCGCGGCGGCGACAGCCTCGGCCCAGCCGAACTCCGGCCGCTTGAGAAGCTCTGCGAGCGGCACGCCGTTCACCCGCCGCGTGGCGAGCGTCGCCTGCGTGGCCTCGATCTCGGCCGACTTGGCGGCGAGCCGTGCGGCTCTCTCGGGCTCCGCGAGCCCGAGCCGAGCGGCCACGGGCGTGAGCCGGCGGTCGGCGTTGTCGTGCCGCAGGGCGAGCCGGTGCTCGGCGCGGCTGGTGAACATGCGATAGGGCTCGTCGACGCCCTTCGTGACGAGGTCGTCGATCAACACGCCGATGTACGACGCGTCGCGCTCGAGCACGAGCGGCTCGCGGCCCGCGGCGGCGAGCGCCGCATTCGCCCCGGCCACGATCCCCTGCGCCGCTGCCTCCTCGTAGCCCGTCGTGCCGTTGATCTGCCCGGCGCAAAAAAGCCCGCTCACTCGCTTGCTTTCGAGCGACACGGTGAGCTGGTCGGGCGGGCAGTAGTCGTATTCGACGGCATAGCCGTAGCGCATCACCTGGGCCCGCTCGAGCCCCGGCACCATCCGGATCATGGCATCCTGCACGTCGCGCGGCAGGCTCGTGGAGATCCCATTCACATAGATCTCCTGCGTGCGCCGCCCCTCCGGCTCGAGAAACAGCTGGTGGCTCTCTTTGTCGGCAAACCGCACGACCTTGTCTTCGATGCTCGGGCAATACCGCGGCCCGCGCGACTCGATTTGGCCGGTGTACATCGGCGCCCGGTGCAGGTTCGCCCGGATGAGATCGTGGATCTCCGGCGTCGTCCGCGTGATCCAGCAGACCATCTGCTCCTGCTCGATGCGGTCGGTCAAAAACGAAAATGGCTGCGGATCAACGTCGCCCGGCTGGACGTCGAGCCGCGAAAAATCGATCGACCGCGCAAGCAGCCGGCAGGGCGTGCCGGTCTTGAACCGATCGATCCGGATCCCGACGCGCTCGAGGGCCCGGCTCACACCGACCGTGGTTCCCTCCCCCGCCCTGCCACCGGGCGTTTGCGCCTCGCCGGTGTGCATGACGGCCTGCAGGAAGGTGCCGGTCGTGAGTACGACGGCCGCCGCCCGATACTCGGCATCGCCCCGCACCCGCACGCCCGCGACCCGCCACTCGGGCCGCCCGTGGCCTGACGCGCCCGCCGACTCGACGATCAGATCCTCGACTGTCTCCTGCCGGAGCGCGAGGCCCTCCGTCTCCTCGACGATCCGCTTGGCCTCCATCTGATAGAGCTTCTTGTCGGCCTGCGCCCGCGGCCCGTGCATCGCCGGCCCCTTCGAGCGGTTGAGCACGCGAAACTGGATGCCAGTCGCGTCGATGACCCGGGCCATCACGCCACCGAGCGCATCGACCTCACGCACGAGCTGCGCCTTGCCGACGCCGCCGATCGCCGGATTGCAGCTCATCTGGCCGACGGTGTCGCAATTCGCCGTGAGCAGCGCCACCCGCGCCCCAAGCCGCGCCGCGGCGCACGCCGCCTCCACGCCGGCGTGCCCGGCGCCGACGACGATCACGTCATAGTCGTAGCGACACGTCATGCGCTCGAGTGTACCACCCCGGCATAGCGATTCAGGCTGACTTAACCTAATGCGCCGGCTCGGGGTTACCCCGTACCGTCTCGCCGGACGCTCACTGCGGCCATCCTGGCCTCCGCTCGCTCGGATGTGCCTGCGCTCCGGCTTCCTGCCTGCGCTGGTCACATACGCCGTCTCAACGGCAGGGGTAACCCCTCGCCTCCCCGTATTCCAGTTGAGGAGGCTTCGGGCTCCCCGTGTCCCGCTCGCCGGCGTATTTGACCAGCGGAGCCATCTTCACGCGAACACCCGGCATCGTGCCGCTGTTCGCTTGGCGGGCCTCCGCCCGCTGGTGCAAAACCGGGCCTCCGGCCCTGGCGTTCGCGTGGGGAGCCGAGCTTTGCTCGGCGACCGTAAGCCGGCGCTGACGCCGGGACGGCGGCGACGGCGCGACATTCGCCAGGCGCAGCGCAGGCAAATCCGAGTGAGCCGGAGCCTGGAGGGCGAAGGCGAACGTCCGGCGAGCGGGATATGGGGAGCCCGAAGCCGGCGCGGGCGAGCTGACGCACGATAGCCAAGCCGTCCGAATCACGCAGCAGCGCGGCGCGGGGGCGTGAGCTTGAAGAGCGAGAAGATCTCGTCGGCGGTGAGGCCGCTCGAGGCGGGGGCTTCCGCCTGCGAGAGGATCGTGTCGGAGAGGTCGCGCTTCGAGCGCAGCACTTCGTCGATCCGCTCCTCGATCGTGTCGACGGAGAGATACCGCGTGACGGTGACGGCGCCGACGGCGCCGATCCGGTGGGCGCGGTTGATGGCCTGGTCCTCGATCGCGGGGTTCCACCAGCGGTCGAAGAGGAACACATATTGCGAGAACTGGAGATTGAGGCCCACGGCTCCGGCACCGTACGAGAGCAGCAGCACGCCGTGCTTCTTGTCGTGCTTGAACTTTCGGATCGCCTCGTCGCGGGCGGCAGTGGACATGCCGCCGTGGTATTCGAGGGCGCCGAATCGCTCCAGCCGGTCCTTGAGCCGGCCGAGGGTCTGCACCCATTGGCTGAACACCAGCGACTTGCGGCCGCTGGCATGGATCTCCTCGAGTTCGGCCTCGAGGCAGTCGAGCTTCGCGCTCTCGCCGGTGGCCGTGTCGAAGTTGCAGATCTGCTTGAGCCGGAGCACGAGCTCGAACACGTTTTGGATCGTCGCCTCGTTGCCGAGCGCCGAGAGCCGCAGCACGCCCTCTTCCTCGGCCCGGCGGTAGGTCTCGCGCTGCTCCGGGGAAAGCTCGATCCGCTCATCGCGATTGAGCCGGGGTGGCATGTCGGTGAGCACCTTGTCTTTCGTACGCCTGAGCACGTGGTCGGCGGCTGCAGCGCCGAGGGCCCGGGGCGACATCCGGTCGTTGAGGTGGCCCGGAGCCACGAATTCGAAGAGCGACACGAGGTCTTCGGCGCTATTCTCCACGGGCGTGCCGGTGAGAGCCCAGCTGCGGCTCCGTTTGAGATCCCGGATGGCGTGGCTCGTCTGGCTCGATCGATTCTTGATCCGTTGGGCTTCGTCGAGCACGACGAGGTCGAACTCGAGCCCCAGTTCTGCCACGAGCTCGCGGTCGCGCACCACGGCCTCGTAATTGGCGAGCTTCACGGGCACGTCGGTGAGCGACCACTGCCAGCGGCGGCGGGCCTGCTCCCCTTCGATCACGGCGACGACGAGCTCCGGCGCCCAGTCGGCGAGCTCGCGGGCCCAGTTGGAGACGAGGCCCTTCGGGCAGACCACGAGCACCCGCTTGGCCTGTCCCGAGCGAATGAGCAGCCGCAGCGACGAGATCGCCTGCATCGACTTGCCGAGCCCCATTTCGTCGGCCAGCACGGCGCCGTGCCGCGGCAGCAAAAACGCCATGCCGTCGAACTGAAACGGAAACGGCTGCCGGGGAAACTCGAGCCGGCTCGTCTCCAGGATCGTCTCGAGATGGGGCTGGAGCAGAAAGAAGAATCGCTCCGAAAGCTTGACGACGTCGCGCGGCGGCGTGATCCGCGTGCGCCGCGGAGCAGGCGGCTCCGCCGGAGGCGGCGGCTCGCCCGGCGCTCGCCGGCCAGGCGTGGCACGCGGCGGCGCGAGTGCCGCTGGCGCCACGGCGGGGGCGAAGGAAAAACTGCTGACCGCCGGCCGCACGTCGAGCAGCGGCAGCCGCACGACTCTCGGCTCTGAGAACTCGATGGGTAGCCGCAGGGCCGACGGTCCCGCGATCCGCGGATCGACGGCGGGCAGCACACGCACGCCGGGCAACGCGAGGTCCGCGACACGGAAGGAACGCACTGCTGCGGCAGCTGCGGTGGGCCCTGTCATGGCATGGCCGCGGCGGCTAGTGCCGCTGCGCCTCCTCGATGGCGGCGCGGATGCGATCGAACGGTTCGTGGAGATCGACGACGGCGGCCAGCGGCTCGAGCCGTTCGCGGAGCACGGTCTCCGCGGCGGGGTCTGCGCCCGCGGCGGTCACCTTCGCGGTGCCGAGTTCGAAGCCGGCCGCAGCGTCGGCCCGGGTGACGAGCGCGACCGGCAGATCCGTGTGCGGCCGCACCGCGAGCATCGAATCGAGGTCGGTGAGCACGACGAGCGGCTCGACCGAGGCCTCGGCGAGCAGCGCCGCCCCGATCTGCTGCCCGTGAAGGTGCCCCTGCAGCGTCGCTCCATACAGAATCTGCTGGGCGCGCGAGACTTTGACGGGCGCGGTGCAATGGAACTCGAGCGGCCGCCCAGCCGCATCGACGAGCAGGTAACCCCCAAAGAGCCCGTGCGTTGGCGAATCAACGACGGTGAGGAAGCCGTAGGCCGAGGACGACGATGGCTGCTCCATGGGCGTCGGCTGCAGGTCGCTTGATGCATGGGCCCGCACCATGCGGCCCTTCGACCTGTCCATCGGGCGTCGCTGCGGCCCACTTGAGGCCGCCTCCGGCCCTGCGGCCCGATCGCCGCCGCACTGCCCTGCGCCACAAACTGGGAAAACCCTGACGGCCGCGTCCATGGAAACTCGGACCCATCCTGCCTACGATACGTGATCGGGAAAGTGCCGACCGGCAGCCGATCCAGCCTCCAGGAGCCCGCGGTCATGCAAGACGGACCTCCGGTGTTTACCCAACTCGACATCTCGGCGAACTCCGTGACGACGGGAGCGAATCCCGCGATCAATGCCGACCCTCACGAAACCACCCGCTTGCTGCGCGACATGATCGCGCTCCAGATGAAGTCGTGCGAGCTGCTCGCCGAACTCGTCAATCAAGTCTCGCTCCAGCAGCGGCAGCGGGTCGCCGAACTCAAAGCCTGGAAGGAGGCCAACCCGGAGCTCGCAAAGTCGTGCCGGCAAGCGGCCGAGTCGCTCTCCAAGGTGCACACGGAGTTTCTCGCCGGCATCGCCCGCGACGCCGCCGAGAACGCCGACGACTTCGCCGACAGCGAATACGCCCTCGGCGAGTTCATCGACCGCCACGGCCCCCGGCTCGCCCACTTCAACGGCGTCCTTCAGCTCTTCGCGCAACTCGGCGCTCCCCTGCCCCCCGCCGGACCAGCGAATAATGGTTAGCTCAGGAAAAGGGTAGGCGAGGGGGTCGGCGAACGCTCGAGGAGCCTTGGGCCGCTGCGGCCCACGCGACAAGACTTTTGCCGCCCTCGAGCCGGTGCTATATCCACGACTCGAAAACAGTTCTCAAGGAGCACACTCATGGCCACGGCCACCCCTGCCAATCCCCCTGTCTTCGACGTCGCTAGCGACGCCGCCACCGCGGAGGCCCGCGCCGTGCTCGATGCCCACACCGTCGAGATGATGGCCTGGCACTTCCATCCGTCGACCGGCTGCCCCTTCTGGCTCGACTACGCGACGAAGCTCACCTTCAATCCGCTCACCGATGTGAAGTGCTACGCCGACCTCAGGAAATTTCCCCCGTTCGAAGACGAGTGGCTCCGCGGAGGCCCGGTGCGGCGCTGGGTGCCGAAGGGCCTCGCCGACCAGCCGTGCTACGTATTCGAGACGGGCGGCACCACGGGGATCCCGAAGTCGCGTTACAACTCCCGCGACTTCCGCACCGACTACGAGATGTTCAGCGACACGCTCCCGGAGGAATATTTCCCCAAGGGGGCCAACTGGCTGATGCTCGGCCCCTCCGGCCCACGGCGGCTGCGGCTCTCGATCGAGCACCTCGCGCAGTATCGCGGCGGCATCTGCTTCTGCGTCGATCTCGATCCCCGGTGGGTGATCAAGCTCATCCAGAAAGGCTGGATGGAACATCTCGAGGCCTACAAGCAGCACTGCATCGACCAGGCGATCACGGTCCTCGAGGCCGGCCACGACGTCCGCTGCATGTTCACGACGCCGAAGCTCCTCGAAGCCCTCGCCCTCGCGCTCGAGAAGAAGGGCACCACGATCCGCAAGGCAGGCATCACCGGCATCTTCTCCGGCGGCACCGAGTTCACGCCGCAGTGGACGCGATTCGCCGTCGAGGAACTCCTCGACGGCGCCTTCATGACGCCCACCTACGGCAACACGCTCATGGGTCTGGCAGCTTCGCGGCCCGTCGTGCCCGCCGACGGCTACACGATCGCCTACTACGCCCCGCAGCCCCGGGCGGTGATCGAGGTCGTGGACTTCGACAACCCCGACGAGCTCGTCCCCTACGGTGGCACGGGCCGCGTCCGCCTCACGACACTCACGAGGGAAACGTTCATCCCCGGCTTCCTCGAACGCGACGAAGGCGAGCGCGAGCTGCCCTACGCCAAGTACCCGTGGGACGGCATCAGCGGCGTCCGCCCCTTCCGCGCCTTGGCGGCGACGACAACGGTCGGCGTGTATTGATCGCACGTTCTGGTCAACGCGCCCAATCCGGCTCGGGGTTACCCCGTACCGTCTCGCCGGACGCTCACTTCAGCC
>Ga0214921_10004080_pt1 | contig 21854 bp, 22 predicted proteins | sample LL1505_MetaG_FD_177992 | JGI IMG/M metagenome (GOLD analysis project Ga0214921, IMG submission 177992) | Freshwater microbial communities from Lake Lanier, Atlanta, Georgia, United States - LL-1505 | ecosystem: Environmental > Aquatic > Freshwater > Lake | place: USA: Georgia | collected... | reverse complement strand
ATCAGAGACTACCTTAGCAGCAGCCTGACGTCTGGTATTTTTAAGAATGTATTTTGTGGTTGCCATTTTTATTCTTCTTTATTTGCTTGCATGTAATCTCTTACAGTACTCATATAATCGGCACTTAAAGTAATTTTACTCTGAACCCATTCAGCCATGTTTGTATCGTCCTCTAGCATATCATGAACGGTTTGTGCATTAGCAATAATGGATCTCAATTGAGATTTAGCCATATCACCCTCATAATCGTACTCGCGAGGATCTTTTGCTTCGGCTATCTTCTTAGCTGTCTTAGTTGCAATAGCCATCTTCATTCCCATGGGCATACCTGGGTTATCTTTTTCTATAGCCTTAGCAACATCTTCCCGCTTCTTAATCTCAGCAGGAGTAAGATGTTTTTCTATTAACTTATTCCTCAGATGGAACAGGTTCATCTTCTTCTTCCTGGTTATAGAGGGACTGGGCTAACTCAATTTTTCTTGCATCTAAAGCATCTGTTAATTTATTTGAAAGGGCGGATTCAAAACCACCCTTTGCATCAGTATTGTTTCCATCAATGATATCATCAATCATCCTGTTAATAATTTCTGTAGTATCCACAATGATCTCCTTAATAATATATTATTTATCCACCGGGGGCGGCGTTAGTCTCGCGACTTAAAGCTGCTGCTTGGACCGAGCCAGGCATGCCCGGTTGTATTTCAACCTGGTCACTCTCGTTTTCTTTTTCTATCTGCTTTATTTCATCATCAGACAGTTTTAGAATATTCTTACGAATATAATTCTTACTGTAGTATATTCCAACATAAGGTGACATCTGATTAAGAACGTCTACACGATTGCGTAGGTTCTCAGCATCTTTCATCTCTTGGTAGTACTGATCCTGGGCATACTTATAGTCAATTTTTGACTTAATGCTCGACCAGTCTTCAGGGGTAATAATACCCTTTAATACCAATTGTGTCTCTAATAGATCATCAAATAATGCGTTAAACTTCCTACGCAGACGACTAATAAACTTTGCAAACTTAATTTCATCATTAGAAATTTCAGCTTGTCTACCGAAGTTGAATCCAGAATTCTGTTGAAATCTAGATAACGGAATATTTAACGATTGATATACTTTGTTCTGGAAGTACTCAATGTCAGCAATTTGACCTAAGTTCTCTCCACCTGGTAAAGTTGTAATCTCTGTACCGCGTCCGCCCTCGCGTCTTGGTAACCAGAAGTCCTCCAACATAGTCATAAACTTACGATCATCTTTGATCTCACCAGTTGTGGAGTCATAGATGATCTTATTACGGTACCGAGCCATGATGTCCTTCATGTACTGCTCGGCCTTTAACTTAGGTAAGTTACCTACGTCAATATAAAATATTCTTCTCTCTGGTGCTCTACTTAAACGATAGATGACCAAAGAGTCAGCCATCATCTTTAACTGATTGGTTGGCTTAATAGCTTTGTTTAAGTAACCTAATACCACGTTTCTATCTAGATCTAGAAGACCAGAGGGAACAAACGTAATTGTATCGGTTGCAATTTTAATACCATTGTTGTTATTAGGATTGGTTCCAGCGGTATAGTTTAAGCCTTTTTCATTGTAGATAAAAAATTCATCTATCGACTTTATAACCTCTACACCGGAAGGTAACTTATCCTTCTTAACTTCTCGTACTTTTCTAATTTTACGAGGATCAACGTATCTAAGTTCTTGAATACCTTGCTTGGTTTGAGCAGGGTTAATAACTTTTTGATAGTACAAACGACCGTCAATGTACCAACGTCTGAAGATGTCGTGAGCCTTGTCTTTAAAATCTAACAAGGAAACAACTTCGTCGAACTCATCACGAATTTTTTTCTTTATACTATCAGAAAGCTCCAGCTTTTCTAAATCTAAAGAAACTGGATCCTCGCTGTCCACAGCAGCAATTGCCTCTGTGACGATTTCTTCAATAGCATTATCTACGTCTGGGTAGGTAGAGATGTCTCGATAACGAGAAATCAACTCACTCTCCGAGCGAGCTGATGCATCAATGTCAACGTACGTGCCGAAATACCCCCCAGCCGAAACCGTGGTTGTACCATCTTCAGAAACCGGAGTTATAAAAGATTGACTTTTTAACTCCGATTGCTTATCTTCACGTCCAATTGTAAAACCAAATAGTGATAGCGCCATTATATATCAATTATTATTTAAAATAGATCAAAAACACCAGCAGCTTGACCAATAGTACCACCAGGGTTGTTAGATACTGTAAAGTGTTGGTATTGGAAAGTCACAGTAAATGTAGATATCTGGTCGTTAGCACCAAAGTCTAGGGATACCGGTGATAGATCAACAGGGAAAGCGTTAGCAATGTCATATGACTTCAATGAATTACCATTTCGGTCTAGCTGAAATACTTGCATGTCGCGTTGGTATTCAGAAGGCTGAAGTCTACCAAATTTAGCAGCATAGTCCTCCATACCACCCATCCATTGTTCTAGAGCTGTACGAATAGACATTTCTGCGTCATTCAGTACAGTAATGGTAAAGGGTGCAAAAATACGATCGCCAACGAATTTTACTTCGCGACCACGGTATTGAACAATAGCAGGGTTAACTGTTTGACCAGGTAACTCAGCTACAGAAACTAAAAATGGAGCTCTTGCTACAGCCAGTTGTGCACCGGCTACATATGTCGGGAAGGACAGCTGTACCATGAACTGGTTGGGACGAGCTCCACCGTTAGTTAGTGATGATTTAAAACGTTCTACGTTAAATAATGCCATTTTTTCTCTCCTTTATTAAGCGCCGACTTCTTCGAAAGAAATCCCGGTGCGAGTTGCAATAAAGTTAAGCTGAATGAAGTTAATAGTACGAGCTGGCTTGATAAAGATATCGGCAACAAAATTGTTGGTATCTATAACTTGGGCTGTGTTATTTGACTCATCGCAAACTACTTTATAGTCCGTAATACCTCGACGTCCTTGAACGTCACGGAGGAACGGTTCAACTAAGTTACGGAATTGAGCTCTTGTGAACGGGTCGTTGAACTCGAACAATTGGAACTTGGCAGCTGTAGCGATTGCTTTCTCAAGCACAATAAACAATCTACGAACGTTAATACGATCGAAGGCAGAAGGCTTGGCTAACAATGTCTTGTCACCGAATAGTACTGTACCGTTACCAGGGAATGTAACAACAGGATTAACACCCTTTTTGTACAATGTGTCGCGATCAGTTTTGCTTGGTGAGTAAGCTAACTTAACAACGTTCTTAACTTGACCGCGATTAAAACCAGCTGGAGAGAACCATGGATCAGCAACAAAGTCTGTACGAACTGCAAGACCGGCTGTATCACCATTCAGTGGTACGTAACGATATACGTCGTTGTAACGATCGTATTGATATTTCCAACCTGAGTCTAGAACACCGTAGGAGGTAGATGTAAGAGAATCACGGAATGTTCCAACATCGGTAGCTTCTGAACCTGCGTTGTTAACAACGTTAGCTAATGTTGGAGAAGCAAAAACAATAACGTCTTTTCTTACTTCAGCAACACTGGAGATGGCATAGTTAACTACGGTAGCAGATGCAGCACCTAATGGAAGCAACGAAATGTCATACAGTTCGTCGTTAGCAAACAAGGCTAATGCACTTGTAATGTTACCATCAGTTGGACTATCAGCAGATACACCGCCTGATAAAGATACTGTAACGTTAGATGTAAGGTTAGCAAACAAGGAAGCATTAGCTGCATTACCCCAGGCTGTACCTGTGGCAGTAACGTTAGATGTATGATCCATCCAGTAGATATATTGGGACTGAGTATTAACTACTTCTTTATAGAAAGCAGCTGTACCGTCAGATTTCTTGCCGTCAGAAGCCTTAGAGGCGAATGCAAATTTCTCTAGTACTGTACCAGCAGTACCTGACCACAAACCGTCTTCATCAATAACAGCAATGTGTAGTTCATCAAATGACCCACCCAAATCGCTTACATATTTAGATGTAGTAGGGGCAGCATCGAAGTTGGAAGAATAAGTCCATGTTGAAAAAGTGTTTGCATCAGCAATAGATACTTTTAATGAGTTACCCAATGTACCTGGATACTTAGCAGCCCACTCACCCACGGTACCTTCTCCAGCGGAGTAAGATGCTGTATAGTGATCTTGGTTTCTGATAATAACTGCCGTAGCAGCTGCGTTTGCTTTTGCGTTTCTTGCGGTTGCTTGATTTACAACGCGGATTACTTGTAGGTTATTACCGTAAGACAAGAAGTTTGCTGCAGTAAAGAACGATTGGAAAGTATTGCTGTCAGGCTTTCCAAAAGTATTTACAAGTGCGTTTTCTGAATCTATAGTGGTAACAACACCAACTGGTCCCCATGCAAATGCGCCAGCAAAGCCGCCGGCTGTTGTAGCAACGGCTGGGACGACTGAGGAAAGGTCCTGCTCCGTTACCAGAACGCCTGGTGATAGCTGAAATGCCATATTTTTCTCCTTATAATGTTATTCTGTCATAACAAATTTTATACCAGTATATTTATAAATTTCGAACTTTGACTATTACCAGTTACGTTCTTTTATAAAATCTGAATAGTCTTTTTGATATTTGTCACTTAACCAAATATCCCCATCTATAACCTCTACATCAGGTTCAGTAGATAACCCGTTATCTATAAAGCCAAATGGTGTAAGCTCATCTTCTATATTCTTCATCTGCGAACTATAGAGCGCTTGTCTATTGTTTGCATTCATCAGATCTTTAAACATGGGATCATTTGTTGCCCATGCAAACAGAACTAACGTCATTGTTAAATCGTCATTGTAACCTTCATCAGCCTGAAATACACCATTGTGTTCAATAAATGTAGAGAATTCCGATATAATATCTCTATCAAATACAAGTAGTTTATTTTCTTCTACCAAAGATTTTAAAGTTGCACATCCTATGCGCTTAACTTGTTTTGTTGTTCTTACACCTAGAATAGAACTTCTTCCAGAACTAGATAGAACTTGTCCGTATCTGGCATCGGAACCGACCCAGATCATATTCTCATACTCTAGATCGTTGTGAATAATATCGGCAACTTGTTGTCCAATATCATTGATCTCAACCAAAACGTATGCACTGTTATAATCCTTTGATACCTTATGAATGACCGTAGGGTACAATAGAGGACTAATTTTATTGTTTCTATATTTAGCTACAACTTTATAGGGATATTCTGTTGTATCAATCACCGTAAAGGCAGAATAGTCACCTCCAATACCTCTCGATGTATCAACGGTGGTAAAGTATACGTGCCCTAGAACCGGATATTCTAATACATCTAACCCATCTTTTTCATGCATAAAGGGTATCGGAGACATCCTCGCAATGGTGTCAGGAGAAATTAAAGTATTAGATGAACCAAGGAATGCACATAACACTTCTTGGTTAAATTTAAGTTCCCCAAGAATAGCTTTTTGATCTGCTGCCCACTTTTCATCTCTACCTGGGATTTTCCAATAAGGAATTTGTAATGCAACAAAGCCATTACGACCTTCTTGAGCATCATTCCAATACTTCCAAAAATGATTATAACCTAAAGGTGTAGAGGTTAATAACACCTTGGTGGTTTCTCCAGCCATAATGGTTGGATATGTTGAGGTAAAGAACTCTTCAGCCACATTGTTAGGTATAATAGCTGCCTCATCAATGTATAACCAGTTTACCGATTTACCTCGAATACCAGAAGTTGAGGTAGCAGATGTAAATACCTTGGATCCATTTTCTAATTCAACGTCACCTTTATTCCAGGTCTTTATACCTTGCTGCATCCAGAGGGGTAAATTCTCGTACATAATCTGGTAACGTGACAACACTTCTCTAGCCGCAGTAGATTTGTTAGCTAAGATAGCTACCGTCTTATTTGAACTAAAAATAGTGTAGTGAAGAATACAGGCTGCCGATGTAATGGTTTTACCCTGTTGTCGGCCTTCCATTAGAATAACTTTTCTGTTATTCATAATAATTTCAACTTTTTCTCTTTGGCAATCGTATAGCTTAAATAAAATTAAGCCTCTATCCAATGAAACTATATAACAATAGTTTTCAATAAAGTATATAGGGTCTTCCTTGCATTTCATTATCTCTTTAACTTGATCGGATGTATACTGCATTTCAAAGCCAACGGGCTTTAAAAGCGAATTACCATTATAACTATTATTTTCCATTTATCATCTTCATAAGATCAGATGTAGAGCCAGCAAACACTATATTATTTTGCTGTTTAATACTTTCGTTTTTACCGTTTGCTTTTTCAATATCTTTTTTGGTTTTATGAAGTCCAATTAATTCTTTTGTAATAGCAGTTTGTGCCGATATCAATTGCCCAGCGACTTCAAATGCTCTAGGGTTTTCAGAATTCTTTGCAATATGAACCAGTTCTGTCATTACATCATCGTTCTTGTTAATTAAACCACGAAGTGTATTACGAGCCAATTGAAAGTCATCCTCCTGATCTAACTCAGAAGGATTGTATGCAACTGGCATACTGGTTGGAATATTTAAATCAACCGTTGTATCTATATTAAATACATCGTTAATCTTGTTAAGTGATTTCATTAAAAGTCCTCAAACGTATCTATAATATCAATCGTATCGCCAGGGACAGCGGTACCGGGGTCAACTGTTGCGGTGTATGCGGATTGTTTATTAGATAGCGCGGGGTCTGAAAATGTATTAACGTTTGTTGATCTGATAATGCCTTGTCTAGTAATTGGACCGTAGAAATTAAGTTTCATAGTGAAGTTAAGAGTCCAAATGATAGCTCTTCTTTGAGTGAAATCTCCCTCATACTCATCCTCATAGCTAATATTATCTAAAATAATAGGTAAGTCATTTTTTATACCCATCGCTGGAATTGCATTTATTGTAAGGTTATAGTCTGGATTAAAGTAAGGTAAAATTTGTTCAATAATTTGTAATCCATCATCCTGGTTCTTTGTATAAGCATACAAAGTCATTGCAATGTTGTAAGGTGTAGGGGCGTACTGGGCGTTTAGAGAAGTTGTAGATGTCCCATTCAGTGCTCTATTCTGCTGTACCAGGCTCACTCTTCTGGCAGGATCATAGGTCAAGCTTATCATCTCAAAACCAAGTCTTGGCAAAAAGGTCTGAAAGCTTTGTTCGAACGATTGAGGTTGGGCGGCAATTCTAGCTAAAAACTTTTGCTTCGGTGAATACGATAAAGGTACACGAAGAGTTTGAGTAATATTACCACCAGAATCTAATCTATCTATGTGAATATTATTAAACATATTACCAAAAGCCACAATTGACTTTCGTACTGTACCATGATAGAATTTATTATTAAACACTTATTTCTCCGAATGGATTTCTTTCGGAGAAGTCTAATACAGAAATCTCACCTTTAAAGTCTTCATTATCTACATTAGGGAATATAGTACCCAATTTGTAAGATTGAAGGATAATACCAGCCGGGCTATATTCTTGTAGTAATACTCTAGAACCTGTTTCAAGCAACAAGTTAAATGCATTAATGTCAGCAGACTTATCAGAGGCAATACTATCGATTTCAGAAACCCCGGTATCAAAGACCTCAGAAGAGTACTGCATTAACTCACATTGGAGTTTATAGACGTATAGTTTACCAACCTGGAAGAACGGATCGGTTGACTCTACAAACTTAATTTCAAAGAAAGCTTTTGTCAATGGAAAGTAAATTATATCACCTTCAGCCGGTCTTGTTGTTAGAACCGCATCTCCAGACCTTGCAATTACCTCATCCCATCTTCTTCTAGATACAATGAAGGTAGCTGTATCTCTGATCTCAACCCCAAACTTGGACATCAGGTCTCCGTCACCTTCAAACCCGGTAACGTTCTGCATATACATTTCTAATGGATATGCCGAAGAGTACTTATTAAGTACATCTTCACCCAAAATATCATCTTCATTAACCGATGCTCTAGGTATGTAGTAGGTATCAAATCCGTATATCTTAAGACACTCTATAACTATATCTTCCATAAGCAATTGCTCTGAAGATCTACCTCCAGGTATACCAGATTGAAAATAAAAGTTGGTCGCCATTATTCGGTATATCCACGTGGATTAGTTATTGCCTTGATGGTATAATCCATATGTGGGCTGATGAGATAAGCTAAGAACATTCTCAACCTGTAAAGAAGTCTACAGGGAGTTCATATGTAGACTTAACTTCTTCTTTTAACTCTTTTATCTCTTCCATTGCTTCATCAAAGATCTTTTGACCATTCAACGTTACTCCGCCTGGTAATAGAACACCTTCGAACTTCTTAAGATTAACACCCCATTGACGTTTAATTAGAGCAGTAGTGTATCTCTTTAGATAACCATCATTGTATACATCGGTATAGGTATCGGGGTCAAGAGAACGATAAGCCTCGATGATAATGTAATCGCCAATAGCAAGATCACCCCCGTCACCCCATGTCAGATCGATATACAACCTGTTCATATGACGATTGAACCTAACAGGCTTTTGTCCTGTCATTAGGTCATTTATTAAATTAATATGCATCTTTAACATCGTAAAATACTGAATATCAGTATTTGTTAAAGACTGGATGTTGTTAAGCATCAACTGGTACTTAGCATCAAAGAAGCTAATACTGTTTGATCTACTTGATAGCGGTAATGTTCTTACAACACTTAATACTGAATCATTAAGGGTAACAAATTTGTTATCGAAGTTACCTAGCGTCAAAGAGGTAAGCACTGCCGTAGTACCAGAGACAGCACCAGTCAAAGTTTCACCAACAGTAAATGTGTCTACAGTATTCTTTACATATACCTTGTTTGCAGCAAACGCGGCATGAACAAAGGTTGTAGCGCCTGAGGATGCACCAGTAATCTTCTCGCCAACAGAAAAACTGCCAGCATTTACACCAACAATCTGTACTGTAGATGCAGTGATTTGTTCTTTAAGGTATACAGCTTCTACAGCATCGTAATGAAAGTCTCTGTAAAACTGTATGGCTTCGTCAACTCGGTCTTCTAATTGATCGTCATCAACGTTGATTTCAAGTACTGGGTGGCCTAGAGATCTGAGGCAATAATCTATGAGGTTTTGTCTAGATGAAGGTGAAGACATTGTATCTTTCCTAATTTATATGGTATATTTATAAGGAAAGGGCCCTAAGGCCCTTGCAGATTATTCTTTAATATAACTTAAGCTACATTAGAGGTTATGATAGCTGTAGATGTCTCTTTGTCTGCTTTTAAAAAACCTGTGCATGTAATATTGTAATCATTACCATTCTTGTCTTTTTCACTTTTAACTGGTACAGTGATGTCTAGGTTTTTAAAAAGATATTCTTTTTCACCCTCAAACACACGCCAAACATGATCCATGGTACCTCGCCCGGTCTCACCTCTTGATTTATTAAACCTTATATGATAGGTGTTCATATTACTTCAGCAGCAGGAACAGGATTAATAGCCTGAGGAGCCATAATAACATTTAAGTTGAAGTGAACAAATTTAATTGGTAGATCAGCAGCATGACGTGTAAACGAGTGTACTAACCATGAGTTTGCAAATATCATTAGCCCAGGTTTAGGGGTAAAGTTAATCATCTTACTGGCTGGCGTAGCTATATTCATATCTTGCTCTGGTAAGTCAATTTGAACTTTAGCAGCCCGGGGATCATGAAACACAACGTTTGACCCACCTTCAGGTGTCTCAAGAAAATAAAACCCAACAATCTGGGACCCGTACCCATGAACATGAGCATCCATTGCAGAATGCTTATGATGCTCTTGAGTCCACATCTCCGTAAATTGTACCGCTTTGTCCTGCATAGCATATCCTTGTTCATTAAGAATATTCCATGCAGTTGCGCCGACAAATTGGGTAAACTCTCCCATACGAGGATCTCCAAAGAAACTGTCGGTCATATAGACAGGGTAAATTTCGTTAAGATCCACATCTTTACGTCGAATTTCTAAATGTTCTTCTGATACTGCGTTAACAGTATCAAGAAAATCTGGTCGCTCAATTAAGTATATGGGGCACGGGAAGTGATGTGCAACTTGCAAATGGGTGCTCAGAGCTACATCAGAAACCGGTTTTTTAATTTTATTAACTGGCTTCTTAGATGTTTTTTTAGGTAATGTTTTTGTCATGATGTAACTTTTTGTTAATGTATACAATTATATATACAAACTAAATTTAAAACCACTGTTAAAAGGTTAATCTAGATTAACTGGTAGTTACAACAACCCATTCCCATGCAATAAAGTCAAATTTGTAATTGCCTTCTGGACGAACAGGCGTGTCTTTCCAATTATTGTCTGCTCCACACCACATGGTAAGAATACGAGCATCTACTTTAGCTTGATCAATAGCTGGTCTAGGTATTGGGGGGACCATGGTGTTAGCAGTCTCATCCAATGTCCATGCAGACCAGTTTTCAGCTTGCGGGCGAGAGTTAAATTGCGTAACAGTTGCTTGATGCAAAGCAGTTTTTTCTTCTGCTGTCATATCTCGTACAGACCATACATCTGTCCAAACCCCATCTACCTTTGTGTAAACTGCTTCGTCAGATGTAAGCACCTGATACAGGCCGGGTATAGGTCGTTCAACCCGGGTGAATGGCTCCCAATGTGCAGGGACTGATCCAAATGCTGCAATAAGATTATCTTCTAATGCAGGGTGATTTTTAACTTGACCGTTTTCTGTTTCGATATAAAGTTTCATTTTTTCCTCTAAAGCTTATTAAAAATTATGGACCGACATTGGTCGATGGGAATGTTCGAGTTGTTCCAGGCCAGATTATTCGAACTGCACCGCCACCTCCGTTACCCCAGCTTCCTCCGCCTCCGGGTCCTTGTGATCCTCCACCGCCGCCGCCTCCATATAACCCACCAGAACCTCCAGTTGTACCTGACCGAGCAGCACCTGTTCCTCCCCCAGAACCTCCTCCAGCAAGGTTATCCCTGTTACCAACAGAACTGCCTCCTACTCCAGAACACCCTTGGCCTAGCAGTCCAACACCTCCACCACCGCCGCCGCCGTTAGATTGAGACAGACCATAGCCGCCACCGCCGCCGCCGCCTCCTGATCCAGCCTGACCGGTCGAAGAGGGACAACCGCTTCTACCGTTACCGCCTGCACCAGAGTATCCCCCGGCACCTCCTCCACCAGCACCAATCAAACAGGCGCCTGGTGCACTACCACCTCCATTGCCCCCTCCGGTTCCAGTATAGGTGCCGCCATTACCATTAGTTCCCGGCTGTGCTCTTAAAGTAGTCGAATCTACAAACTCAGATTTCGTACCAGCACCTCCATTTGACGTACCGCCAGAACCAACAATCACGGCGATAGACTGACCGGGAGTAACCGTGTAATTATTTAAATAAGCTAGAGCACCACCTCCACCTCCCATGGCAGTCCCCCCGCAACAAGATGTTGCTCTAATTCCCGCTGCTCCGCCTCCAACTCCAACTACTGAGAGTGAAGTTACCCCAGATGGTACAATGAACGTGTAAGAACCAGCTGTGGTGTAAGTTTGGCAAGTTAGGGCTGGTGTAACGCTATTCGATGCTGCACTAGCTGCGCTAGTACCAATAGCATTAGTTGCCGTAACAGTAAATGTATATGCAGTTCCTGTTGACAATCCTGAAACTGTAATAGTTCCAGAGCCTGATTGACTTAATGTACCTGTGATACCGCTAGGTGAAGACGTGGCTGTATAGGTAGTAATTACAGAGCCGCCGTTGCTTGCAGGAGCTGTGTAAGTAATGGTAGCCGCTGTAGATGTTGTTGCTGTAGCAGTACCGATTGTCGGTGCACCTGGTACGCTCCACGTTGTTGCACTATTTGACGCAGCACTTAACGGACCATACCCAATAGGATTAGTTGCCTGTGCTTTAAACGTATAAGCTGTATTCCCGGTTAATCCAGAAACAACAACGGGGGAAGATGCTCCTGTATTAGATACACAACCAGGTGTAGAAATAACACGATACCCGGTTATTCCGTTAGCTGGGTAGCCAGTACAAGCAGGCGCTGTAAATGTTACAGACACAGCCGTTGCACTCGAAGTGGTAGCTGTTCCAATCGTTGGAGCACCTGGTGTAGCCGGCCACGTATTTGCACCCTTTGCTTGCATTTGCTGGGTGATTGTCCAAAGTCCTGATAAATTAGGCATTATAAATCCCCTGTGTTCGTTGATGGGAATGAGCGAGATGAACCTGGCCAGATAATACGGACTGCACCTTTTACCCCGGAACCTTGATTGCCACTTCCTCTACCACCACCGCCTCCGTAAAGGCCTCCACAACCACTTTGGTTAATAATATAATTACCTTGGACACCTGTCGCACCATATGGACCTACAACGCTACCGCCGCCGCCGCCGGTGCCTGTGTTTGCGCTACCGATACCGCCAGCGCCGCTTGCGCCTTCCCCCTTAAGCCCCACACCGCCGCCTCCGCCGCCTCCGCTAACTTGTTCACAGTTATATGAGCGGGAATATGAACCTCCTCCGCCACCTCCGCCACCGCTGCCAGCGCTACCATTGGCAATATAACAACCTGCACCTGCACCTCCAGTCCCAGAATATCCACCTGCACCTCCACCACCAGCATTAGGGTTAGATGCGCCCCCTTGACCACCATTTCCACCACCATCGCCTGTATAAGACCCACCGGTTCGCTGGTTCACGGGGGAACTTGTTCCGCCCCTACCACCTTTAACAACACTGGTACTTACAAAATAAGAATCAAGAGCACATAAATACGTACCACCCCGGCCAACATACAGGGCGTAAGAATTTCCGGGTGTTACTGAGTAGTTATTTTTATAACCAAGACCTCCACCTCCACCCGCACCTCCACCTGGAATACCCCCTCCTCCGCCTGCTCCTCCACCAACTGCGACAACAGAAACTGATGTAACCCCAGCAGGAGCAACCCAAGAATATGAACCTATACAAACATATTCTTGTTGACCAACAACCTGAGCAGTGATACTATTAGATGCAGCACTTGCTGGGCCTGTACCAACAGCATTAGTGGCCGTAACTGTAAAGGTATACGAGGTATCGGCAGTTAAACCACTTACTGTTACAGTACCTGTGCCTGCCTGACTTAATGTGCCTGTAACACCACCCGGAGATGAAGTTGCCGTGTAAGATGTAATTGCAGTACCCCCATTGCTTGCAGGAGCAGTAAAAGGTACGGACGCCGTGGTTCCTGAAACAGTAGCAGTTCCAATTGTTGGAGCACCCGGTACATTGGCAGTAGTAACACTATTAGAGGCTGCGCTTGAACCCCCTGTACCTGCACCATTTATTGCAGCTACAGAAAAAGTATATGCAGTATTCGATGTCAAGCCTGTAACACTGATTGGGGAAGTAGAGCTTGTACCTGTAATATTACCAGGTGACGAGGTTGCAATATAGTTTGTAATTGCCGCACTACCTACACTAGAGGGTGCAGTAAAAGGAACACTTGCAGTTAACACCGATACACTTGCTGTACCAATAGTTGGTGCACCAGGTGATCGAGGCCATATGTTTTGAATGACTAAATTTGATACTTGATCAAGTGTCCAAATGCCTTTTGCCGACGTGGCAGTAGTTGCTGCTGGGTTTTTAGTGATTAAACCACCACGGAACTTTTTACTCATTATACATCCCCTGTGTTTGTTGATGGGAATGAACGAGTATCCCCAGGCCAGATAATGCGAACTGCTCCGCCTCCAGTTGTTGCGTTTTGTTTTCCGCCGCCGCCATAAATACCGCCGCCAGTGCTTTGGCCGTCTTGGCCTCCAGAGCCGCCCTTACCAGTGTTTCCATAAGCGACACTTGCACCATTAGCGCCTTGACCAAGCAACCCCACACCGCCTCCAGTAATTCCAGCCCCGCCGCCGCCTCCGCCGCCTCCGCCGCTTCCTGCAGACCCCCCGGTACCAACAAAGACACAGCAATAGTAAGTACTATTGCCGCCAGCGCCACCGTTGCCAGAGTATCCACCTGCGCCACCTGCACCTCCACCGGAATAACCACCATTACCACCTGCTCCCCCGTTACCACCACCATCGCCTGTATAAGTACCCCCTGCAGCACCTAGATAGCAAGGCCCTCCGGCACTTGGGCCTTGACCTCCACCGCCGCGTACCGTACATGTATTAATAAAAGAGCTGCTACCACCGTTGGCTGGGTTTGGAGGGTTTATGCCTGCTAATGCTCCGACTACTACAGCGTAAGAGTTACCTGGTACCACAGTAATATTATTTTTATATCCTAGACCGCCTCCACCCGCGCCCCCGCTGAAGCCGGTTGACCCTCCAGCTCCAACAGCTACAACAGAAACTTTAGTAACCCCGGCTGGAGCAACCCAAGAATATGAACCAGCGGTTGTAAAAGCTTGCTGCCCGTAAACAATAGCAGGAGTGGCTGAATTTGAAACTGCGCTTGGTAAGCTTGGACCGTATACATTATTTGCGATAACTTTAAAGGTATAAGGTGTACCTGTGGTCAATCCCGTAACTGTTACAGGAGACGACGCACCTGAACCTGTATAGATCCCACAACTTGTAAACGCTGTATAAGAAGATATTGCGTCTCCTCCAACATCAGAAGGAGCTGTAAACGTAACAGAAACCGAAGTTCCACTCGCAGATGTAGCAGTACCAATCGTTGGTGGGTCAGGGACCTTCAGGGCGTTATAACCCGGGCGTATAATCCCGGCTTGATAGCGATTCGACATTACTATCCTAAATTAACTAATTACTTCGTAAGACAAAAAGATTTGTACTGCAGATGCTGTGGTAGATACTGCTTTAATACTTGTATCTTCTTCCATGTAAAAACCTGTTGACTTATCGGTAACGATAAGTGAGGCACCAGAAGGGATAGAGACTTGAGATATTAAGAATGTTGCGGTACCAGTGCCTGCAGCAGCCCTATTGTATTCAACGTTAGCAGTAGCGGCAGAATTGCTGTAATTTGCAAGAACAATATTATTGATCTTGATACAGTTACCAGAACTTGCAGCATTAACAAGTACTAAAGCATTAGAGGTAGTTAAAGTATTACCAAAGCTTTTTGCCTGAATACTACTTACGTTAACAATATTTGGAATAGCCATTTAAATTTTCCTTGAGGTATTATTGATTATTTATCCGCCAAATACTATTGTCATAGCAATTGACTTACCGGTTGATGCGCCCCCTAGGGCGTTGAGAGCAGCAGAAGCAGAAGTTTGACCGGTTCCACCATTTGCAATTAGTAAAGCACCAGTTACCCCGGTTGTCAGAGGCAATCCTGTAGCATTAGTAAGCACCCCGGATGCTGGTGTACCTAATGCAGGTGCCACAAATGTTTTATTGGAAAGCGTAGTAGTACTTGTTGCAGTAACAATGTTTGTTGGTGTAATGATTGATGATAGTGTGGTCATTTTTATCCTCCTAAAACTAATGAAACAGCAATAGCTTTACCTAGAGATGCAACACCAGTTAGGTTCGAACCAGAGCCTGAAAACGATGCTGCTGAAATTACCCCAGTTGCTGTAACATTGCCGGTAATAGTGCCAGAGGCGGCAATGTTTGCCACGTTGGTAATATTACGTGAGTCATCGATGACTGTTGTATTGTTTATTTTAATTGGCATCTTCGTCCTATTTGACTCGCTTTGTTATTATTTATACTCTTTTAACCGCCAAACACTATGGCCATGGCAATAGATTTACCAGTAGTAACACCTGGTGTAACAGCAACGTTAGAGGCAGAAGTAATTCTACCCTGTGCATCTACTGTAAGTGAAGGTATGAATGAGGCATTGCCATAGGTGGCAGCAGTTACACCAGTAGGTTGCAACTGAGAAGCAATAATATTACCTGTAATATTTGAATTAGCTACCTGTGCAGTCACATTAGAGGCACTGGTAATTCTACCATATGTATCTACTGTAAATACACCCTCTACAGTAGCACCACCATAGGTACCCGCTACAACCCCAGTAGTAGTAGATACGTTAGAGGCTGATGTAATCCTACCTTGAGGATCAATAACAATAGCAACTGTATTACCAGTACCTCCGTAAGAACCAGAAGTAACAGCAGTAGGTGCAATTTGAGAAGCAGTAATGTTGCCTGTAATATTAGTGTTTGCAACCGTTGCTGATATTGCAACGTTAGAAGCTGATGTTATTCTACCTAGTGTATCTACAGTGATAGAAGGAATAAAAGTAGCATTACCATACGTGGCAGCAGCAACCCCTGAAGTAGGGAGTCTTGCAGAATTTAATGTACCTGTAGTTAAATTAGTAGCACTGGAGGTAGAAGCGACTGTTGCTAATTCTGAGCCCCCTGGAGTCGATCCATCGTGTACTCTGATAGTACTATTACTGGTATTGACTGACAACTCCCCGGCAGCTCCTGTAAAGCTATTATTTTGAGCTGTAGTCCCGCGTCTAAATTGTACTTGTGTTGGCATTATTGTTTTCCGTTTATCATAATGTACCTAAATCTGCAGTAGCACTTCTTCCAGTTGGTTCCATACAATTGTATACAGAAGAAGTACTAACACCAAAGGCATCTGTTGAAGCAGTCAAATCCCCGTAATCACTGTTTCCTGCAGACCCCGGGAAGGAAAAAACAGTACTAGTTGAAAAACCACTACCATCAACAGCATTAAAGACTACATTACCTCCAGAGTCAGCCACCTGTAGTGTAGTACCAGAACCTTGTAAGACTATATTACCAAGGTATACCGTACCCCCTGAAAGAAAAAGATCTTTAAATCTATTTGTTGCATTTCCTAAAGTCTGAATATTATTACCACTTGGTATAATATTACCAGTACTTGCTAATGCTGTATTTACTCTTGCATTAGAAAAATATAAATTTGATAACTCGGTAACGTTGGCTGTCGTTAAATCTATTACATTAGCTTTTAACGCAACATTTGAATTCGTGGCATACCCTAATGTAACAACATTAGAATATACTCTTGCATTGGAAAAATATAGATTACTTCCTTCTGGTACAACACTGGTACTTAAAGTAGTAGATGTTAAAGCCCAGGCGTTACCATTATAAGTCCAGGTCTTACCACTGTACGAATAAGTTGCATTTGCACTCGGCGCTGAAGGGAAATTTAAAGCCATATTCTTTCAAAAAAAATCAGGGAGGGTTTTATTAACTCCCTGATATATTTATAACGTATTAAGGATGTGTCTTTTTGTATGCCTCAAAGTCAGCTTTTAATTCCTTTATGGCTTCAACCAATAAACCAATCACGTTGTTGTATCTGATAGTTAAGTAGCCGCTATCATCAGCAGAAACAATCTCAGGCAATACTTGTTGAACTTCCTGAGCTATCAAACCAATTGCCTTTCCATTTCCTTCTTTCCAGTCGAAAGAAACACCACGAAGTGCATTAACTGTATCAAGTGCCGATGTAACAGTCTTAATGTTCTTCTTCAATCTCTTATCAGAAGAAGAATTCAAGTCGGTTGCAGTCAATTGACCAGTTGAAGGATTAAATGTTAACTTAGTACTTGATACCTTAGCTGCTACGTTTCCTGTAGAAGCAGAAGCAAACTTAATGTAGTGAGTAGAGTTGGTAGCAGTATCATCCGTTACTGTAGAGGTGGCAGCAGAAGCAGCGCCGCCGGAAGCGTAACCAGAGCCGTTTCCTGTACCACCATATGTAGTTGCAATCGTAGTACCTTGCCATGTACCAGAACTAATAGTACCAACCGATGTCAAGTTAGATGCAAGAATACCAGACCCGAGTCCAGAACTACTTAAGACCTGCGTACCATTAATTTTATGTACTTTACCAGAGGCAAGATTAATATCTTGACTAGAAGTCCATGCAGTAGTTGCATCAACATAATTGAATGTAGCACTTGCACCATCAACAGTAATACCAGCACCATCGGCAGCAGCACTATTAGCAGCGCCCTTGGCAACTGTAATATTCTTATCAGTAACTTCAAGTGTTGCAGATGAAACTGTAGTGGTAGTACCTAAAACAATTAAATTACCTCCAACCGTCATTACCCCACCAACATAACCTGCACCTGAAATAGATAGTGCAGCACCATTAACGTTACCGGTAGCTGTTATTGCTGTAAGACCAACCGTTTGTCCAGTCAGTGATGATGCAATCATTGCATTAGAGATTGCACCAGTTGAACCTGCAACTGACTCTACCAATGAACTGATAACGGTGCCTGAGGCTTGTTCAACCCATTGATTACTTGAACCATCGTTAAAGTACAAATATGTCTTACCATCTGCGTCATCAATCCATTGATCACCAATATTAGGTGAGCCAGGAGCACTTGCAGATACGGTAACGTTAGCAATATTAGCAAAAGAGAATACACCAGTACTGTTATTATAAGCACCCTTGGTACCTGTAATAGATACAGAAGATCTTGCAGAAGCATCGTTGTAGTTATTTTGAGTGATAGTTGAAGAAACTACACCAGTACCGCTATCGTAACTAATACCAGTACCAGCACTTATAGAACTACGGGCTCTTGCAGTTGTGTGGTATAGGTTATTAACTTCAGCTACGTTAGCAGTAGTCAGTACACCAGAAGATGTAATAGAAGAAGCAAGTTGCGCATTAGATACAGCACCAGTTGCCCCTCCAACGGAAGATACACCAGAAGTAATAGCAACGTTAGAGGCAGAAGTAATTCTACCATATACATCAACTGTAATAACTGGAATGTTTAATGTGCTACCGTATGTAGTAGCAGTAACACCGGATTGTGCATTAGCAGCAAGCAATGTAGTCTGGTTAGCACCAAGCCCACTGATACCAGTACTGACTGGTAGGCCAGTTGCATTTGTAAGAGTAGCCGAAGAAGGCGTCCCGAGTGCTGGAGTTACCAGCGTTGGTGAAGTTGCAAATACTAATGCACCTGAACCCGTTTCATCTGTAACAGCAGATGCAAGATTAGAACTCGATGGAGTTGCCAAGAATGTAGCAACGTTGGTACCTAACCCGCTAACACCAGTACTGATTGGTAAACCAGTTGCATTAGTCAATACACCGGCTGAAGGTGTACCAATATTAGGTGTTACCAGTACTGGGTTATTACTCAAGACCACATTACCAGAACCGGTCTCATCAGTTACTGCAAATGCAAAGTTAGCACTTGTTGGAGTAGCCAGGAACGTTGCAACGTTAGCAGCTAATCCACTGATACCAGAAGAGACTGGAAGACCAGTTGCGTTAGTTAATACCGCATAACTTGGTGTACCAATATTAGGAGTTATCAGGGTTGGACTGTTGGTAAATGCAACAGTACTTGATCCACTTTCGTCTGTAAGAGCAGATGCAAAATTTGCACTTGATGGTGTAGCTAAGAAAGTTGCTACACCGGTTCCAAGACCACTAACACCGGTGCTGATTGGTAGCCCTGTTGCATTGGTAAGAGTTGCTGATGAAGGAGTTCCAAGTGCTGGAGTTACCAATGTTGGTGAAGTAGCAAATACTAATGCACCAGATCCGGTTTCATCAGAAATAACACCGGCCAATTCAGCAGATGTAGTAGCAGCAAATTGCGATAGACCGTTAGCTGTTTCAGCAAGCCCTGTGACAGCACCAGTTCTACCATTAACTGCTGTAACTTTAGCAGCCGTATAGGTTGTACTAATCTCAGAACCATTCCATACACCAGTAGTAATAGTACCAACTGAGGTCAAGTTAGAATTTACAACGTTAGGGCCGAGTCCAGTTGCGCTTAAGACCTGACCATTGTTTACCTTAAATACTTTACCGGAGGCAAGATCGAGATTTTGACTTGATGTAAATGCTGTGGTGGCGTGTACGTAATTAAATGTTGCGTTAGCTCCATCGATTGTAATACCAGCGCCATCGGCGGTTGCACTATCTGCAGCACCTTTAGCCAATGTAAGATTTTTATCCGCAACATCCAGGGTTGTTGAAGAAACAGTAGTCGTGGTACCTTGAACAAGCAAATTGCCAGCAATAACCATATTATTTCTAATATTTGTATTGCCAGTCAGAGCACCAATGTTAACCGTAGTACCAGCGCCCGCAAAGTTAACTGTAGTAGCGCCCGTATTGACCAAGTCAAAAGATGCACTAGGTGTAGTTAATGATGTTGTAATTGCAGGGCTTGTACCAAATACTAATGCGCCAGAACCTGTCTCATCAGTAATTAAAGTAGCTAAGTTAGCACTTGTTGGTGTTTGACCTAAGAATGTAGCAACTCCCGTACCAAGACCACTGATACCCGTACCAACTGGTAAGCCGGTAGCGTTAGTTAACGTGATAGCAGAAGGAGTTCCTAAGTTAGGAGTTACTAATATTGGGTTAGTTGAGAGAACAACATTACCTGTACCAGTTTCATCGGTAATTACAGTTGCAAAGTTAGCACTTGTTGGAGTAGCCAAGAAAGATGCAACTCCAGAACCTAGACCAGAAATACCCGTCGATACTGGCAATCCAGTTGCATTAGTCAAAGTAGCCGCAGATGGGGTTCCTAAGTTAGGTGTAACCATGACCGGTGAATTAGAGAACAGAATATTACCTGTTCCTGTTTCATCAGTTACTGCAGATGCAAGGTTAGCAGATGAAGGTGTTGCCAAGAATGTGGCAATGCCAGATCCTAAACCGCTAACACCTGTACTAATTGGCAAACCAGTTGCTGATGTCAATACAGCATATGAAGGTGTACCAATATTAGGCGTTAACAGAACTGGGCTTGAAGAGAATACTAAAGACCCTGAACCTGTTTCATCGGTAATAGCAGATGCAAGATTTGCACTTGATGGGGTAGCTAAGAACGTTGCCACTCCAGTTCCTAAACCGCTGACGCCAGTACTAATTGGTAAACCAGTTACATTGGTCATTACCCCGGAAGCTGGTGTTCCAAGTGCTGGAGTTACCAAAGTTGGTGAAGTAGCAAATACTAATGCTCCAGAGCCAGTTTCATCAGAAATAACCCCGGCCAATTCAGCAGATGTAGTAGCAGCAAATTGAGATAAGTTACCAGTAGTAGTGGCAATTGATGTAATTGCACCTGTTGAACCATTTACAGATGTAACACCAGCATTGGTAATGGTGGGTGTTGTACCTTCGTTTCCAAGCCCGGTAATTGTAATACCAGTACCAGCAACCAAATTACCAACATATGCACCAGTAGTATCAGTACCAAGGCGAACAGAATTTTCTTGAATAGATGCAGAGAATGTACCTCCGTCTGCTGTACTAATTGTAAAAGTATTACCAGAAGCAGCAAATCCAGAAACTCCGGCAACACTGACGTTAGCAGCTGAAGTAATACGACCGTACGTGTCAACAGTAAATACTGGAACCTTAGATGCACCACCGTACGTGTTAGCAGTAACACCAGAGACGCTTAATGCAACATTACCAGTTGCAGAACTGTATGTAATTGGACCACCGAAAGCGGCATCAATCGATGCTCTTGCCCTAGATGTGGTGAAGTAAAGATTTGCACCTTCTGCAACATTACCTGTTGTCAGAACGCCGGAGCTTGTAATACCAGATGCCAATTGAGCATTTGATACTGCACCAGTTGCACCTCCAACGGAGGTAACCCCACCGGTAATTGTAATAACACCGGTAGAATTATCATAAGAACCAGCACCTGCAACTGAAATTGCAGCTCTAGATCTTGCATTGGTAAAATAAAGGTTGGTACCTTCAGTTACTGCAGTTGTAGTTAAGGTTGTGGATTGTAGAGCCCATGCAGAACCATTATACACCCATGTTTTTCCACCAAAGGAATAGGTATCATTAGTATTTGGGCTTGATGGGAAATTTAGTGTTGCACCGGACATTTTATTCCTTATTG
>Ga0214921_10004079_pt1 | contig 21858 bp, 20 predicted proteins | sample LL1505_MetaG_FD_177992 | JGI IMG/M metagenome (GOLD analysis project Ga0214921, IMG submission 177992) | Freshwater microbial communities from Lake Lanier, Atlanta, Georgia, United States - LL-1505 | ecosystem: Environmental > Aquatic > Freshwater > Lake | place: USA: Georgia | collected... | reverse complement strand
CAGCATGAGCCGCTACATGCGTCAAGCCGTGGCGCTGGCCTATGGCAAGAACCCCGTGCCCGTGGTCACCGCCAAGGGTGACGACGATTTGGCCATGCGCATGATTGAGGAAGCGCGCCAACAAGGCTTGTTCATTTCCGAAGACCCCCAGCTGCTGGCATTGCTCAGTCGCTTGAATGTCGATGAAGAAATTCCGCAAGAGCTTTACACCGCCGTGGCGGTGGTCTTGTCTTGGGTGTATTGGCTTAAGGGCATGCGCCCTGGTGATGAAAAAGCAAGCTCGGAGCCGACCGATACAAACCCCTCACCCGAAAATTCGGTGAGCGGCTGACACTCAAACTTCTTCGTATCCCCGGCCTTTGCTGAAGCGGGCCACTTTGCCCAAGCGGTCATAAACTTCAACAGGGCTGCCAGAGTCGCCCACTTGCAAACTGTGCAAAGCACCGCGAATGGTGTCGAGTTTGCGTTCAATCAGAACCGCGTTGCGTCTGTGCATGTCACGGCATTGGATGAGCGATTCGCGCAGGGCGTCCCACTCGGGGAGGTTTTGCAGGTCTTCTGGGGAGGGGCAAAGCGCCGAAAGCTCGCTCAAAAGATCATTTTTGCCGGGCTGTAAAGATTCAAACCGGTCCAGATCTTGGCTCTTGAGAGATTCAAACTCCAAAGCCAACAGCTGGACCAGCTGGTCGGATACGATAAGTGCACGCTCACTCACGAATCATTTTCTCAATGGCATGGAAGCTTTCAGCAATTTTGCGAGGGTTCAATGGATATTGGCCATCTTGAATTGCTTGCTTAATAGACTCTACCTTCACGCGATCAAAGTCGGGCTCGGCCATGGCGCGCGCGGCCACATTGCTCAATTGCAATTGGTCAGCACCGGGCGCTTTGGCGGTGCTTGCAGCAGGCGCCGAAGAATCGAGTGCCGAACTGTCTTTCGAGCTGCTTTTGCGGTTGGCTTTGTCCAATGCGCTGCGCAGGGACGCGTCAGACTGAGCGCGCTGTCCATAGTTTGAAATTGCATCGGTCATACCTAGCTCACTTTCTAATTTCTTCTCACATCAACCCACCAAAAAGGGGGTTGGACATGCTCAGTATCGGCAGTAGATTCTAGAACTTGAATCATTTTTCTAGAAATTTTGACTCAAAAGGCCAAAAAAAGTGCTTTTTTAGCATTTCAAAGCCCTTTGACCGCATTCGGCCCCGTCACCACACCTGAAACTTGGCGGCCGGACTCAGGGTTTTTCAACTTCACCTGCTCGCCCAGTCGGCCATCCTGCATGGCTTCCATTCGAATAGAAATCTCAAAATCTGACTTATTCCCAATCGACAGCATCACCGTCTGGCCCTGCCTCACCAGCACGGCACGGCGAATATCAGACACCCTGAGAGGCTGTCCTGCAGGAATATCTCGGGTGAGTTCGGCCGATTGGGCGTCCTTCACCGTATTCAGTAACTGAGTATCGGCATTTCCTGGGGAAGCTTGAACTTCTTCTAGCATGTCGGGTTGCAAAATGATGCCTCGTTGCAACAAGCGCTTGGCAACCACCATGGTTTTAGGGGGGGTGGCCATGTTTGGTGAAGCCCCTGCCACTGGGGTAGGGGTCCGCCCGGCAGGCATGGTGACTTGCAAATAAAGCTGCCAGACTGGCTCGGCACAGCGAACACGCACCGTTTCTTTGGAAGCAAAGGGGTGGTCAACGTTCAAGGGTTTTTGACAGCTTTGAACTTTCAATCGTTCGTCCAGTGGCGCAATGACCACATCTTTCACGTTCACGCCATGGGTTTGAGACATCCACTGACGCACTTGAGCCCCCATGGCATCGGCCGCAGGATTGGCTTTCGCAGTGCTTGATGAATTGGCCGGTGCATTGTTGGTTGCATTGGCTGAAAAAGACAAAAAGATAGCAAACAGCCAAAAAACCGTCAGGCACAGGATTTGCATCAGTGCTGGAGCAGGTGTAGATGTTTTGACACTTGGTTTGAACATACCGGAGTTCATGCAATAAAGATGCCACATCATCATGAGAATTGAAGCCAAATTACCCAATAACCTTGCCAACAACACGTCCAATGGCACGGCGGCGTTGGTTCGGCCTGGCTTTGCCAAAGCTTTGGAGCAAGTGCAGCCTGCCAATGTCAAAGTCATTCAAGCCGGTGACACGCTCACCAGCATTGTGAAAGAGCAAGCCCTGCTGCAAGGCGTCAAGCTCTCTGCCTCAGAAGAATTTAGATGGGCGCAAAATTTAGCAGCTGACAGTGGGATCCAAAACCCCAACGCCATTTTTCCTGGCCAAAAAATTCAATTGCAAAATATGTTGAACCAGTGGCAGGCTGGACAAACTCAGCCGCAAAACTTGGCACAAACAAGCCCCAAAGGCAGCCCAGCCATTGCCCAGGACAAAATTGAAACGGTCACGGTCACAGCCAACAGATCTGTACCGGCTCTGCCCAAAGGCAATTACATCAACGCAGTGGCTCACCCCGTGCTAAGCCAAACCCTCGACCGTGCTGTGAGCCGCGGCTTTATCCCTAAGGTGGAAAAGCAAGATGTTTACAACAAAGTTTTGCAAGTGGCCAACAAGCACAACTTTTCACCAGACGATTTTGCGCGCCTGACCCTGATGGAAAGCGACGGCATGAACCCTCAGGCCACCAACACGCGTTGCCACGGCATCATTCAGTTTTGCGATGGCCCAGCGCGAGGCGCGGCTGAAGTGGGCTTTGGCCAATCGCCCAAATCCATTTTGGGTCTGAGCGTTTATCAACAATTGCATTTGGTCGACACCTACTTTGACAAAGTGGGCCTGAAAAAAGAAGGCGCTGTGCCTTTGGACGAGCTGTATTTGGCCGTGCTACAACCCGCAGCACGTGGCGAGAAACGTCCTGAGGAGCCCTTGGGCATTCCTGGCAAACAGGCCAAGTACTTGTATGAGGGCCGAGATCCTCAAGGCCCAATGACTCGCACCTCTATCACGCAGGGCTTGATGCAAAACGCTGCAGACCGTTTGGGATTTAAAAATTTCCGAACCCATACCAATAGCGTCCCCGTCAGTTCCATGGTCAATACCTCAGCATCGCCCTCGGTTAACAACGCCTTCAACCAGGCATTGAATCCCGCATCAGATTCACACCCCAATTCCACGGCGCGAATTCGATTGCAAGTTCAAAAAGCCGCTGACTACGACGCATTGGAAGCCCCCAAAACTTGGTTGCGCTAAGCCCTCTTGGCTTTGCAATCCTTCGTCTCACATCGCAATTTTTAACAAAGCGGCAAAGGTTTGCCGCTTTGCTTTGCGCTCGAAATTTGAATCGCTATGCGCTCGCAAACCCTCAGTTCCCCTCGTAAAACAAGCAGGGCGACCGTCAAAAACCCATCGGCAAACGGCAAGAAAAGCATGGCACGGCTCTTGCAATCGAACACTTTGCAAAGAACTTTAATTCTTTGGGCTGTCGGATATCCGGCATGAAGAGTTTCGCGAAGGAGAGCACATCATGGACATGATTGACAAAGCATTGGGCGTTCACGCACAGGCTCTGGGATTGCGCAGCAAGCGCATGGAAGTGCTTGCGCGAAACATTGCCAACGCCGACACCCCCCACTTCAAAGCGAAAGACATCGACTTCCGGTCTGTCTTGAAACAAACCAAAGAAGCCGCTTTGAATACCACCAGCAATTTGCACATGGCCATGCCCATGGAAGAGAGCCCTGGCGGCGAAAAGTTTCGCGTGCCATTCAATGCGTCATTCGATGGCAACACCGTGGAAATGAACGTTGAACAAGCCAAGTTTGGTCAAGTGGCGGCTGATTACCAAGCCACATTGAACATTCTTGAAAGCCGCGTGAGTGGTATCAGACGTGCGTTGCGTGGAGATTAATCAACATGGCTCTTGATCGTATTTTCAATATCGCGGGTTCTGCGCTCAATGCGCAGACCACCCGCATGAACACCACGGCCTCTAACTTGGCCAACTCGGGCACCGTCACAGGCAAAGAAAACGAAGCATTTCGAGCCAAACGCACGGTGTTCAAAACCATTTTGGAACAACAACAAAAGCCTCACGAACAAGGTTTTGCGGGTGGTGTTCGCATTGAAAAGATCACGGACGATCCGTCTCCCATTCGCAAAATGTCAGAGCCCAACAACCCCATGGCCGACAAAGACGGCTATGTCTATTTGGCCAATGTGAACGAGATGACCGAGATGGTGGAAATGATGGCGGCTTCACGCTCCTATCAAAACAACGTTGAAGTGGTGAACACCACGCGTCAGATGTTGATGCGCACCATCGACATCATCAAAACTTGATTTGTAAAAAAATACAAATCAACGATCAGGAAACTTCCATCATGTTCTTATCAAGCAACAACACCGGATTGAATGCGGCAGCCAACGCCGTCAACTCAGGCAAAACAATCAATGCACCTGCCGGCATCAAAACGACGGCACAAGCAGCCAACGAAGCCTTATCGGCCAAGTCGGGCACCACCGGGGGCATGGGTCAAAAAGATTTTTTAACCTTGTTCACTACACAGCTCAAGTGCCAAGACCCCTTAGACCCCGTCAAGAATGAGGCCTTTGTGGCGCAGCTCGCGCAGTTCTCACAGCTTGAAGCCACTACCACCATGTCGGACACCCTGAAGGCTTATGTCGACAGCATGGCCGGCGAACGCATGATGAGCAGCACCAGCATGATTGGCAAAACGGTGGCTGCACCTGGCGCACCCGCCATCATCACGCAGGGCGGCAAACCAGCGCAAGGATTTATCAATTTGCCAACGGGTGCAGAAGGCGTGAAGCTGGAAGTGTTCAATGACAAAGGACAATTGGTCACTAGCAACACCTTGGGCGCACAAAACATTGGCGACATGCCTTTTGCGTGGGATGGCACCAGCGATGCTGGCGGCAAAGTGCCCGATGGCAGTTACACCTTCAAAGCCACCGTCATTAGCCAAGGCAAGACATTCAACCCCGTGGTCAATGTGTTGTCTACCGTGACTGGCGTGAATCAACAAGCCGACAAAACCATTTTGTTGGAAGTCACCGGCGGCAAGTCAGTGAAGCTCACTGATGTTCAACGCGTCGGCACTTAAGTATTTCTAAATCAATTTATCAAGACCCAACTCAACCCTAGGAGTTAACCACCATGTCTTTCTATACCTCGCTGACCGGATTGAATGCTGCCACCGCCATGTTGGGCGTGACCAGTAACAACATCTCCAACGTGGGCACCACCGGTTTCAAGCGTTCACGCGCCGACTTCGGTGACATTTTTGCGACCTCACCTTTGCAAAAAGCTTCTTCTACAGTGGGTCAGGGTGTGTCTCTGAAACAAGTGTCGCAGGAGTTCTCCCAAGGTAACATTTCTTTTTCGTCCAATGCGCTTGACCTGGCAGTGACCGGTGACGGTTTCTTCCCCATGCGCTCGGCCGACGGTTTGCAAGAACTGTTTACACGAAACGGCTCGTTCTTGTTGAACGAACAATTTAACGTGGTGAACTCTTCAGGCCAGCGATTGATGGCGGCGACAGTTGACTCGACCGGTTCTGCGAACATCAACGAACGCGTGGTGCTCACCATTCCCCAAAAAACATCGGGCGATGCCAAACAAACTTCCTTGGTTTCTTTGGGTTTGAACTTCCCCGCCGATGCGGAAGTGATTACCGAGCCCTTCAACCGCTCCAACCCTGCCACCTACAACAAGTCAACCGCCTTCACTGTGTATGACAACGGTGGTAACGGTTATTTGGCCACCATTTATTACACCAAAACATCGAACGCCAACCAAAACGTGCCATTCAACAAATGGCAAACCAACGTGTTTGTGGGTGAAGACCAAGTGGCAGCGTCATTGGTGCAAGCCACCGATGCCAACAACGAAAAGATCTATGTGAACCAATACGGTCAAACCAAGCCTTACAGTGAAGTGAAGGACGAGTTGACCACGGCCAAAACACAGTTGTTTTCTTTGGATGAATTGACTGCCAAGAAAATATCCATCGCGGCCACCGCCACTGGCAACATCGTGCCAGAAACCGGCGTCAACAGCTACGACTGGGTGGCAGGTTTGCCCAACGGCGACGCCAAACTGACAGGCCTTTTAACCGATAACGCATTCACAGTGGATGTCGACAACAGCGGATCCCCCGTGACAGTGAGTTTGGCCAAATTGGCAGCATTACCCGCTGGAACACGCATCACAGGCGATCTCATAGCCCAAGAAGCCACCAACCAATTGATCAGCAAATTTGGGGCCTCGCGAGGCACCACCACCACAAGTACAACAGCGACAGCCACTGGCGCAACATCTGCAAGTTCCGTAACGACCACTGTCGGTAGCGTTACAACCACTGTGGTCACTACAGCTGGCACGATTGCAGCCCCAGGTACGATCACAACCACCGTGACCAGTCCAGCAGCTAATCAGCGTTATGGTATGAAAGTTGGCTTTGATGCGGTGAATAAGCAGTTCTATTTGGAGTCAGGCACCACTGGTGACACCTCCAGTATTACAGTTTCATCAGTGAGTACAGGCGCAGCGACGGCCATGGGTCTGAAGGTTCAAACAATTGGCACTGAGCCCGTTGCAACACGCGGTATTCCATCTAAAGCAGCGGTAACTTTTGGCTCCACACCCACTGTGAATACCGCCACCAACTTCAGTGTCGACGCAACCAACAACAAATTCATTGTGACGGTAGACGGTATCAAATCGACGGTCACCTTGGCTGTTCGTGAGTACTCTTTGGCTGAATTCACGCAAGCATTGGAAAATGAAATCAATGCCATGAAAGAAGTACGAACCGACGGTCTCACGCCAAAAGAAATCAATGGTGTGAAGGTTGAATTTGATCCCACCAAAAAAGCTTTCAAATTCACAAGCGGCACCACGGGTGCTGACTCATTCATCAAAATTTCGGGCGAGCCTATTTGGGGTTTGTCAGCCGTTGAAGCAGGTCGTGGCGAAACATCCACTTGGATTCAACCGACACAGCGTGTTGACGTTGTCAACGGCACACCACAGCCCAAGTACATCGATGCCCAAGGCAATGAAACCACCAGCACTGATGGCTATGTGGGCTTGCCAGCTTGGTCACCTGTGTACTTAGACAAAGGCGAGCTGACCTTTGACACCGGCGGAAACTTGGTGTCACCGATCGAAGGTACTCAGTTGGAAACTGTGTACTTGGCGGGTGGTAAAGGTGCTTTGAGAATTAACATCGATTACTCAGCCTCTACACAATTCTCATCTGCGTTTGCCGTGTTGTCACAGTCTCAAGATGGCGCCCCTGAGGGTGACTTGGTGGGTGTGACCATTGGTAACGACGGCTTGGTGAGTGCTTCATTCTCCAACGGTTCCCAAAAGTCTTTGGCCAAAATTTTGCTGGCCAACTTCTCAAGCCCAGTGGGTTTGCGCCAGATTGGTGACTCCAGCTTCTTGGCTTCTGCAGCCTCTGGCAGGCCTATTTTGGGCACGCCAGGTTCTGCCGGTTTCGGTACCTTGCGAGCCGGTGCCACAGAACGCGCCAACGTGGACTTGACACAAGAATTGGTGGACTTGATTACCGCACAGCGTAACTTCCAGGCCAACGCCAAAGCCATTGAAACGTCGAGCACCATGACGTCGGCCATTATTAACTTGCGCTCTTAAACCGATCAAGATTTAAGCCTTTAAGCCTCTAACAGGACTTCAACATGGATCGTTTAGCCTTTAACGCCGCAGCCGCCATCAATGAGATGCGAACTGCTCGCCAGATGACGACCAACGAATTGGCCAACGTGGCAACGCCAGGCTTCAAGCGCAGCTTTGAGTCAGCCATGCTAACCATGAAAGTTCAAGGTGCAGGCTTTGAGTCACGTTTGCAACCCCAAGCCTTTGCCAGCGACAACATCAACATGAAGCCCGGCGTGATTGTGAAAACAGGCCGCGATTTGGATGTGGCCATGGATGAGCAAACTGTGATGGGCGTGACGGCCACCAACGGTGACCTGGCCTTCACGCGCCGTGGCGATTTGAAACTCAATGGCTCGGGTGTATTGGAAATGGGCACGGGTGCTTTGGTGCGCGGACAAGCTGGCGGCCCCATCACCATTCCGCCTGGCTTCTTTGTGAAGATCAGCAAAGACGGCTCTATTTATGCCACCAATCCTGCACAAGCAGGTGTTGCAGTGCCCGTCCTGATTGACAGAATTTTGTTGCGCGATGCCAGCAAGGTCTCTTTAGAGCGTCGAGAAGACGGTCTCTACAAAGTTGTGGGCAAACCTGCCAATGAAGACATTCCTGTAACTGGGAAATTAGTTTCCCTTACACCAGAAACCTTAGAAGGATCCAACGTGAATGCCATGGAAGTCATGGTGAAGCTCATGGATCAAAGCCGTTCATTTGAAATGCAAGTGAACGTGATCAAACAAAACAAAGACGTTGACGAGTCGGGCGGCACCATGATGCGCGCGTCTACTTGATGGTCTTTATTTTTTAACGAACAACTGAACAATTAAAAGGAGCTCGCCATGGACGCAAGTATGTGGGTCGCTAAAACAGGTTTGGATGCGCAGCAAACGCGCATGAACGTCATTTCCAATAACTTGGCCAACGTCAACACGACAGGCTTTAAGCGCGATCGCGCTGTGTTTGAAGATTTGCTGTATCAAAACATTCGGCAAGCTGGCGGCCAAACGGGTGCAACGACGCAAGCGCCAACCGGCCTCATGTTGGGTACGGGTGTGCGCATTGTGGCGACTGAAAAGCAGCACTCACAAGGCAACATGGTGAACACTCAAAACCCCTTGGATTTGGCCATCACAGGTGAAGGTTTTTTCCAAGTTGCACAACCCGACGGTACCATTGCCTACACACGCGATGGTAATTTCAAGCGCTCCAACACCGGCCAAATTGTGACTGCTTCAGGTGCTTTGTTGCAGCCTGCCATAACCATTCCCAATACAGCATCATCGGTCACATTTGGTCGCGACGGCACTGTGTCGATTGAACTGGCAACTGGCGGCGCACAGATCATCGGACAAATTCAGTTGGCGCGTTTTGTCAATCCAAGTGGCCTCGAAGCCAAAGGTCAAAACCTGCTCAAAGAAACACCCGCTTCAGGCCCGCCTCAAGTTTTGCAACCTGGCGTCACAGGCGCTGGCAATTTGATGCAAGGCACTTTAGAAGCATCCAATGTGAACGTGGTGGAAGAAATGGTCAACATGATCGAAACCCAGCGCGCTTACGAAATCAACTCCAAAGCCATCTCTGCGGTTGACGGCATGCTGAAGTTCATTAACAACAACCTGTAAGGCGAAGCACCATGAACACCCTCACCCGCTTTTGCCAAGCCAACGGCAACTCTCTTTTAAAACGTGCTTCGCTGCTTGCAGGGGTCGTTTTGGCTGGCTGCTTAAGCGGTTGCAACGTCATACCGCCCAAGGCCATGACGCATTCGCCCCAATTTGAACCTGTCTATCCCATTCAACAAGTGCAAGCGCCTGTCCCCACGGGCGGCATTTATGTTGGCCGTCAAAGCGACAGCTGGTTTGGCCGCGGTCGCACTTTCCAAGTGGGCGACATCATCACAGTGTTGCTCAATGAATCAACTCAGGCCGCTCGCAGCCAAGTTGGGTCTGTGAGTCGCAATTCAACCAACGACATGCTCACGCCAGGCTTGGCCGTGCTTGGTAACAAGCTGGGTGGCGTGATGAAGGGTACCGACTTTTCCAAAACTGACATCAGCAACAAAGGTACCGGCACAGCCGACCAAACTGCCAGCTTGAACGGTTCTGTGGCTGTGGCTGTGGTGGAAGTGATGGCCAATGGCAACTTGGTTTTGCGCGGCGAAAAACAACTTGCGTTGACCGAAGGCTCCGAAGTGATTCAAGTTTCGGGCATCATTCGGCAAGACGATGTGGCGCCCAACAACACCGTGCAATCTCGTCGCTTGGCGAACGCACAAATTGCCTATCGCGGTACAGGCGACTTGGCCAATGCATCCCGCGCAGGCTGGGGTACCAGTGCCCTTCTCAAACTTTGGCCTTTTTAAAGGCTAACAGCCTTGCCATTGTTTGATTGACCATTCAAATCATTGAGTTAACTCACAAAGCTTCTCATCATGCACAACATCTTCAAGTCCTGGTCTATCTTGGCTCTTTTGCTTGGCCTCAGCTGCACCAACGCCATGGCCGATCGAATCAAAGACCTCACCACTGTGGCCGCCATGCGCACCAACCAACTGATTGGCTATGGTTTGGTGGTGGGCTTGCAGGGCACTGGTGACGGCGCTGACGTGTCCTTCACAGCGCAAAGCATGAAGACCTTGCTCAACCGATTGGGTGTGAAACTCGAAGGCCCTTTGTCTGACTTTGAAACAACTGCCACCGCTGGCAAAATTGACATTCGCAATTCTGCAGCGGTGATGGTGACTGCCGAACTGCCAGGCTTTGCCAAGCCCGGCCAAAAAATTGACATCAGCGTCTCTGCCATTGGCAGAGCGAGCAACTTGCGCGGCGGCACATTGCTGCTCACCAGCTTGCGCGGCGTCGATGGTGAAGTTTATGCCTTGGCTCAAGGCTCACTCACAGCCACAGGCATTGATGCGCAAGCTGCGGGTTCTAAGGTTGCCATTGGCGTACCCACCTCTGGGCGCATTCCCTCGGGCGCTACCGTGGAGCGCATTGTTGACAACCCCTTTGACAAAGCCGAACGCATTGTTTTGAACGTGCGTGAAAGCGACTTCACCACCACCAACGCCATTGTGAGTGCCATCAATGGCCGCTTTGGCAACGATGTGGCACGCGCCATCGATGGTGTATCCATTACCTTGCAAGCCCCCGCAGATTTGACTCAACGTGTGGCCTTCATGAGCATGGTTGAAAACATCGATGTCATGCCGGGCGAGCCCACGGCGCGCGTCGTGGTCAATGCCAAAACCGGCACTGTGGTCATCAGCCGCAATGTGCGTGTGACGGCGGCAGCGGTCACTCACGGCACCATCAGTGTGTCGATTGCGGCCACCAATGAAATTTCTCAGCCTGGCGCCTTCAGCCAAGGTCAAACGGCCGCCGTTCAAAACGCCGAAGTGACCGTGAGCGAACCCAACAAGCCCATGTTCTTGTTTCAGCCTGGTGTTGACCTGCGTCAAATTGTGGATGCCGTGAACCAAGTGGGCGCATCACCCTCTTCCCTGATTGCCATTTTGGAAGCCCTCAAAAGCTCGGGCAGTTTGCGCGCAGAGTTGATTGTGATCTAAGCACGCAGCGGCAATGCATCGACCTACAAGCTGGCACAAGATTTGCTGATCAATTGTTGATTAAACACCCATCAAACCTCTAAATCATGGACGCCATCAACACGCCTGCTCCCAGCTCTTACCTAGACTTTGACGGTCTGGGTCAATTGAAGGGACAAGCACGTCTGGATGCCAAGAGTGCCATCAAGCAAACAGCGCAGCAATTTGAGGCTCTGTTCCTGCAGATGATGATGAAGTCCATGCGCGAATCCATTGTGAAGAGCGAGTTGTCTGAGTCAAGCACCATGGAAACCTTCGAGGGCATGTTCGACAAAGAGGTGTCGGTGCAACTGGCCAAAAAGAACTCGCTGGGTTTGGCCGACATGCTGGTGAAGAACCTAGAACAAAATCAAGCCAACCTTGCCACCACGGCCGATATATTGAAGCAGCGGCAAGATCCTGCCGCTTTCAATGCCGCTGCCAAAGGCATGGCCTTGAATCCGAAAAGCATGGGCTTCTCTTTAGACAAGCTCAACGACAAACCGGGCGGCATTGCACTCCCTAAATCTCAAATTCTGCCGCTGAGCTTGCCACCCAAGCCCATGAGTGATGGGGGTAGCCAATGAGCGATTTAGTCAGCGTTGCCTCCAATGCGGTCCAGTCGTACCAACGTGCGCTGGGCACCGTGTCTAACAATATTGCCAACGTTTCCACCGACGGTTACTCGCGCCAGCAAGTGGTCATGGCCGCCAACCCCGTGGCCAAGGTGGGTACGGTGTTCTTGGGTACCGGTGTGACGGTAGACACCATCAAACGCCAGTACGACACGTTTGCCGAAACCAACCTGCGCAACAGCAACAGCCAACTCACCAGCCAAGAGCCCATGGTGAACTACGCCAATCGCGTAATTGACATCATGGGCAGCACCTCCATGGGCTTGAGTGGTGCGCTCGATCAGTTTTTCAATGCAGCACGCGACTTGTCGTCCGACCCTGCCTCTACCGTGATGCGCGGCAGCTTCTTGCGCGATTCCGAAAATTTGGCGGCCCGCTTTGGCGAGCTGTCGGGCCAACTGGATTTGGTTCAAGACGAAACCGACGAAGCCGTGAAAAGCTACGTCAATTCAATGAACACCATTTTCAAGCAGCTGGCTGCGGTCAATACCCAAATGACCAAACAGAAGTCTGCCGACATGCAGCCCGCCGACTTGCTTGATCAACGCGATGTGTTGCTCAAAGATTTGTCTAGCTATGTGCACATCAAAACGGGCTTTTCAGAAAACGGCGCCGTGACCGTTAGCTTAGGCCCCTCCCTCACCCGCGATGTGGTGGTGGATGGCGTGAAGTCTTTCATGCTGGGCACCAACTTCAATTCAGCCGCCCCCGAAAAAGTCAGCTTGGTATTAGACCCCTACGGTGCTTCCACCACGCTTTCAGGCATTAGCGGCGGCAAACTGTCGGGCATCATGAGCTTCAGGGAGCAAGTTCTGGGCAGCAGCCGTAGCTCTTTGGACACCCTGGCCAACAACTTTGTGAAAGAAGTGAACGCCATTCACACCAGTGGCATCGATGCCTATGGCAACACAGGACTCGAACTTTTTACCATTGACAAAAACTATGTAGGGTCAGCCGGCACTGTCAAAGTGAATTTGAACGACCCCCTTAAAGTTTCTGCCGCAGCGCAGTTCAGGGTCATTGAAGCGCCTAATAACACGGGTGGTGCTGATGCGGGCATTGTGTATGTGGGCAAGCCTACCAATGGCCCGCCCGATATCACCTTGACTTTGGTCAACAACCCCAGCTCGTCGGCAGCCATCACGGTCAAGCCCACCATCTCTCGCCCTGTGGCAGCGGTGGCCACCATCCCCAATGGTTTAGAAAACATCAGCGTGCTAATGGGCGAAGCAGACCCAGGCCAACAGTTGCAAATTTTCACGCGCGATGGCCGTCAGCTGGCTGGCAAAGCAGTAGACGCGGCCACCCAAAGCCTGATCTTGACAGAAGCCAATGGCTTTGCAGCCAACGCCAGCTACAGCGATGCCTACTTGAATGTGAACGGTGCCAACAGCTACAAAGACATCAATGTTTTTTATGGCGCCAAAGCCAACGTGGGCTCTGTGTTGCAAGCCGATGGCACCGAAACAGATCCCACCAAGCACAGCACCTTGGCCAAAGCGGCTGTACCAGCCACCTTGCAAAGCGATCGCATTCAGACGGGCTTAACTTCCATTGCCAGTGGCTTGTTCAAGCTCAACGGCGTGACCTTGCCAGAAATATCCGTGCTCACAGGCACCCTTCAAGCTTCCGACATTGCCAGCAAAATTCAAGCGGCCGGCATTTCAGGCATTACTGCTAGCGCCAAAAATGAAATTCGCATTCCAGTGAGTCAACTCAAACTGGATTTGCCTTTGTCACTCAAGAGTGGCAATGCTACTGGCTTCACAGTCATCAAAGCGGTACCCACTGGCCTCACCAGTGTGCAAGGCTTGATCGATGCTATTAACAGCAAAAGCAGCAGTACTGCCGTACAAGCCTACCTGGGCAACGATGGCAATTTGGTCTTGACCAACACCTCAGGCAACGAAGGCAAAGACATAGCCATTGACAGCTCTGCCTCGCCCAATGCTCTGGGCTTGAAGGCCATCACTTATGGCGGCCAAATTAGCATCAGCCGCGCTTTGGTAGAGGGTATGGATACCCCCATTGAACTTGGCTTTGCCAACGGCGCTCCCGCCGACTTGGCCAAAATGGGTTTCAAAACGGGCGCTTATTTGTCGGGCACAGCCAACGAGGATTTGCTGGTGTTTGTGACTGGACCTGGCGAAGCCAAAATTTCTACCGGCTATACCGGCAAGCCTATTGATGCCAAGCAGGCATTGCGAACCAACCCTTTGCAAGTGCGCTTTGATTCACCCACCCAGTTCAGCATTGTGGATATCAACACCGACACCGTGGTGGCTTCTCGTAAATTTGACCCCAACTACCTTGAACCTGCCTTTACCTACCAAGGCATTCAAATTTCGCTGTCCAACCCACCCAAGGCGGGCGATATTTTTGTCATTGATGGCAACAAAGACGGCACCGGCAACAACGAAAACATGTTGGCGCTGATCGACTTAGAGTCAGAGCCTGTGATGGGCGGTGGTAAAACATTCGCTGCGGCCTACATCGACAACGTGAACGACATGGGCAACATTGCCCGTCAAGCCACCATCTCCCAATCGGCGCTGCAAGTGGTTTTTGACCAAGCCCTGACGGCGCGCGACCAGGTTTCGGGGGTGAGCTTGGATCAAGAAGCCGCCGACCTGGTGCGCTACCAACAAGCCTACCAAGCCGCCGCCAAAATTTTGCAAGTGGCCAGCCAGCTGTTTGACAGCGTGCTGCAAGTTCGTTGAAGTGCGTGAAAGCTAAACCATCATGAAAATTTCAACCCGCCTTTTGTTTGACCGAGCCTCCGCTCAAATGAGCAACGTGCAAAGCAAGCTGACGCAAACCCAAGCTCAAATGGCACAAGGCAAACAAATTATCAATGCCAGCGATGCGCCTAACCAAGCGGCCACCATTCAGCGTTTGAAATCTATTTTGAACCGCCAAGAAAGCTTCCAAAGTTCTTTGAACACCGTGAAGGCGCGTTTGGAAGGCGAAGACAGCACCCTGAGCAGCGTGAGCGATTTGCTGGTGCGCGCCAAAGAAGTGGCGGTGCAAGGCGCCAACGACACCTTGAGCGCCGGCGACCGCAAGGCACTTGGCACCGAGATGCGAGCCCTGCGCGACCAAATGCTAAGCCTAGCCAACACCAAAGACAGCAACGGCAACTATTTGTTCTCAGGCAGCCGAGTCAAACAGGCTGCGTTTATTGAAACAGCCAACGGTAGCCCAGAATACAGAGGCGATCAAACCCGGATGAATGTACGCGTAGGCGAACAGCGCAGCATACCCATTAACCGCACAGGCACCGATGCGTTTGTGCCGGTAGAGCGCGTTGACAAAGACGGCGCCACCACTGGTGTGGGTTTTTTCCAAGTGATGGACAACCTCATAGCAGGCTTGAACAACTACAACGGCAACGACGTTCGCCGCGGCATAGGAGAGCTAGACACCTTGCAACAAGGTGTGAGCTTGGCCCGAGCTTCTATTGGTACTAATTTGAATGTGGTAGACCAACAAACTTCAGTCATTGAAGACACCACACTGAATTTGAAGTCTACTTTGTCAAGTTTTGAAGACCTGGACTACGCCAGCGCCATTACCAAAATGAACCAGCAGATGTTGAGCTTGGAAGCTGCGCAGGCTAGCTTTGCCAAGGTGAGTCAGTTGAATTTGTTTAACTACATCAAGTGATGAAAGCCTAATATGGCAACCAGTTCAGTTAGTTCCAGCACAAGCGCAAACACTATTTCAGCCCTGGGTGCTGGCTCGGGTGTGGATGTCAAGTCATTGGCACAAAGCTTGGTAGATGCTGAAAAAAGTCCTCGCAAATCCGTCATTGACGCCAAGATTAAAAAGTCTGAAGGCGGTATTTCTGGTTATGCGGCCGTTAAATTTGTGTTGAACGATCTCAAAACAGCTTTTTCCAATCTGAAAGACCTAAGCGATTTCAACACTATCATTCCAAAGAACAGCCAAAGCTCGGCATTTACAGTCACTGCTAAATCCACTGCAAGCATTGGCAGTCACACAGTTAACGTCACCGCTTTGGCAAAAGCCCAACGCAATATTTCACCAGGCTTTGAAGATCCTACAAGCACCGTTAATGGTGGCGCAGCTTTTAGCTTCACTCTGACCAAAGGGTCTGGCGCTAGCCAAACATCTACGACCATGAATATCGGTGCTGCTGATACATCGCCTCAAGGCATTGTGTCCACCATCAATGCTTATAAATCTGGAGTAACTGCTCAACTAATAAATACTGGCGAAGTCACAGCACCCTACAAAATTGTAGTAACTGGTGCTTCGGGTTCTGCAAACAATTTCACCTTAACTTCAAACAATGGTGCAAACCCAAGTGCAGAAGTCACAGGCCTGTCCTTTGGCAATCCCATTGAAACAGCGGCCAATGCAGCAGCGACCATAAATGGCATCGCTATTACTTCCAGTACAAATCGAATAGATGGCGCCATCTCTGGCTTAACTTTTGATATTTCATCGCTTACAAATGGAACTGCATCAGTCGATTTAAGCCGCGACACATCGAGTATTAAAACCAAACTAAAGGCTTTAGTAACTTCTTACAACGAAGCCAACAGCATGTTGACTGTGGTTTCAGATCCTAAATCAACGGTGGAAACCTACGGCGCAACCTTAGTTGGCAACTCCACAGTCAATAGCATTCGCACTCAAATGCGCGCCTTGATTACAAGCGACTCCCCTAACCCAACAGACGGGCTAAGCGCATACAGAGATTTGGGTATTACCCTGAATAGAAGCGGCGAACTGGAGTTAGACGAAGCTAAGCTAGACAATGTGTTGCAAACAAAATACGACAGCATGGTGACCATGCTGACGGCCAATAGGGAAAATCTAAGCCCTTTGAGTACTCTTTCTGCTGGCGCATCTGGCGCTGCAGTGAAAAAACTGACAGAACTATTGGACAGCAAGGCTTCTTTGACTACTCAAAGCGGCAATTTAACAAAGAAAATTGAGGACTACAAATTACAGCTCGCTAAGCTGGAAGACCGTATGACCACCCTGCTAGAACGCTATAACAAACAATTTGGCGCAATGGAAACCATGGTGGGTCAATCGAAGAGCTTGCAAACGAACTTAAAGAGCACCTTTGAAGGCATGATGGCCACTTACACGAATAAGTAAGTCTTATTCAATCCTTAAACCCAAGGCACCCCTAAGGCCTAGGGTAATCCCTTGAAAGAGGCATTTTTGAATTATTTTTCAAAACTGCCCTAAAGTTTCTGATCGTCCCTCCGATTCTCAGTCCACTGAACTTCCATTTGCACCTTGGTGTTGCACATGGACCGGTTGTTTTCGGCATGTTCAGCATGCTTAAATTAAAGGACGGACACCGATGGCTTCCGAAATACAAAACACAATTGCAGCTGGCGTTCCTGGCGGAGCCAGTCGCATTGCTTCTCCAGCAGCAGTCCTGCAACCTAAGGCTGCCCCTTCAGAAGCGCCCACTCAACCCAAAGTTACAGCCCCAAAGCCTATCGATATTAAATTTGATGCAGCTGAAGTGCGGCAAACTCTTCAAGAAGCAGTAAGCATATTGAACCAGCAACTTAATGAACAAAACCGGGGCATTGGTTTCAGCGTAGATAACGCTTTAGAAACTCCAGTCGTCACTGTTAGAAGCACGATAACTGGTGAAGTGGTTCGCCAAATACCCAATGAAGCTGCTGTACGTATGGCGCATAACATTGATAAGGTCAAAGGTTTGATCATCAATGCCAATGTTTGAGAAATATTTTCAAACTTATTCACTTCTAAAACTCAAGTTCTGAATACAACTTCCGAATCATCAGTTAACAAGATATCGATTTGGATTTCTTGTCAACTTCGTTAAATACTCTTTGAAGGAGAAAATCCATGTCAGTCATTAATACAAACGTTAGTTCTTTGCAAGCTCAAAATTCATTGAGACTTAATGAGACTAAATTAAGCAGCTCAATGTCTCGCCTTTCCTCTGGAATCAGAATTAATTCAGCAAAAGATGATGCTGCTGGATTGGCTATTACCACCCGAATGACCTCAGAAATTCGTGGTCTCAATCAAGCAGTTCGTAATGCAAATGATGGCATTTCAGTTGCTCAAATTGCAGAGGGTGCTTTGGGAGAGATTACAAACATTTTGCAGCGATTGCGTGAAATTTCAGTGCAGTCTGCCAATGCCTCTAACAACGACACCGACAGGTCCTTTTTGAATACTGAGGCACTTCAATTGACTGACGAGGTCATGCGAATTGGAACTCAAACAAATTTCAATGGAATTAAATTATTAGATGGTGGATTCAATAATAAGCAGTTTCAAGTTGGTTCAAACAATGGAGAGACCATCACTTTCTCGTCCATTGGTGATTCACGCGCTTCCGCATTAGGCGCCAACTCATTGGTACTTGATGGAACTGTAACTAGTGCTACTAAGGCGGCAGGGGCTGATTTGACGGGCGGAAACACTGTTGGCGCAGAAACTGATCTAACACTTTCGACAGCCAATGGCGGAACCACTTCAGCCATTAGCTACTCCGCTAATGATGATGCTAAAGCTGTTGCACTTGCGATAAATAACGCAGCTAATTCTATTGGCATCCAAGCAACTGCTACTAATTCTGCAACACTTGGTACACTTGGCTCATCTGGCACTGTTGGAATGACTTTAAACGGCCAAAGCATTTCTGCTGTAGTAAATAGTACTACGGATCTAACAGCCCTTGCTTCTGCAATTAATGGACAGACAGGCAATACTTCGATTACCGCTACTTTTGCCAACAATAATGACAAAAGCGTCATGACACTAACCTCAGCTGATGGTCGCGATATTTCAATCCTTAATTTTACTAACTCTGGAGCCACGAAGACAGCGTCCTTCAGCGGTGTTACTTTAACTGGTGGCGCGGCCACTGATAGTTCAATCAAAACTGGTACTGTCTCTTTAATCAGCTCAAAAGGTGCGATTACTGCAGCAAATGCAAATGCTGATGTCTTTGCAAGTGCCGGCACTGTAACTAGCACATTGACCTCAGTGAGTGGCATTGATATCTCAACCGTAGCGAATGCAAATTCAGCACTTACGACTATTGATGCAGCACTGACTCAAGTGAACAACACACGAGCAGGGCTTGGTGGCCTTATGAATCGTTTTGAAGCAGCTATTTCAAATCAAAATACAGCTATCACGAATTTGTCTGCATCTCGCAGCCGTATTTTGGACACTGACTATGCTGTTGAAACAACAAATCTGGCTAAGGCTCAGATTATTCAACAAGCTGCTACTGCTATGTTGGCGCAAGCTAACCAGTCTTCACAGTCTGTTTTGGCCTTGCTCAAGTAATTCATTGAACTAATTACTTTGTAGCATTGACTTAGGACGGGCCACTCAAGTGTCCCGTCCTATTTAAGTATTGCAAAGAAATTTAAAACAGTTTCAGCTGTTTGTTTCAATGTCGGAAATTTTTTCAATTTCCATTCTTGCGGAGTCTTCATGCCAGTCATTAATACAAATTTAAGTGCATTGATTGCACAAAATGCTGCCAGGGCTTCTGAGATTCAGAGTGCGCAATCTATGGAGCGACTTTCTACGGGCCAACGAATTAATTCGGCCCAAGACGATGCTGCAGGTTTGGCCATTGCAACAAGAATGACTTCTGCAATACGTGGTCTAGGTGTTTCCTTAAAAAATGCTGGCGATGGCATATCTATGGCCCAAACTGCAGAGGGCGCTTTAGGCAATATTACTGATGTACTGCAGCGATTAAGAGAATTAGCTATTCAATCTGCTAATGGGAGCAACAGCAACACGGAAAGATCTTTTTTAGACAGTGAGGCTTCAGGATTAGTTGCTGAAGTAGCACGAATCGGCGCTCAAACAAACTATAACAATTCAAAACTTTTGAATGGCTCTTTCACTGCCAAAACATTTCAATTGGGTTATTTGGCTACCGACACCATGGTCTTCACGGGCATTGAAGACTCTCAAGCTTCCGCGCTTGGAAATTACAAACTTGTCATGGACGGAACAGGGCTAGGCGCATTGGTGGCAGCTTCCTCTACTGCAAACGCAAACACAGTTAGCAGTGCATCTACCTCTACTTTGACCACGTCAAGCGGTGGTACTACATCTGCAATATCGATTACAGCTGCCGACAGCGCAAAACAAGTTGCTACAAAAATAAATTCTGCTGCCAATGCCATCGGCATTAACGCTGTTGCAACAAATGCTGCCACATTGAGTGGTGTGACTGCCACTGGCACAATCAACTTTACCCTCTCTGGAACAGCTTCTGTCAGTTTATCGGCATCCATTACAAATTCCAATGACCTTACTTCACTTGCCGCTGCAATCAATGGCACAAGCAACACCACTGGCATTACAGCTTCGTTTGCCAATCCTGATGTCAAGAGTTCAATTCAACTGACCAGTAACGATGGCTCGGACATCAAAATTTCCAATTATGTCCACAGTGCAAATGCAAGCACCACTTTTGGTGAAGGACCTTCAGATTTAGGCGGCGGAACAGGTGCAACAACTACACTGACAAATGCAAATCATTCTTCTGTGAAATCTGGCATTGTGACCCTCACGAGCACAAAAGGTGCAATTACCACTTCAAGCGGCAATACGACCATCTTTACAACAGCTACACAGTCCAGTATCTTTGCAAACGTGCAGAGCATTAGTATTGCCACACAATCAGGAGCATCAGATGCCCTGTCAGTCATTGACTCTGCGCTGGCTCAAATCAATAACAGCAGAGCAAATTTAGGTGCCTTGGTCAATCGGTTTGAAGCCTCTATTTCAAGCCAGTCCAATTCGATCATGAACTTATCCGCATCCAGAAGTCGTATTCTGGATGCAGACTATGCCAAAGAAACAAGCATGCTGGCCAAATCCATGATCATTCAGCAGGCGGCAACCGCCATGTTGGGTCAGGCAAACCAGACTCCTAGGTTAGTTCTTCATCTATTGAAATAGCCTTTTAATGCGGCTTCAGTTAGATCTAACCACCAGCATCGACCAGAACTAGACCGCCCTTAGAGGTGGTCTTTTTATGTCAAAAAAGCGGCAAGCCCTAGCCACTAAGCGGCAATCTTTCACCTTTTCTTGCCGTTTTTCCTTTTATAAACAGCTTTTTCACCTAGTTCAGGTGTCAAAACAGCGAACACAAAAGTTGGCACGGCGATTGCTAACTACCTGATTGTCAACGTGGATTTCATGTGGAACCCGCGTCTTTACTCATCAGGAGCCCGAACATGCATTTAGACCTACAGCAATCCATGCGGAAATTTGCCGAAGCACAAGCCATCGACTTGCGCGAGGCTTCGCGCTTTACACCCGTGGATTTTCGTTTGGGCATTCAGTGGTTGGTTACACAGAACAACATCAATTTGGCACAAGCCCTAGCAGAGGCTGGTTTGGCCCTTTACCCAAAAAGCGAAGACATTCTGGCCATAGGCGGCTTGCTGGCCATGACACGAGAAGACTGGCACTTGGCCATTGAACTCTTAAACGACTTGATCACTATTCAGGGCGACCGCACACAACCCATGACTTGCCAAATGTTGGCACGTGCATTGGCCTGTAACTTGAACCTTCCAGAAGCCAAAGATGTTCTGGAACAAGCCCTGAAAGTTTGGCCGCAAGACCCTGTGTTGCTGGCTGAATACGAAGACATCATGAAAGCGCCAGTTGTATCGGTTGCCTCCTCATCCCTTAAACAAAATTAATACTGAGCAAACCACACTCAACGGCACTTCATTCAGAGACTTTTTGTCTCTGGCAAAACCCAACCTCTGAGTGAATTACTTAAGCCTTCTGGAGATCTAAAATGACCGTCATAAACACCAACGTCAAAGCACTGTTCACGCAGTCGGCCCTTAAAATGGCCGGACGCGACAGCCAAGTTGCCATGGAGCAACTGTCTACTGGCAAGCGTATCAACAACTCTAAAGATGATGCCGCTGGCCT
>Ga0214921_10004078_pt1 | contig 21867 bp, 14 predicted proteins | sample LL1505_MetaG_FD_177992 | JGI IMG/M metagenome (GOLD analysis project Ga0214921, IMG submission 177992) | Freshwater microbial communities from Lake Lanier, Atlanta, Georgia, United States - LL-1505 | ecosystem: Environmental > Aquatic > Freshwater > Lake | place: USA: Georgia | collected... | reverse complement strand
CTCGCCAAAGGTCTGCGCACGGCCTCGATCCATCGCGGCGAAGCCCGTCTGGCCGATCTGATTGCCGAACTGGTGCCGTCAGGCGCACAAAGTGCCTTTGTCAGTTCGGGGTCTGAAGCGATCCAGCTGGGCTTGCGGGTCGCACGCGCGGCAACCGGACGCAACCGGATCGCAAAATTCCGCGCCAATTATCACGGCTGGTTCGACAATCTGCACATTGCCAACAGCATCGGCAATGACGGGGCGGCGACCATCGGCCAGGATCCCGAGGCTTCCCATTCCGTAGAGCTGTTCGATTGGGGCAGAACGCAGGGGCTCGAAGAGCGGCTCGACAGCAGCTTTGCGGCGGTGATCGTCGAACCCGCGGCCATCAATGCCGGTTGTTTCGCCCCGCCCGAAGGCTTTTTGCAAGCCTTGCGCGACATCACACGCCGATTGGGCATCGTGCTGATATTTGATGAAGTGATCACCGGTTTCCGGCTTGCGCTTGGCGGTGCCCAGCAACGCTATGGCGTGACGCCCGATCTCAGCGTGTTGGGCAAGGCGTTGGGGGCAGGGTTGCCGATCGGCGCCGTGTCGGGCCGGCGCGAGGTGATGGAGGTCATCGCCTCGGGTCGCTTATTGCATCGCGGGACGTTCAACGGCAATCCGGTATCGCTGGGGGCGGGCATTGCCTGTCTGGAGACTTTGAAGGCCGAACAGGCGAAGCTTTATCCGCGTCTCGACCGGATCGGCGGCGCGATTGCCGCCCATGTCAATGCCGAGGCCAAAGCGCATAATGCGCCGGTCTTTGCCCAGAATGTCGGTGGCTGCGTGCAACTGTTTGCCGGAGTGACCCGGATGGACGGCATGGCCGATCTGCCCAAAGTCGACCGCTCGCTGATCCTGTGCCTGACTTCCAAATTGCTGCAACAGGGCATTTATACCCTGCCGCGCGGGCTGATGTATGTCTCGTCGGTCCATTCAGAAGACGATCTGGCCTTTACCAGACAGGCGATCTCGATGGCCGTGATGCATTTTGCGCAAGGGCTGGACGCCAACCGCTAAGCCTGAACGGCGCTTAATTGATGAATTTATAGTGGCCGCAGAAGCTCTTGTAGGAGTGCTCGAGGATTTTGACCCCGCCGCGCTGGCGGATCACCTCTGCGGTGCGGATGCCCAGATCACTGGCATCGGTTGGTGCGGCGGTTTCAACCGCTGTAACACATTCCTCGCCATTCAGCGACGTCACTTGTCCGTGCAAAACCAGATTGCCGTCTTTCCATTCCGCATTGACGCCGACCGGCAGGCTGCAGCCCGCACCCAGCGCATGCAGCATGGCGCGCTCGCAATCGACCTCGGCCCGCGCTTTCGGGCATTCGATGTCCTTCAGCATGGCGAGAATATGGGTATCATCGGCGCGCGCCTCAATACCCAGTGCGCCTTGGCCTACCGCATAGGGAAACAGTTCGGGGGCCATGACTTCGGCCTTGTCGGTACCCATATTCAGCCGTTGAAGGCCCGCATGAGCCAGGATCACGGCATCAAGTCCGTCCTCGCCTTGAATGCGCGCCAGACGCGGGCCGATATTGCCGCGAATGGGAACCACATTGACATCGGGGCGCAGGCTGAGAATTTGCGCCTTGCGCCGCAGGGATCCGGTGCCGACGGTCGCGCCCTGTTTGAGATCGGCCAGAGTGGTGCCGCACAGGATATCGCGTGCATCCTTGCGCTCGGGCACAGCGGCCAAAACAAGCCCTTCGGCCAGATTGGTCGGCAGATCTTTCAGTGAATGCACCACAATATCGACCTCGTGCGAGGTCAATTGTTGCTCGTGCTCGGTAGAAAACACCCCGACAATGCCGAATTGATGGAATTCGGATACACGGTCCTTGTCGGCAATAGTGGTAATTGAATGCAGGGAGAATTCTGCGTCGTGATACTTTTGCTTGATCAAATGGATGACGTAATTGGTCTGTGCCAAAGCCAATGGACTACGTCGGGTTCCGATCCTGATAAGCATCAAATTCACCTGAGAACTGATAAGTTAATCAATAATATCAATGAAATAAACGATTAACTATCATCATATTTGAGGTATCAGCTAAACCAATCAGGCCATTGTGTCAACGGATCGGGCCGCACAGGGCATGCGATAAGCGGCCTGAAGGTCGACCACTTTAGTATAAGCTTGTCAGGATGAGGAACAAATGTGGTGGGCCCGGCAGGACTCGAACCTGCAACCAGTCCGTTATGAGCGGACGGCTCTAACCATTGAGCTACAGGCCCACATTTCGTTTGGATGCGCGCAGCGCGGCACAGATCATTCTTAATCCGATTTTTGGCAGGAGTGCAACGGGCCAGTGAGGGGATTGAGAACGAAAATGCCGCCCGCACGTGACAAGTCCGCCTTCGGGAGCCGAATGAGCATGACGCCCGCACAAGACACTCTTACAAGAAAATACCCATACAAGACTGCACTCATACAAGACTGCACTCATACAAGACACTTGCCGCAAGACAGGCGGACAGTATAGACACGGGGCAACAGGGCAAGCTGTCCCTCTCGTGTTGTCTCAAGCTCATAAGGGTCCATCATGGCCGCTCATCAGTTCATCTATCATATGCAGGGTCTGACCAAGACCTATACCGGCGGCAAGAAGATTTTGGACAATGTCCATCTGTCTTTCTATCCCGATGCCAAAATCGGCGTTTTGGGTGTCAACGGTTCGGGTAAATCGACGCTGCTGAAAATCATGGCGGGGATCGACAAGGAATTCACCGGCGATGGCTGGGTGGCCGAAGGGGCGCGGGTTGGCTATCTGGCGCAGGAGCCGCAGCTCGATCCCACCCGCTCGGTGCGTGACAATGTGATGGACGGCGTGGCCCCGCAAAAGGCCGTGCTCGACCGTTACAACGAACTGGCGATGAATTATTCGGATGAAACCGCCGATGAAATGACCCGCTTGCAGGACGAGATCGAGGCCAAGGGCCTTTGGGATCTCGACAGCAAGGTTGATCAGGCGATGGATTCGCTGCGTTGCCCGCCCGACGATGCCGATGTGTCGAAACTGTCGGGCGGCGAGCGACGCCGTATCGCTTTGTGCCAGTTGCTGCTGTCGCAGCCCGATCTGTTGCTGCTCGATGAGCCGACCAACCACCTGGACGCCGAAACCGTGGCATGGCTGGAAGGCCATTTGCGCTCCTATCCCGGTGCGATTTTGATCGTGACCCATGACCGCTACTTCCTCGACAATGTGACGGGCTGGATTCTGGAACTCGACCGCGGCCGCGGTATCCCTTACGAGGGCAATTACACCACATGGCTGGCCGCCAAGCAGAAGCGTCTGGTGCAGGAGGGCCGCGAATCCGAGGCCCATCAGCGCACCTTGCAGCGCGAACAGGAGTGGATGCAGCAAAGCCCGAAAGCCCGTCAGGCCAAGTCGAAGGCGCGTATCCAGCGCTATGACGATCTGGTGCAGAAGCAGAACGACAAGGGGCCGACCACCGCGCAGATCACCATTCCGGTGGCCGAGCGGCTGGGCAACAATGTCATTGATTTCGAAGGCCTGTCGAAAGGCTATGGCGACCGGCTGCTGATCGACAATCTGACCTTCAAACTGCCGCCGGGCGGCATTGTCGGCGTGATCGGGCCGAACGGCGCGGGTAAAACCACTCTGTTTCAGATGATTACCGGCTCGGAAAAACCCGACAGCGGCACCATCTCGATCGGGGAATCGGTGCAGCTCGGCTATGTCGACCAGTCACGCGACTCGCTTGACCCCAACAAGAATGTCTGGGAAGAAATTTCGGGCGGCAATGAAGTGATCTATCTGGGCAAGCGTGAAATCAATTCGCGCGGCTATTGCTCGACCTTCAACTTCAAGGGCGGCGACCAGCAGAAAAAGGTAGGCTCGCTGTCGGGCGGTGAACGCAACCGCGTGCATCTGGCCAAAATGCTGAAATCGGGTGCCAATCTGCTGCTGCTCGATGAACCGACCAACGATCTCGACGTCGAAACCTTGCGCGCACTCGAAGAGGCACTGGAAGATTTCGCCGGTTGCGCCGTGATCATCTCGCATGATCGCTTCTTCCTCGACCGCATCGCCACCCATATGCTGGCCTTCGAGGGCGACAGCCATGTGGAATGGTTTGAAGGCAATTTCCAGGACTATGAAGAAGACAAGAAGCGTCGTCTGGGCATTGATTCCACCATCCCCAAGCGCATCAAATACAAAAAGCTGACCCGGTGATGGCAGGTGGCTTGAAGGCCATCCGTCCGGAAACGGCTGGCTTGCTGCTCGGCTTTGTCGGTGTGGTGATCTTCGGGATCACCCTGCCGATGACGAGACTGGCGGTCGAACAGCTGGATCCGCTGTTTGTGACCACGGGCCGTGCCGCTTTGGCAGGCTTTGTCGCTTGCCTTGTTCTGGTGATTGCCAAAAAACCGTTTCCGGTGCATCGCGACCGCCGCGCTTTGATGCTGGCGGCGCTTTGCATCTGTGGTGGATTTCCTGGCTTTACCGGCTATGCCATGCAGCATGTCGATGCCTCGCATGGCGGGGTGGTGCTGGGGATCATTCCTCTGGCCACCGCCGTGGTCGGATCGCTGATCAGCCATCAACGTCCTTCGCGCGGGTTCTGGATTACGGCGGTGCTCGGCGCGGCGCTTGTCGTGGGCTTCTCGCTGCAGGCGAGCGGCGGTGGCGTCAGCCTTGGCGATCTGTTGCTGATGGGTTCGGTGCTCAGTGCCGCTGTCGGCTATTCACTGGCTGCCGATGTCTCGACCCGCCTGTCGGGCTGGGAGGTGATCTCCTGGATTGTCGTGCTGGCTCTGCCGGTCACGGTGCCTGTCGCGCTATGGTCGGCTCCAGTTGATCCCGTGGCTGTGTCGTCCCTGCATTGGGGAGCATTTTTATATCTGGGGCTGTTCAGCCAATATTTCGGATTTTTCTTCTGGAATGCCGGTCTGGCGCTGGGCGGGGTGGCCAAGGTGTCGCAGGTGCAATTGCTGCAAACCTTTGTGACGCTGGCATTTGCCGCCCTGATCAATGGTGAAAGCGTCGGCCTGACCACATGGCTGGTCGCGCTGGCGGTGGTGGGACTGGTGCTGCTGGGCCGCCGGATGCGGGTTGAAAAAGCGGTTTTGTCGGACGTCCTGCAGAAAAAGCATTGACTTAATCATATAAACATATCTTTATGTGATTGAAATTTGATCTGCTTTTTCTCTGTCTTCTGCGCCGAAAGCCCCGATGTCGTCCACCACACCATCCGCTTTGAGGTTGAATGCCGTTCTGGCCGGTTTGCGGGCGGCGGGGGAAGATACGCGCCTGCGCTTGCTGGCTTTGCTGAGCGAGGGCGATCTGACCGTGTCGGATCTGACCGATATTCTGGGCCAGTCGCAACCGCGCATTTCGCGCCATCTCAAGCTGATGGTCGATGCGGGACTGGTCAGCCGCCACCGCGAAGGGGCTTGGGCGTTTTTCCGTCTGGCACATACAGGCGAGGGCGCGGTGCTGGGCCAGTGGCTGGCCGGACAACTCGACCGCGCCGATCCGGTGATGGCCAGCGACGGCCAGAGGTTGCTCGCGGTACGCGCGGCCCGCGGCGAGGCGGCGCAAGCCTATTTCGCCCGCCATGCCGCCGAATGGGACCGCATCCGCTCGCTGCATGCCTCCGACAACCGGGTCGAGGATGCGATCCGCGACGCGCTGGGGGCGCGGCGTTTCAAATCCGTGCTCGATCTGGGCACCGGCACGGGCGAGATGCTGAAACTGCTGGCTCCGCAGGCCGACCGTCTGACCGGCGTGGATGCCAATACCTCGATGCTGGCGGTGGCCCGCGCCAATCTGTCGGAAGCGGGATTGCTGCGGGCCGAATTGCGGCAGGCCGATCTCTACGCGCTACCGGTCGAGCGGCAGGCCTTCGATCTGGTGATCCTGCATCAGGTCTTGCATTTTCTCGATGATCCGGCCCGCGCCATCCGCGAGGCGGCGCAGACTTTGGCCAACAATGGCCAACTGCTGATCGTCGATTTCGCCCCCCATGATCTCGAATTTCTACGCGAGCAATATGCCCATCGCCGTTTGGGCTTTGCCGATGCCGATTTGCGGCAATGGCTGTCGGATGCGGGGATTGATTGCGACCGCATCACGCATCTCGCCCCGCCCCGTCAGGGGGGGGACGAGTTGACGGTGACACTCTGGCTCGCCCACAAGCAGGAGAGACTTTGATATGACTGGCTCCATCCGCCATTCACGCCGTCAGGGCAATCGTGATCTGACCATCTCGTTTGAATTCTTCCCGCCCAAAAATGCCGAGATGGAAGAAGGCCTGTGGGATTGCGTGGCCCGTTTGCAACCGCTCAACCCCTCTTTCGTGTCCGTGACCTATGGCGCAGGCGGCACCACGCGCGAGCGCACCCATGCCACGGTGGCGCGGCTGGCGCGCGAGACGGCCTTGAATCCGGCCGCGCATCTGACCTGTGTCGGGGCCAGCCGTGATGATATCAAAGAGGTGCTGCACTCCTATCTCGAAGTCGGGGTCAACCATATCGTGGCGCTGCGCGGTGATCCGCCCGCAGGACTGGGCACGGCTTACGAACCGCATCCCGATGGTTTTGCCACCACGGCAGAACTGGTCAAAGCCGCCCGCGACATCGGCGATTTCGAAGTGTCGGTGTCCGCCTATCCCGAAAAGCACCCCGAAAGTGCCAGTCTGGACGCCGATATCGACGTATTGCAGGCCAAGATCGATGCGGGAGCAACCCGTGCGATTACCCAGTTTTTCTTCGATAACGATGTCTATTTCCGCTATCTCGACCGCGTGCTGGCGCGCGGGATCACCATCCCGATCGTGCCGGGGATCGTGCCGGTCCAGAATTTCAAACAGACGCGCAATTTCGCCCTGCGCTGTGGCACGACCGTGCCGCAATGGCTGGCCGACCGCTTCGACGGGCTCGACAATGACCTGCAAACCCGCCGCCTGATTGCCGCGGCGGTGGCGGCCGAACAGGTGATCGATCTGCTCGATCAGGGCGTCGAGCAATTCCATTTCTACACCATGAACAAGGCTGATCTGGTCTATGCGATCTGCCATCTGATCGGGCTTCGCCCCGCTCCAACGCTTGAGACTGCATCATGAGCCAGTATGACCGAGTTGCCGCGCTGTCGGCTTTGCACGAAGCCGCCGCCAGCCGAATTCTGGTTCTCGACGGCGCCATGGGCACCGAAATCCAGAACCTGAAACTGGACGAGGCAGCCTTTCGCGGTCAGCGGTTTGTCGGTCACAATCACGACCAGAAAGGCAATAACGACCTGCTGATTTTGACGCAGCCCGAGGCCGTCCAGGCCATCCATCTGCGTTATTTCGAAGCCGGTGCGGATATCGTCGAAACCAATACTTTTTCCTCCACCCGCATCGCACAGGCCGATTACGGGTTGGAGGCTTTGGCCTATGAGCTGAATCTGGAAGGGTCGCGGCTGGCCCGTGCCGCTGCACGGCAGGCCGAACAAAACGATGGCCGCCCCCGTTTTGTGGCGGGGGCTGTTGGCCCCACCAACCGCACCGCCTCGATCTCGCCCGATGTCAACAATCCCGGTTTTCGTGCGGTCACCTTTGACGATCTGGCGCTTGCCTATGGCGAGCAGATCGAAGGGCTGGTCGACGGCGGCTGCGATCTGATCCTGATCGAGACGATTTTTGACACGCTGAACGCCAAAGCGGCGGTGTTTGCCGCCCGCCGCGTGTTTGAAAACAAGGGCGTCAACCTGCCTTTGATGATTTCGGGCACCATTACCGATCTGTCGGGCCGCACATTGTCGGGGCAGACGCCCACCGCCTTCTGGCACGCTTTGCGCCATGCCGACCCCTTGTCGATCGGGTTGAACTGCGCCTTGGGAGCGCGCGAAATGCGCGCCCATATCGTCGAACTCGGCAAGGTCGCCGATACGCTGGTGATGGCCTATCCCAATGCCGGATTGCCCAATGAATTCGGCCTGTACGACGAAAGCCCCGAAGCCACCGCGGCTTTGGTCGGTGAATTTGCCTCCTCCGGCCTTGTCAACATCGTCGGCGGCTGTTGCGGCACCACGCCGGCCCATATCAAGGCGATTTCTGATGCTGTCAAAGGCCTGCCGCCGCGTAAAATTCCGACACTCTCTCCGCAAATGCGGCTGTCGGGGCTGGAGCCGTTCATACTGACCCCCGACATTGCCTTTGTGAATGTCGGCGAGCGCACCAATGTGACCGGCTCGGCGCGGTTCAGAAAGCTGGTGACGGCGGGCGATTACCCCGCCGCCGTTGAAGTGGCGCGCGATCAGGTCGCCAACGGCGCGCAGATCATCGACATCAATATGGATGAAGGCCTGCTCGACAGCGAAGCGGCGATGGTGACGTTTCTGAATCTGATTGCCGCCGAACCCGATATTGCACGGGTGCCGGTGATGATCGATTCCTCCAAATTCTCGGTGATCGAGGCGGGCCTGAAATGCGTTCAGGGCAAGCCTGTGGTCAATTCCATCTCGATGAAAGAGGGCGAGGCGGCGTTTCTGGCGCAAGCACGGCTGGTCCGCGATTACGGGGCGGCTGTGGTGGTGATGGCGTTCGACGAGCAAGGCCAAGCCGATACACAGGCCCGCAAGGTCGAGATTTGCAGCCGAGCCTATCATCTGCTAGTCAACGAGATCGGCTTTCCGCCCGAAGATATTATCTTCGATCCCAACGTCTTTGCGGTGGCAACCGGCATTGAAGAGCACAACAATTACGGCGTCGACTTCATCGAGGCGACCCGCGTCATCCGCCAGACCCTGCCGCATGTGCATATTTCGGGCGGTGTCTCCAACCTGTCCTTCTCGTTCCGTGGCAATGAACCGGTACGCGAGGCGATGCATTCGGTGTTTCTGTTCCATGCCATCGCGGCGGGCATGGATATGGGCATCGTCAATGCAGGGCAGCTGGCGGTTTATGAAACCATCGATGCCGAATTGCGCGAGGCCTGCGAGGATGTCGTGCTCAACCGCCGCGACGATGCCACCGACCGGCTGCTGGCCTTGGCCGAACGCTATCGCGGCGGGGCATGCAAGGCGGCGCGCGAGGTCGATCTGGCATGGCGCAGCCTGCCGGTCGCCAAGCGGCTCGAACATGCGCTGGTCAACGGCATGACCGATTTCGTCAACGAGGATGTCGAGGAGGCCCGTCAGGCCGCCAGCCGTCCGCTCGACGTGATCGAAGGCCCGCTGATGGCGGGCATGAATGTGGTGGGCGATCTGTTCGGGGCAGGCAAAATGTTCCTGCCGCAGGTGGTCAAATCGGCGCGCGTGATGAAGCAGGCGGTGGCCTGTCTGATGCCCTATATGGAGGCCGAACGCGCGGCAGCGGGGGCCGATGCCTCGGCGTCGTCTTTTGCGGGCAAAGTCTTGATGGCGACCGTGAAGGGCGATGTGCATGATATCGGCAAAAACATCGTCGGCGTGGTGCTTCAATGCAACAATTACGAGGTGATCGACCTTGGCGTGATGGTGCCGGCCCAGACCATTCTGGAAACCGCCCGCCGCGAAAAGGTCGATGTGATCGGCCTGTCAGGTCTGATCACGCCGTCGCTCGAGGAAATGTGCCATGTGGCTGCCGAAATGCAGCGGCAAGGCTTTGATATTCCCTTGCTGATCGGCGGTGCCACCACCAGCCGCGTGCATACCGCGGTCAAGATCAACCCGCATTATCAGGCGGGGCAGGCGGTCTATGTGGTCGATGCCAGCCGCGCGGTGGGGGTGGTATCGTCGCTGCTGTCACCCGAGGGCAAGGATGCCACCATTGCCGCCTTGCGGGCCGAATACGAGCATGTCGCCGAAGCCCATGCCAAAGCCGAATGGGACAAGAAGCGTCTGCCGCTGGCGGATGCGCGCGCCAATGCGCCCAAGCCCGATTGGGCAGGTTATACGCCGCCCAAGCCGGTCTTTACCGGCACGCGGGTGTTTTCCACCTATGATGTCGCCGAATTGGTGCCCTATATCGACTGGACACCGTTTTTCCAGACATGGGACATGAAAGGCCGCTATCCGGCCATTCTCGAGGATGCCGAACAGGGCGAAGCGGCGCGCCAGACCTTTGCCGATGCGCAAGCAATGCTCGACCGGATCGTCAAGGAACGCTGGTTTACCCCCAAAGCGGTGATCGGCTTCTGGCCTGCCCAATCGGTCGGCGATGATATCCGCCTCTATCAGGGCGAAAGCCGAACCGAGACGCTCGCCACCCTGCACAGCCTGCGCCAGCAACGCATGAAGCGCGATGGGCAGTTCAATTATGCTCTGTCGGATTTCGTCGCCCCGCACGGCGGACCGGCCGATTATATCGGTGCCTTTGTTGTGACCGCCGGAATGGCCGAAGACAAGATCGCCAAACGCTTTGCCCAAGCCAATGATGATTATGCCTCGATCATGGTCAAAGCACTGGCCGACCGGATTGCCGAAGCCTTTGCCGAGCGGATGCACGAGCGCGTGCGCCGCGAATTCTGGGCCTATGCCCCCGACGAGAACCTGACCATCGAGGAACTGATCACCGAGCCCTATCACGGGATCAGGCCTGCTCCGGGTTATCCGGCGCAGCCCGACCATTCGGAGAAGGCCACGTTGTTCGAGCTGTTGCAGGCCGAACAGCGGATCGGTGTCTCGCTGACCGAAAACTTTGCCATGTGGCCGGGGTCCTCGGTGTCGGGCCTGTATTTCTCCCATCCCGACTCCCATTATTTCGGGGTCGCCAAGGTCGAGCGCGATCAGGTGGAAGACTATGCCGGCCGCAAGGGTATGACGGTGGCCGAGGTCGAACGCTGGCTCGCGCCGATCCTGAATTACGAGCCCAAACCGGCCTGAGAGAGCAAGCCTGTGACAGCCAGCCGAGGGCTCAGCCCTTGGCTGCCTGCAACACGGCTTTCAGCGTCATCATGGTCGAGAGATCGGCGATGCCGTCGATCAGTTCCGGCCGGTAGTGGCGCTGGAAGGCTTTGACAACGCTGACCGTGCGGGCATCGAACACGCCGGTCAGGTCCAGCCCGAAACCGAGCATCGCCAACAAGGCCTGCAAGGCGCGCACCGGCTGGCCCTCGTCGCCCGATTGATAGCGCGGTCCTTCGGCGAGCGGGGCAGGAGGCACCCACAGGCCGATGCCGCTGTCCGCAAAATCGGCCCACGGGAAATGTTCGCCCGGATCGTCCTTGCGGTCGGGGGCAATGTCGGAATGGGCCAGCACATGGCCTGCCTGAATCCCGTGGCGTTGCATCAGATCAAGGCAGAGGGCTTTGACGGCCTCGAGCTGCTGTGGCGGATAGGCGGGCAGGTCGAAACGGTGGCCGCCATTGACGATTTCGATGCCGATGGAATGGGAATTGATGTCGGTCTCGCCCTTCCACACGCTTTTGCCCGCATGCCATGCCCGCGCCACTTCTGGCACAAGCTGGAAAATCCGTCCGTCCTCCCACACCAGATAGTGGCACGAGACTTCCGACAGCGGATTGGTCAGTAATTGCAGCGCCGCGACACCGGAATCCATGCCGGTATAATGCAGGATGATCATCGACGGGCGGGGCATGCCTGCGGTGGCCGATTTGCGCGGGCCTTGATTGGGCGAGGGCACCACTTTGGTGGCAAGCGGGCTATCGGGTGTCAATTCGGCCATGGGCTTGATCCTCGTCGCATCGGGTCGGACTTTGGCCTGTAACACCGAACCGCTGTTTGATCCATCAAGCCTTCGCTTTTTGGCCGGTCGGGGAATCTCTTCTTATGCTGCGATGCACAATTTTTGAATGTGATTTCAGTGATTTAAGATTTGAAATTCGTAATATGTGTATAATTGATTCGTTCACTTTTGATATCATTAGCAACGTATCCGAAATGCTAGGGATTTCCTAGTATTTTTGTCATTCTATTGCCTTATTTTCAGGTTTTAATTAAAAGATTGGTAAGGGTTGCCAGAATGATTCTCTCAACCCCTGCGTTGTGTGAAGGCGTTGTTTCCTTCTCGTGTTTTATTGGGTTCGGGCAGTCGGCGTTTTGGCTGCCATCTCTAAAACGATTGGGGTCAGGTTGCATATCGCACGCATCAAAATGTTCGCACTGTTTTTGATCGCGACCATCCTTGCGCAGCTTTTGTCGCAGGAGTTGATCAACCGTCCGAATTCCTTTTCGGCACATGCAGCCAAGCGCAAGGCCGAGGTTGCCGAATTGGCCCTCAATTCTGAAAAACTCCATTTGGCCCGACTGGCCAAGACGCAGGCCGACCGCGCCTTGCGTGCGCGCATCGAGACCATGACCTTTTACGAGGCTCCCGCCGCGGCTGTTGTGGCCCCCGATATCCAGCTGGCCTCGAACCGTCCTAAAAGTTTTTCCCCCAAGGATGAAATTCTGGTACGCAATGATGACGCCTTGATCACAGGCTCGTTAAAGCAGGGTGCTGTCAAGGAAGTCACGCATAGCGAGCGCCCTGTCTATGCCTTGGCCAGTTTGCAATCGGTTATCCAGAAACATGCCCTGGCCGAGGGCGTGCCTTTGGCTCTGGCCCATGCCATTGTGCGGTCTGAAAGCGGTTTTAACCCCAATGTCACCAATGCGGGTGCGCAAGGCCTGATGCAGATCAAACTGCAAACGGCGCAGACCATGGGCTATCACGGCACCGCGGATGGCTTGCTCGAAGCCGATATTAACGTGCGGTTCGGCATGCGCTATCTCGGGCGGATCTATCAAATGACCAAAGGCGATGCCTGCCGCACGATTGCGATCTATCGCAGCGGCAATCCCGCCAGTGCGAGCGACAACAGCTATTGTGCCAAGGCCTTCAGGGATGAGACAGCCAAAGAGGATTTGCCCAAGGCCGATGCCTCCGCCGTCCAGACCATCCGCAATCCCGGTTAATCTGCAGCCCGCTTTGCCTCTTGTATCGCCGGTGCAGGCGGATTAAGTCTGGTCGGTCAGTCGGCCGGGCGGCCGCGCCTTCGGGCGAGGAAAGTCCGGGCTCCATGGAGATACGGTGCCGGATAACATCCGGCGAGGGTGACCTCAGGGAAAGTGCCACAGAAAAGCAAACCGCCACGGCCTCCGGGCCGGGGTCAGGGTGAAAAGGTGCGGTAAGAGCGCACCGCATGTCCGGCAACGAACATGGCAGGGTAAACCCCACCGGGAGCAAAACCGAATAGGGACGACGCGGGCGGCTTGCCGCCCAGGGCCCACTTCAGCCCGATCGTCCGGGTTGGTTGCAAGAGGCGGTTGGCAACAACCGTCCCAGAGGAATGGTCGTCACGTCACCGCATTCCGGTGCGGTGGCCATACAGAACCCGGCTTACAGGCCGGCTGACACCGCTCTCACGCTGGACTTTGCGCGATCAGGGCCAAAAAACATTCGGTCACCCGCCTCAACGGGCTTGCCGATTCAGTGGTTTTTTGGCGTTTTGGCAACGGAATATTAACGCGATCTGTGGCTTGGTGGACCCGAGTCGCATCCGGTGTTGCGGGCAGTCCAGTGTAGGCCAATTGATCAAGATGAAGTGTCCCGTCCTCTCTGTCATCACTGTGCCGAATGTCCGTGGCCGCAAAATTGCGCCTTTGCGGACATTGCGTGGCGTGATCATGCGGGCCGGACCTGATCAGGGGGGTGCCGCTTGACCCGTCCATCAGTATCACAGAATACAACCGCCCCGCATGTGCCCGTCCTGCTGGCCGAGGTGCTGGCTGCCCTCGATCCGCAACCGCAAGGCCGCTACCTCGACGGCACATTCGGAGCAGGCAGCTATACGCGGGCAATTCTGGACGCCGCCGAAGATGTCACGCTCGTGGCGATTGACCGCGATCCGCAGGCCTTGCAGGCAGGGCAAGATCTGGTGGCGGCCTATGCGGGCCGTTTGAAGCTGGTCGAAGGCTGTTTCGGCGATCTGGCCGCCATTGCCCAAGCCGAAGCCATGGCCCCGCTGGATGGGATCGTGCTGGATATCGGCGTCTCCTCGATGCAGATCGATACGCCGGAACGCGGCTTTTCCTTCCGGTTCGACGGTCCGCTCGATATGCGCATGGCGCAATCGGGGCAAACCGCCGCCGATCTGGTCAACCATCTGCCCGAAGGCGAATTGGCCGATCTGATCTATCGCTATGGCGAGGAGCGCAAGTCACGGCTGGTGGCCAAGGCGATTGTGGCAGCCCGCAAAGAGGCGAAAATCGAAACCACGCTGCGGCTGGCCGAGATCATTGCCTCGGTGGTCTATCACAAGCCCGATGACATCCACCCCGCGACCCGCACATTCCAGGCGCTGCGCATCGCGGTCAATGACGAATTGGGCGAGCTGGAGCGCGCGCTCGAGGCCGCCGATTCCGTTCTGGCCGAAGGCGGCAAGCTGGTGGTTGTGACGTTCCATTCGCTCGAAGACCGGATTGTCAAGCAATTCATGGCCGACAAAGCCGGACGCACCGCCTTGCCCTCGCGCCATGCTCCCGCACTCGACCGGCAGGTGCCGCGCTATCATGCGGTGACACGCAAGCCGGTTGTGGCGGGTGACAGCGAGATTTTCCGCAATCCGCGCGCACGCTCGGCCAAATTGCGGGTGATTGCCAAATTGGCTTCTCATGGCGGGAGGTTCCATTCATGGGACGCCTGAGCGCCTTTCTTGCCATTATGATTTTGATGGGCTCGGCGGTTTACGCCTATAGCGTCAAATATGAAACCATCGTGCTGGCCGAACAGATTGCCAAACACAAGCTCAAGATCTCCCGCGAAAAAGAGTCGATTGCCTTGCTCAAGGCCGAATGGCAGTTTCTGAACCGGCCCGACCGCATCCAGGCTCTGGTTGAACAACACAGCGATTTGCAACCCCTGCAGACCCAGCAAATCGCCCGTTGGGCCGATGTGCCGGTGCGCAAGGACAGCGAGGACAAGATCGGCCAGAAGCTCGATACGCTCGGCCTGTCCGATGTAACCTCCTCGCTCGCGACCCCCAAAAAGCCGGCCACGCAAAGTGTCCGCCGGCCCAAGGTGGAGCAGTGATGCTGGACAAGACCCGCCATGACTTCGCCGATCAGCAAGCCGACACGGTTGCCCCGGTGTCAAGTGTCGCGCATCCGCAACAGGCTGGCTGGTTCAAGCAATTGTTCCTGATGCGGATGGACAAGAGCCGCCAGCGTCTGGTCTGGGTCGGGCTGATTTTTCTCTGCCTCTATGGCGCGATTGCCAGCCGTCTTGTCCATTATGCCAGCCATACGGAGACCTCGCAGAGTTTGCGGCGCGCCTCGGGTGAAACGATTGCAGCGGCGCGTCCCGATATTGTCGATCGCAACGGCACGGTGCTGGCCACCGATGTGAAAATCACCTCCTTGTTCGTCGAACCGCGCCGCCTGATCGACAAGGACGAGGCGGTCGAGCTGATCACTGCGATTTTCCCCGATATCAATCCTCGTGACTTGCGTGAAAAATTCAGCGGGCGGCGCGGCTTTGTCTGGATCAAGCGCGAAATCACCCCCAAGCAACAGGCCGAAGTGCACAGTCTCGGCCTGCCCGGCATCGGCTTTATGGCCGAACACAAGCGCATTTATCCCAACGGATCGGCAGCGGCCCATATTCTGGGGGCGGTCAATATCGACAATGTCGGCATTGCGGGGATCGAGAAATATGTCGACAGCCTCGGGCTGGCCGATTTGAGCGGAGCGGGCTTTTCGGTGCAGGCCGAGGATTTGAAACCGGTCCGCCTGTCGATTGATCTGGCCGTCCAGCATGCCTTGCGCGACGAATTGTTCAAGGGCATGACCAAATACAAGGCCAAAGCCACCGCGGGAATGATCATCGATGTCGAAACCGGCGAAATTGCCGCTTTGGCCTCATTGCCCGATTTCGATCCCAATGTGCCTGCACAGGCGCTTGATCCCAATCGCATGAACCGCATGACAGTCGGCGTGTATGAAATGGGCTCTACCTTCAAAGCCCTGACGACGGCGATGGGGCTGGATTCCGGCAAATTCAATATCAATTCGACACTCGATGCACGGTCCTCCTTGCGCTACGGCAAATTCTCGATTGGCGATTACCATGCCCAGCGCCGGGTGTTGACTGTTCCGGAAGTGTTTATCCATTCCTCGAATATCGGCAGTGCGCGGATTGCGCTGGCGGTCGGCGTTTCGGGGCATCAGGCCTTTTTGCGGAAAATGGGCGTGCTGGATCGGCTGCGCACCGAATTGCCCGAAAGCGCGGAGCCTTTGTTGCCGAAAAACTGGAGCGAGTTGAGCACTGTGACCATTGCCTACGGTCATGGCGTGGCGGTGGCCCCCATTCAGGCGGTGATGGCGACAGCGGCAACCGTCAATGGCGGTTTCCTGATCCCGCCGACGTTTTTGCCGCGCTCGCCCGACAAGGTCAAAGAACTGGCAAAGCCCGTGCTCAAGCCAGAAACCAGCGAAGCGTTGCGCTATGTCTTGCGTCTGAATGCCACCAAGGGTTCGGCCTCGCGGGCGGCCATTCCGGGCTATTTTGTGGGTGGCAAGACCGGCACGGCCGATAAAAACATCCATGGCCATTATCAGGGCGACAAGCTGTTTACGACCTTCATGGCCGTCACGCCTGCCGACAAGCCGCGCTATCTTTATCTTGTGGTGATGGACGAGCCGCAAGTGATCCCCGAAACCATGGGCTATAAAACGGCGGGCTGGAATGCCGGTCCGGTCACCGGTGCGGTGATCGAGCGGACCGCGCCGATGCTGGGCCAGACACCGCGTTTCGAGCCACCGGCCAATCCCTTCCCCACCATGGTGAAATTGGGTGCATGGGGGACAAAATGAAACTCGGTGTCCTGTTCCCCGATGCGCCCGAACCCTTGGCTGGCATCGACCTCACAGGTCTGAGCGCCGATAGCCGCCAAATCACCCCCGGCATGGCATTTGTGGCCCTGTCTGGCACGGTGCTCGACGGCAAAACCTTTATTGCGGCAGCCGTTGCTGCGGGTGCCATCGCGGTGATCGGCGAAGGGGACAGGCCGCAGGATCTTCCGGAAACGGTTGCTTATCTTGGTGTCGAAAATATCCGCTTGGCCTTGGCCAAGGCGGCAGCGCGGGCCGCTCCGGCAAGTCCCAAACATATTGTGGCCGTGACAGGCACCAGCGGCAAATCCTCGGTGGTCGAATTTACCCGCCAGATTTTTGCAGCTTGCGGCCATGATGCCGCCAGTCGAGGCACTTTGGGAGTGATCCGCGCGGGCCATGCCAGCTACGGCACGCTGACAACCCCCGATCCTGTGAGCCTGCATCGCTCTCTCGATGCATTGGCCCATGATGGCGTCACCCATCTGGCGATGGAGGCCTCCTCGCACGGGCTGGACCAATACCGGCTGGACGGTGTGACCTTGACCGCCGGTGCCTTCACCAATCTCGGCCATGACCATCTCGATTACCATCATGATTCCGAACAGTATTTTCTGGCCAAATTGCGCCTGTTTACCGAAGTCTTGCCCGAAGGGGCCGATGCTGTTGTTCATTCCGGTTCGGACTATAGCGCAAGAGTGATCGATGCCGCGCGCCAGCACGGGTTGAAGGTGACCACCGTGGGTGGTCCCGACGATGATCTGGCGTTGCACTCGCGCGGGATTGTCGGGTTCGAACAGGTGCTGTCCGTTTCATGGCTCGGGCAAAATTATTCGGTGCGTCTGCCGCTGGCTGGAGCTTTTCAGGCCGATAATGCGCTGGTGGCGGCGGGGCTGGCGCTGGTGTCGGGCGATGAGCCGGATCGGGTGATGGCGGCCTTGCCGCATCTTTCAGGGGTTAGCGGGCGGCTGGAGCGGGTGGCTTCGCCCCCCGATAGTCTGATTGTGATCGATTATGCCCATAAGCCGGACGGGCTGAAGGCGGTGCTGGAGACCCTGCGTCCGGCCTGCAAGGGTCGCTTGATCTGCGTGTTCGGTTGCGGTGGCGACCGCGACCGCAGCAAACGGCCCGAAATGGGCGGGATAGCGTCGCGGCTCGCCGATCTGGTGATCGTGACCGATGACAATCCGCGCAGCGAAGATCCTGCTGCGATCCGCGCCGCCATTCTGGCGGCGGCACCAAAAGCGCTGGAGATCGCCGATCGCCAGCGCGCGATTGACCATGCGGTCGGCCTGTTGCAAGCCGGTGATGTCTTGGTGGTGGCCGGCAAGGGACATGAGACCGGCCAGATTGTCGGCGCGCAGATACGCCCCTTTTCCGACCACGAGGCGGTGGCCGGTGCGGTTGCCCGCTTGAGGCTTGGGGGGAGGTCATGATGGACGCGCTCTGGACCCGAAACAGTCTGGAACAGGCATTGGCCATCAAGGCCGGTCATGATTTCGCGCCTGTCCACGGCGTATCGATCGATACGCGTAGCCTGCAAGCCCGTGATCTGTTTGTCGCTTTGCGCGGCGAACGCGACGGCCATGATTTTGTCGCCGATGCCTTTGCCAAAGGGGCAGGTGTGGCCTTGGTGGACAAAGAGCATGCGGCCCGTCTGTCGGCTTTTGGTCCCGTGCTGGCAGTCGATGATCCCTTGCAGGCTCTGGAACGGCTGGGCGTGGCACGGCGCGCGCAGGTTGGGGGTCAAATTGTTGCGGTCAGCGGTTCGGTCGGCAAGACCGGCACCAAAGAGGCCTTGCGGCTGGTTCTGTCGCATCAGGGCCGCACCCATGCCTCGGTGGCGTCCTACAACAATCATTTCGGTGTGCCGTTGACGCTCGCGCGGATGCCGCTGGATACAGATTATGGCGTGTTCGAAGTGGGGATGAACCATGCGGGGGAAATCGCGCCTCTGGTTGCCCAGATCCGCCCGCATGTCGCGCTGATCACCACGGTCGAGGCGGTGCATCTGGAGCATTTCGTTTCTGTGGAAGCGATTGCCGGGGAAAAGGCCGCATTGTTTTCCGGGCTGTGCGCGGGCGGTGTTGCGGTGATCCCGCATGACATCCCGCATGAAGCACTGCTGGCGAAAGTTGCAAAAGCCTCGCAAGCCGGCCGGATCATCCGCTTCGGGCAAAGCGCGGGTTCGGATGTGCGGTTGCTCGAACTCGATTTGCAGCCCGATCACTCCATCGTGACAGCCTATGTGCTGGGACGGGTGATCCGCTATCGTTTTGCCAGCCCCGGCCAACATCTGGCGATCAATTCGCTGGGCGTGATGGCGGTTTGTACGGCGCTTGATTGCGATCTGGATGGAATTGCCCGAGCGATGCAAGAGGTTGTGCCGCCTCCGGGACGCGGCGAGCGGTTGCAACTGCACAGCGATCATGGCTCGTTGACCCTGCTGGATGAAAGCTACAACGCCAATCCGGCTTCGATGCGGGCCGCCTTGTCGTTGCTGGCGCAGACCCCTTGCCATGTGGGCGGGCGGCGGTTGGCGGTGATGGGCGACATGCTGGAACTGGGACCGCAAGGCCCGATGCTGCATGCCGGATTGGCCGACACAATTGCCGGATCGGGGATTGATCTGGTCTATGCCTCCGGCCCCTTGATGAAACATCTGTTCGATGCTTTGCCGCCATCCCTGCAAGGTGGCTGGACGGCGGATGCCGGGGGGATGGCCGCATTATTGCTGCCACAATTGCGTGATCATGACATTGTGATGGTCAAAGGCTCGAATGGAAGCCGGATGGCAAAAATTATTGCCGCGTTAAAGGCTCGTTATCGGATTTAAGCGATAATGCCCGTGGATTCTAGAAAAAGGGTGAGCCGATGCTCAGTTTGCTTGCGGACTATTCCGGCCTGTTCGGTGGCCTGAATGTGTTCCGCTACATCACGTTCAGAACGGGTGGCGCGACCATTACCGCTTTGACGTTTGTGTTTTTGTTCGGCCCCCGCATCATCGCCACGCTGCGGGTGAGGCAGGGCAAGGGCCAGCCGATCCGTTCGGACGGGCCGGAAACGCATCTGGCCAAGCGCGGCACGCCGACCATGGGCGGTCTGATGATCTTGTCGGGTATCGTCGTCGCCACCTTGCTATGGGCCAATCCCTACAATCCGCATGTCTGGGTGGTAATGGCGGTGACGCTCGGTTTCGGCGCGATCGGCTTTTATGACGACTATCTGAAAGTCACCAAGCAGAGCCATAACGGCTTTTCGGGACGCGCGCGGCTGGCACTGGAATTCATCATTGCGGTGGCCGCCTGTTTTGCCATTTCGCTGGTGGGCTCGACCCGTCTGGCGACAGGGCTGACGCTGCCGTTTTTCAAGGAAGTGGTGATCGATCTCGGCCTGTTTTTCTTTGCCTTCGGCGGCTTTGTGATTGTGGCGGCAGGCAATGCCGTGAACCTGACCGACGGGCTGGACGGGCTGGCGATTGTGCCGGTGATGATCGCCTCGGCCACCTTCGGGCTGATCGCCTATCTGTCAGGCAATGCGGTGTTTGCCAATTATCTGCAAATCCACTTTACGCCGGGCACCGGTGAATTGGCGGTGGTGTGCGGGGCGGTACTGGGGGCGGGATTGGGCTTTTTGTGGTTCAACGCTCCTCCGGCCCAGATTTTCATGGGCGATACCGGTTCGCTGGCACTGGGCGGCATGCTGGGCACCATTGCCGTGGCCACCAAGCATGAAATCGTGCTGGCCATTGTCGGCGGGTTGTTCGTGGTCGAAGCCCTGTCGGTGATCATTCAGGTGGCCTCGTTCAAATTGACAGGTAAGCGGGTGTTCCGCATGGCCCCGATCCACCATCATTTCGAAAAATTGGGCTGGTCGGAACCGCAGGTGGTGGTCCGTTTCTGGATCATCGCGGTGGTGTTCGCGCTGGCTGGCCTTGCGACATTGAAGCTGAGGTAAGCATGACCCCTGTCACCTGCTTTTCAGGCAAGACGGTTACCGTATTCGGGCTTGGCGGCTCGGGTCTGGTGACGGCCGAAGCCTTGCGGGCAGGCGGGGCGCGGGTGTTGGCGTGGGACGACAAACAGGCCGCCCGTGACAAGGCCGCAGAGGCAGGCTTTGCCATTGCCGATCCGTTGCAACAGGGTTTGGACGGGCAGGACGTACTGATCCTGTCGCCCGGCGTGCCACTGACCCATCCCGCCCCGCATCCGGTTGTGCTGAAGGCGCAGTCAGCCCGTGTCGAGATCATCGGCGATATCGAATTGTTCTTCCGCCAGAGAGCCCTGATCGCGCCCGATGCGCCCTGTGTGGCGATTACCGGCACCAACGGCAAATCCACCACCACAGCTTTGATTTCCCATTTGTTGCAGGTGGCGGGGCGTGATGTGGCGATGGGCGGCAATATCGGCACGGCCATTCTGGCGCTGCCGGTGCCTGACAAGACCCGCGTGCATGTGATCGAATGTTCGACCTTCCAGATCGATCTGGCTCCTTCGCTGGCGCCGGGAATCGGGATTCTGACCAATCTGACCCCCGACCATCTCGACCGCCACGGCACGATGGCCCTGTATGCGGCGATCAAACAGCGGTTGGTGGAGCAGTCCGGTTTGGCGGTGATCGGTGTCGATGATGCGTTTTGCCAGGAGATTGCCGATCAGCTCGAAGGGCAGGACCATCCGCTTGTGCGCCTGTCTATGGACAATCCCCTTCAGGACGGCATCAGCCGCGACGGCACCCGCCTTGTCCTCAACGGGCCCGACGGGGAAATGGATGTGGCCGATCTGGCAGGCATTGCCTCGCTGCGCGGGGTGCACAATGCCCAGAACGCGGCGGCAGCCATTGCAACGGTGCTGGCTCTGGGTGTGGACGGGGAGACGATCCGGCGCGGTTTGCGCTCCTTCCCCGGTCTGGCGCACCGGATGCAACCGCTCGGCCATGCGGGCCGCGCCTTGATTGTTAATGATTCCAAGGCCACCAATGCCGAGGCTGCCGGGAAGGCACTGGCAAGCTTTGCCGGCGGTATCCACTGGATCATCGGCGGTGTCGCGAAAGAGGGTGGGATTGACGGGTTGAA
>Ga0214921_10004077_pt1 | contig 21871 bp, 19 predicted proteins | sample LL1505_MetaG_FD_177992 | JGI IMG/M metagenome (GOLD analysis project Ga0214921, IMG submission 177992) | Freshwater microbial communities from Lake Lanier, Atlanta, Georgia, United States - LL-1505 | ecosystem: Environmental > Aquatic > Freshwater > Lake | place: USA: Georgia | collected... | reverse complement strand
ATTGGCAAAGTAAACTTTTGTCGATCTAAGTGCTCCAGTTAATTTTATTGAATTTTTAGTTTCTTCCGGAAGGTAATCCTGAATTTTTGCAAAACACTCTAGTTTTCCTTGGGTGTCGCCTGGCATCAGCTTGTTTATTTCATCTATAGCTTCCAATATTTCATAAACTTCTTTTGGTAATTTTTTATATATTGCGGTGGTCCCCATTTTTAGAAAAGCTCCACATCTACCAGCCCCGATGAAAGGCTGATAATGGTTCTTCATAAACTTATGAGAAAATCTGAAATTGGGTTGAGTTATGATCCCTTCATTTTCTATATGCAAAATTATGTCCTTCTCTATTGGAGGCAGTCCTAAAATTTTGCCGTGCTCATCGGATATTTCGGAGGCTTTATTTTTGTCTATAAATAACGACTCAGCATTATTCTTGATACCGAATCCAACATCTTTTGAAAGCCAGCCAATAATTAATTCGGCAGCCAAATTGGCATGATTTCCCCAATCGGAGACTGGTATGGTTTTGCCATTTACCACTAAACTAAATTCTATACCTTCTGGAGTAATAATGTTGCGTAAAGTCATATTATCTTAGTTTGTATTTAAAAGAAGGCATGGACACGCCAATGTTTTCGTAAATAAAATTGGAGAGAGTTGCTTGCCAAGTATATCTTTCGCCGCCTTGATGAGCTAGACCAGCTGTGTAATTGGTATCTTTGATTATTAGGGATCTTGTTTTTAACTCATCTTCTGAATAAAATCCCTTATATAATTTGGGAGCCATGAGGTCATTCTCATTCCATGCAAGGCACTTTCCCACATCGCTCCATTCAGAAAAAATGAAACTACCGATTTTAATAATAATTGCCGCACTTTCTGGCCTTGAGCTCAAGCTGCCAAAGCTAATATTTTCACCTAATCTATTTTTGGCATCATTATAGTATTTTTTTCCAAGTATTACCCAAACATCTTCGATTAAATCGCTGTTATAATAAGCCATCCAGAAAGCTCTTCTATATTCCCATTGCGCACCATGGCTTCCAGGAGACTCGCTTATAATTTCAAAGAATTGTTCTAGTGCAGCTCCAGAAAGCCATTTCTTAAATACTACTTTTGCAGCATCTGATACCCCAATCCAATTTTGAGGTTTTATTCTAAGGTCGCCAAAACTATCGATCAGAAATTTTGTTATTTTATTTTGCAGTTCTTCATCAGGTTTTTTACTGATCCAGGACAATAAAAGTGATTCGATAATTTTTATTTTGTGCTGCGGAAATCTGAGAGATTGTCCATTAAACGAGAAATCAATAAATTTGCCAAAATGCTTTATACGATCTTCATTTCTTTCAAGCTTCCCCGAAAAGGTTTTTAAGAAATTAAGATAAACATCTTCGATTAACCCTATTGATTTTTGCTCGTTGCTAACTCCCAGCTCGATAAAAAATTCATTTGCAGAATTGAGATTGTTGAGAAGCTCTAATAAGTTTGACGAAGATTTATCATAATCAAAAAATTCATAACTTTTATGAAGGTTCTGCCAATGACTAAGGCTTCTTGATTCTGCGACAAGCAAGCTTGAGATGATTAATTCGCTAATTTTTCTAACGTCATTAGGGCGGCTGCGATATTCTCTTATGTAGATTGAGGCCAAACTTCTTATAAGGCCACTTGGATGAGAAGTGTTTATATATTTCTTTAACTCAGAAAAGAATTTTTGATCTGTTAGAAGGTTTTTTCCGTCGTGCCAAAATACCCAAGTTGATCTTTTCCATAGCCTTTTAGGAATTTCATTAAAATTTCCCGCAGAGACATAGGACATTAATTGCTGGAAGACTGCTTCTAGTTCCAGAGCATCGGGCAAAGAAGTAGGAGATGAGTATTTCTCAATAATGATTTGTGAAGCTAAATCCAGTTCTGAAGTTTTTGAAAAAAAACTTCTTCTGTTACTACTCTGGTATTTTAGCTGATTCTTGAGCCTTCCCATCCTTTATCAATAATTTAAGTTTTTCTATCTCTTCTGCGGATGGTGAGCGCATTATAAATCTTAGATCAATCCTTCTGTTGGATTTGCGTGAATCGTTATCGATATTTTCTTTTATAGGCCTTTTGGACTCATAGGCGCTAACTCCAAAAATAGGCTTTTCACCGTTGTTCAATATTCCTGTTTCTAAGAGAGGAGTGAAATTTATTAGCTTCTGATATACGGCGATCGCTCTTCTGGCTGATAATCCCCAATTATTATCGAATCCAGTTTCTGATCCAAATTTGATGTCATCTGTATGACCTTCTATTAGAACCGTTTCAAGAAAAACACCATTTCCTATTTCCAGATTCTTGCAAGATTCTTTCAGAGACTCTTCTGATTTGGAAATGCATGGTAAAAATTTTATCAAAGCGTTGGATAGTTTTTGTAGGGCTTCAATACCTTTGGAACTTATTTCTGATTGACCAGATGCAAATAGTAAATTTTCTGGAAGTCTTAAAATTCCGCTTTGTAGGTCTATTGTTACCTCAACCCCAGCTTCCTCTAAACTTTTTTTTACACTCTCAAGAACTACATTTCTTGAGCTATTGATTGCGGTTAAAACCTCTGTCGCATTTTCAGTATCTTTCTGTTGTTTGTGGTAGTTTGTTGCTACAACCATCAACAAAATGATGAAAATGAATAAGATCCCTACCAATAAATCAGTAAAAGAGGCAAAATAACTTTCGTCATGTGCTTCGTGACTTTCTTTTTTTAAAGACATCGCTAGTTAATTGATTTTTTAGAGTTTAATCCCTCAATACTATCGCTTAAATCCTCTACAACCCCTGAGAAAGTGGTTAAAGATTTAGCAAATTTACTATCCATTCCTTCAATAAATTTTTCTGCCTCGCTGGTAAAGTTCTTCAAGCCATCTTGCATAACTCGGAATCCTTTCTCGAGATCTGCGTCTACTTTCTCAAATTTTTCTTGATAACTAATCCATGCTTTTTCTAAGCCAGAAGAAATATTTTCTACGCTTTGAAGAGTCGACTTAGAAGATTCCATAAATGACTTAATATTTCCGCTTACGTCGGTAAGAGAATTTGATGCATCTGAAATTGCTCGGTTAGCACTGAGTATGGGCTGACCAGCAATATCTATGGATTTTGCTATTGAACTAAAATTTTCTACAGTGTGATTTAATCCGGCAATATTTGATTCAAATTCTTTCAGGAGTAAGGAGATATTTTCCGTCACACCTTTGATTACATCTCCAAAGGAATTTAGGTTCTCAGATACCGGTTTGAGTGAACTACTAATTTCTCCAGCTGCATTAAACATAGTATTTCCAAAGGTTGAGCCAGTTGAGGATATTGCCTCCAGAACATTCGTTAAACCGCCTTGTAGCTGTTTTATATTTTCAGCCAATGAAGACATTTCGTTATTAGTGGAGCTATGAAGGCGATCCATAAATTTTTCTATCATATTTTGCATTCCACTTTCTCCAGTTTTGTCCATTTTATCAGCAATTTTCATTAGCGCTTCTGTCAGCGGCTTCATAGATAATTCTATACTTTCCGGCAATTTATTCGCTAAAACTTCACCTATTTTACTACTGATATCAATCGCAAGACTATGTAAAGAATTGCTAATTTCTTTCTGAATTTTGATGTCTTCATAAACCAGTTGTTCAACGCTTCTGTTTATTGTGAGCTCTTCAAATTTATGACAGATATCATCAATTGCGGTTATAATTTTATCGTAGTAATGTTTTTGCCACCCAGAAAAAGTAAGGCTACAAATAAGAGCGATAATCGAACTTGAGAATTTAGTGCTTGCAGCTCCCAGCAAATCTTGCAATGCCTTATCAGAAGACGCAGCCGTTCCACCAGATATACCGGACGAGGCGATGTTAAGTGCTATGACTATTCCAAAAAATGTTAGCAACAGACCGACGCCTATCAAAAGGTTAGGAATAGCAAAAAATAATCTTAGATTTACCGTGGGGGAAACTATCAGTTGTTCGTTAAAGTAATCATGCGCTCTTTTTGGAGAAATAATTTCTCTATGCTCATCATCAGCGATAATAGTTTCATCATATTCACCCCAACAATTCTTTACATAATTTTTGGATTCGAAGAAAAGCCTGATTTCTTCATATCGCTCAAAATAATCTTTTCTGTCTTTTATCTCGTATAGCTTGTTTTTTACATCATTTAAAGTTTGCAGAATTGGGCTTAACTTCTTTAAGTAGTTAAGGTATGAGCACCAAGATATAAGTATGAACGCAATTATTATTACTCCAATCGTTACTGGGTGAATAAAAATCTTAAGCTCTTCAATACCCAAAATTAGGTATAGCATAACCAGAACCACAATAATTACAGCAACTGAGCGATGTACAAAAAAACTGTGTAAAGAGTTTTTAACTCCAAAAAAATTGCCTAAGATTTTCATGTACAAATGTCTCTTTTTAATAAAATTTTAAAGCATTTCTATATTATAAATGCCGTTCAAACCCAAGCCATACTTAGATTTATTGTAAATTTCTGACTTAGATTAGATGTTTTAAATCTTAACTTAGTCATTTGCCTTTTCTTGTTTTAAAATCCATTTATCAATTTCAGCTTTACGAAACCGCCAAGCACCACCAATCTTAAAACCAGGAATCTTTTTTCCTAAAGCAAAGCGATAAGCCGTCTTTTCTGCTATCTTTAGATATTCAGAAAGCTCTTTGATTGTCATGATGTCGTTATTCGCACTCACAAGACTTTGTTTTAAATTGAGTAAAAATTCTTAGTAAAGATGTCTTTCAGAAGAATTTAATAGAAAATTGAGGAAATTGCAAGAAATTTCAGGAAGTTTGGGGCAACTCTACTTAGAAATATTCAAGAGTGATTTGAGAAGTTCAGTCATAGCAAAAGTATCAAGTTTGCAATAATTAGAAAGATCAACCATCAGCTTTTCTTCATCAGCCAATTTTCCTTGGATAAAATTGAGATATGCATTCATCGCTTCTGACCCATTGGCAATTTCCATTTCATCATAATTGAGATCGGTAAATGCGGGCAAAGCATATTTTATCGAATAAGAACTTTGTTGTTTTGGACTGTAAATTAACCGATTTTTGAATGGCTCCATCAAGTCAATCACTCGCATATTAATTGTCTCAAGATTTGCGGCATATTCAGGGAAATCTTTGGCAAGTTCAGTATTGCGCGATTTTTCAAACGACTGATTGTAAACAACAATTGAACCAGAATCTCCACACGCTTCAATTAGCTTTTTGACAAATTCTTTTCTTGGATCAGATTTTTCTTTGTGAAGATATTCAAAATGCTTGAGCTCGCCATTTTCAACTTCTTGAATGTGAAGCGAAAATTGAAAAGGAATCTGTTGATAGGGTCTTGTGCCATCAAAAATTGGAATTGCCGGCATAATAGTTTCGTAATCCAAAAAATAGAGCGGATATTGCAATTTTTTTAGCCAATTTTTGATTTTATCTTTTTGAATATGAGTTTTATTTTCTTGATAGCATTCTATGTCAATTACCTTGGCTCCACTTGGAAATAAATGCTGTGGAATATTTTTGATGTCGTAACTACCGATTTGCACGGCAATTTCTTCGGCTTTTTTGTTCTGATAAATATTAAAAATTGAGTATTTTGGAACTTCCTTCCAGCAATGATGTTGGTAATCGCAATCAAAGGGTTTAAAACACTTATCTCCAATTTTCATTTCTGGCTCTTCCGCGCCTTTTAAAACTTTCAGCAAATTGCTTTTGCACAAATCAACTGCACCCTGGTTTTCCAAAACCTGCTTTGAAATATCTTCAAATTTGAAAAATTTATGAGGATCAATTTCGCCCTGAAGAATGTAGCTGTTATCCACCAGCATCAGCAGGCATTTATCAATGTCATAGCCGGCTTTTGAAAAAACATGATACTGGAAAGACACGTCATCGATGTGATAATCTTTCGCGCTTGTGGAGCCTTTAACTTCAATCAAATTCCACTTACCAGAAACTTCACTTTTGCGCAGAATATCAATTCTGGCATGGCTGCCATCAGCTGCAATTATTGCCGTTGCTTCATAGATGATTTGATTGCCTTGGTTGATTAGCTCTTTCGTGAGATGAGCGGATTTTTCTATATCAAAATAACTATCTGCAGCTTTTTTTCCTTCAATAAAACACTTACTAGCCAAGTCGTTAATTTCATTTCCAGTGTCAAAAAGACTTTGCGCTTTTTCATCAACTGGCAGCTTTAAATCTTTACGAAAATTAGAAAACCAAAGAGCTTTTGGGCATTGTAAACCTTTGATGTAGGAGGATTTTGAGAGGGATATATAAGACAAATACATTACAGTGAGCTTTCTATTTTAAACTTTTCATACTCAAGTAAATTTGTATCGCTGCTATATATCTCTTTGACTTTTTTAAGAACATCACTTTCTGACAAATCCTTATCAATTTTTGAAGATAGCTTATTTATTGCAGAAGTCGGTATTCCATATTCGGCCAAAATGCTTAGATTATCACGAATAAAGTCATTTTCTATTTGGCTCGCATAGTAACTATAATTTCCAGGCTCTATATCATTTTCTTCGCAAACATATTTTTGCAATTCATTCATTACACTTAACCATTTTGGAACTTTATATTGGAACCAATGTCTTAAAACTTGAAAAGATTCAGTTATTGATTTTTGAAGTAATTCATCATCTGATAATTTAAATAATGCCTTACTATACTTATATTTTTGGAAATCTAAATCATCCCTTTTGTAGTCGTCTTTGAGTTTTTTTGTGGTTAAGCTATTTAATATTAATTCAATTTTTTCTTTATTTTCGTTTATCCAATCTCTATCAGACTTGTATTTTTCTAATTTATCATCAACTAACCAAGAAATTGATTGCTTGATTCCATAAAGATTTGTAACTCTTATTAAATTACCTAGAGTCATTGGCATGGTGGTCTCTCCATTTTTTAATAAATTATTCCATGCAAGAGACAAAGCATATGTAAGTTGTTGATATGTAGGTGAGGTATTCCATACAACTAAATCTGGTTTAATTTTAATATCAGATCTTAATTTATCTAAAATTATTTTTTGTCCATCGATCAAAACTCCATTTCTGTGAAATAATCTTCTTTCTTCCTCTGGAATAGACATTAACTCTTTATATTCTTGCGATTCTTTAGTTTTTAGCCTTATATCTTCCTCTTCTTGTCCAGCCGTTATTTCTTTTTTAACTGGATCTTGTTGATAAAAAGGAATGTCAACGATTGTCTCTTCTTCTTGTTTTTTAGGCGAAAGACTGAAATTAAATATTTTACCGATATAGTGAATCATCATTCTTCCAGAACGACCTTTGATATTTGAGTAATCAAAATAATCAATCAACGTCCTTCCTTTTTTGTCGTCAAAGAAAATTACATTTTTTGCACTTGTATTTACTCCTTCGATGATAGTTGAAGTACAAAAGATATATTTTAATTTTTTCTCATTAAAATAATCTATCACTGAAGAATTAATATGTTTTTGTAGAGCACCATCATTTATACCTATTTCAAAGCTCAGAAAGTTTATTAAATTCCATTTTGGATTTATGTGTTCTTTTATCCATTCTGCCAAAGGCAAATCCTTTGATTTTTTAATTCCTTTACTTTCTAAAAATAAACAAAACTTCTCTGCTAACTCCCTTACTCTCATAGGAGAAGAGCAATAAATAATACTTTGCTGATCATTTAAGCTTAGCAACAATTCAAATAATTTATTTTCTTTAAATTGAATAGCTTCTTTATAACCTTTTTTAGCATGATGAGAGGTCTTATCAAAAACTTCTTTATTTTCTGAATAAATATCTTCAATTTTATTTTCAATTAAAGAGTAATTTGTTTTGTAAAATTCAGCATTAAAAGTTTTTGCAAAACCTTCTGATATATTGTCAATATTAGGGCCAAGTAAATAAAATTGAGGTAAATTCTTAAGCTCTAAGCTTTTTTTTATGGAACTGCTTTTATTCTTTAACAGTCTATAAAAAGCATTATTCAAAACATCCGATCTTTCGTCATCTCTTTTTGCGCTCAATTTGTAAAATTCATCTATTACAAAAAAATCTATTTGCGGTAAATCTTTATATTCCATAACTCTTTCCGCTGTAAGTAAAAACAAATTACCCTTTTCCTCTGATGCCTCTTGCGATGTTCTTACAATAATTTTGTAGTTTTCCTGATATTTTCTTAGTTTTTTCCTAGTTTCATCGAGTAAAGCAAGGGTTGGTTGAATAACTACGATATTTTTAAACTTGTTACTTGCTACCATCTCTTCAATTAAGAGACTTTTGCCAAAGCTTGTTGGAGCGCTAACAATAAGATTTTTTCCGCTATCTAAAATATTTTTTAAATGTTTTTGCTCTTCGTGAAAATATTTATCTCTTAAATTTTCAGACAAATGGCAACCTTTTCTAATTTCTCCAGCTAAATTATTAAATTTTAGTTTTTCTTTTTCCTTTTCTAAATATGGATAAAATCCTGCTGATTCTATTAAGTCCGTCCAAATTTCAACCGTTTCACTCGGAATTTTTTGCCAGTTATCTAAAACATAAATTATTATCTTTCTTCCATTTCTTTCATCACTTCTAAGTAAAATTGAAGTGGTTTTTGCAAAAGAAAAACTATCATCTATCGAAATAGAATCTTTATTATCGATCGCTGATATTATTTCTTCAAATTCCATAATTTACGAATTTTGCTGGTGATAAAGTTTTGTATGCAATCTTTTTACAAGCTCTTTTTTGCATGGGACTGGAAAAAGCATAAGAACAATATTTAAATTTGTTGAAATTGGTTCTCCTGAATTTTTATATTTTTTCTTTAATTTTTCTAATTCTTCATCAAAGGTACTTTTTAAATTATCTATTTCTGATTTATATTCTGTTTTAAATTTTTCAGTTCCTTCATCAGTGTTATCTTTGAATACTCTTGAGGTATAGGTACATAAAAGAGGAATAGTTACAGATTTGAATAAATCTTGCATTTTACCTTGGTCAGTTTGGAGTTTATCAAGCTCAGAAAACCAATAATCTTTTTCTTGTAAAAATTGTTCATATTCATCTTTTGTATTTTTATCTGCATAATCTTCAATTTTATGAAAACTATCTGACTTTTTGCCAATCAAAACAAATTCACGTTCTAAAAAATCTTTTTTAAAATGTTCTTCTATATCTCCAATAAGTGCTTTTACTCCATTTTTTCCATCTTTATAAAGTTTTGATTCCCCCAAATATAAAGATTTTTCCTGACTCTCTTTAATACAATTTCCAATATGTACCGCATCAAACCCATGAACCGTCATACCATCGCTGTCTTTAAAGTATATTTTTGAAATAAGTGGAGAAGTTTTTATAAAATCTCTTAAAATGAGATGTAAGATTATCTCTCCAAATTCACCTCTATTTAAATATTTGCCCTCAATATCATCTTCATATTCAGAATTCTCATCAACATATTTTTTTTTAGCTTGTTGAAAAGAGTTTACATTTGAATTATTAGAAATTTTATAAATAGACTTAGCGGCCTCAATAAGAAGCCTCCTATGTTTTTCACGGTTACTCCCAGCTGGATTTATGCCTTTATGGAATCCGAATGAAAATTCTACAATTTTGTCAAGAATTGAATCTACTAAATCATCATATCTAAAAGAATCAAAATCAAAACCCACAAAATAGGCCTTCAAATCTGCATTTGATATATGCTCTGTTATTACATTTTGAGAATTAAATACCGAATTAGACATATTGAGAAATGATATTTTTATATATTGATTTTCTTTTTGCAGATTCTTTTTGTTGTTTCTAATAACTTATTTACATCCTTCGCCAAAATCTCTAAATCTTCTTTTGAAAGCGTAAGAGCCAAAAAGAATAATCTTCTCAACATCTTTACAGCTTTTTCTGAATTGCAGCAATGATCTTTTGCAATTTAGTCCTGCTTATTTTGTGGAAGATGTTTGAGCGAAGGTTTCATGAGCTATGCGTTATTTATTTATATTCTCTAAGATTAGATAACGGACATAAAAAAACAACTTTCAAAGCACTTTTTAGCTCTAGAGAAGTAACCACTGACTTAAAAAGAAGACTCGAACTCGCGGCGAAAAAAGTTCGCAAATAGATTCACCTCCCTCAATCAATGTCAAACTGCGAACTTCACGGTATATTTGAAATAGGTCTTAAAGCCTTTATCCGTCTACATCTCCAAAACAGAGAAAAGTTCGCAAATTGGGTAGCGCCCTTCGCTACTTTTATCGATTCTCTTAAAACTAAAAAAATTCTTGCCATAAAATCTCTTTTTAGCAATAATAGCTCAATCGGGAGTTGGGCAGAATAAAATACCTTTTCAGGAAATATGTTCCAACACGCCGGGTTTGCGTGGTGGTGACTCCCGATGTTTATTTATGCTATTTCTTTAGCGATTCGTAGATACTTTTGTTAATAAAATAGAACTCTTCCCTACTCTCTTTATCCATTTTAATTATCATCCCGTGTTTGCTCATAAAGTTTGCAACACCGATATCTTCTTTTGCTGGCCTGCTCCAAATCTCATCCACACCTTTTTCTTCAAAGGCAATTTTAAATAATTTTTGTAAACACAAATTACCAATTCCATGATGCGGCTTTAAAACATGAAGTGCTAAGTCTAGCTTTTTATCTAAGGTTGTTTCATCGCTGATAATAACAAGAGCCCCTCCACCTAAAACCACATTGAATTGATTTTGAAAAACAAAATATCCAAGACCGGTTTCTTCCAAATCTGAAGTAATAATTTGGTAAAGTTCTCTTAAAATTTTTTCCCGTTCTTCAAAGCTAAAAAACCTGTCGATCGCTAGTTGCGTAGGACTCTCTTCGATAACTTGCTTCATAATTTCCTCTGGCAACTTCACATCTGGATCATCAGAAAGAGTTAATGTGATTTTTAACTCAAAAGTGTCACAATAATTTTTCAGCGCCGACATATCAAAACGACTAGCAATAAACCAAGAATTAAAAATCACATTCTCATTGGTGATAATTTTTTTAAAAACTTGGTAGTGTTCATCATTATTTTCCGATAGCAATATTGCGATCAAATCAGATTCTTTAACAAAATTTTCTTCTTTTTCTATTGCCGTTTCACGGCTTTTTGTAGAAGGATTAACAACTGTTTTTACTTTAGAACTTCTTAAGGTTTTTTTGTTCTTTTTTTCCATATCTATGGCTATGATTTAGTGGTTAAAATAACCAAACCAAAGTTTTTGGACAATGTGGTGAATCGTCCAAAAACCCACAGGACCAACACGCCTGCAATGGTTTAGCGCAGTGGTTCTTGTTACTTCAAATAAGGAAATTCCAAAATGAATTCACTTCCCTTTCTCTCTTCTGATTTAACTGATATTGTTCCGTTTTGTAGCTCGACTAACTGCTTTGTAATTGGCAATCCAAGACCAAAAGAATCAACGATTCCTGAATTTGGATTTTTAATTGTCTGATATTTTTCAAATGCTGTTTTGACTTGAGCTTTAGTCATTCCAAAACCCTGATCTGCAACACTAATTTGCAGTATTTTTTTCCCATCTTCAGAAATGTTTTTGGCAGAAACTGTGATTTCAGTATTTTCTTGGCTGTACTTAACTGCATTCGAAACAAGATTTGCCAAAATTTGCTTCATGCGCTTCATATCTAACTTGATAATACTAACATCATCTGCGATTTGCATTTTTAACCTGATTTTTCTTCTAAGCGAAAGATCGTAGTTTAACTTGATAACGCGCCTTATAAGTTCTTGAACATTAATCTCATGATTTAAATCAACAGAAAAGTTACCGGATGATATTGAGCCAACATCCAAAAGATCTTCTACAATCTCACTCAAATCATTTGCGGCTTGATTGATCTCCATAGCATAGTCTGCGCATTCTTCTGCCAGTTTTGGATTTTTAACCTCTTGCCTTAAAAACTCCGAAAAACAAATTATTGCGTTCAGAGGATTTTTAATCTCATGTATTATTGAGTTAATAAAGTCAGATGATTGAAAACCTTTTGATTTCCGTGATGATTCCTCTTTAAAAGAAACATCAAAAGAATTTTGATCTAATTGCATGATTTGCATAATTTTTTCATAAAACTTTATAAAAGGTAGTAATTAAAAATAGTAATAATTACTAATTTTTACAACGCAAGATATTTAGCGACATTATTTATTTCTTGATTATTCGTAATCGGAATTTATATTTTTCTTAAATTATTTAGTAATAATTACTAATTGCATATGACGAAAAAAAATACTATTGCAGCATTAAGAGTTAAACATGAGCTAGAAGGTCAATTTTTGACTGGTGTAAAGCTATCAGAAATGACTGGCATACCTTATCATGCCATTGCTAATATACTTTCTGGGAAAAGTAGCAAAGTAGAAAAGCTAGATGTAATAGCCAAAGCTCTAGGTAAGCCTCTTGCCTATTTTTTAAGCCCCGATTCAGAGAACAATAATTCAAAAGAAGAAAAACTATCTTATGACGGCGATCTTCATTACAAAGTACTCAAAACAATAAGCGATCTTTGTAAAAACACTAAAATTAATCTTACAAAAAACAAAATGGATGAGCTGGTAGACTTTGTTTATCCAAGGTTAAAAAAAGATGATCCTGACGATCTGATAAAGACGCAAACTGAAGCTCTCGTGAATTACATAATAAATAAAAGACCAAAATGATATAACCTCATAAAATATACATCGCGTTTTTGACTTTTAGATTAATCTTGTTAATAGTAGGTGCTGCTCTCTCCTTAAAACAAGATTTTAGTCTAAATGAATGAAGATATTAGCGATCTGTCTTGCCATTACTGCAGCCATAACACTTTTGACTTCGTGTGGTAATTTTAACAGTTGGCAAAAATCAAACAGAAAAACAGTAACTATTGGCTCTGGTAGTAAAAGCGCAATGTTTTACCCAGTTACAAGCGCTATATGTGAGGTTTTTAATAAATATAACCAAGACAGAAGCGTAATTTGTAAACCAGCTTTAAGCAAAGGTGCGGAATATAATCTAGAAGCAATAGAGAGTGGCGAATTTGATATAGGTATTGCGCAGGCAAATCTTCAACATGATGCTTACAATGGCTTAGGCAAGTTTAAAGGAAAGCCCTACAAAAATTTACGCACACTTTTTCGCATCCATGATGAATATCTGACTATTATTGCAAAGAAGAATTCAAATATAAAAAGTTTTGCTGATTTACGCGGTAAAAAAGTTAATATTGGCAATCCTGGATCTGGCAGCAGAATATTATTTTCGGAAATGCTTAATAGACTTGGATGGAAATTAAGCGACTTTAAAGAAGTTTATGAAGAATCTGGATCAAATATAAATAAAGTTCTATGCGTTCCTGGCAAAGCCGATGCTGCTATTTATATAGTTGGACATCCAAATGAAAGCTTTGCAAAGATGATCAACGAGTGCGATGCAAAACTTGTAAGCTTATCAGACAAAGAAATTGAAGATTTTATCAAGCTTTCTCCGAAAGAGTTTAAAAAATCTTTCATACCCAAAAACACCTATGAGAAATCTCAGGAAAGAGTTGTTACTTTTGCATCAAAAACAATATTAACAGCCTCGACAAATCTTGATAAGGAATTTGTTAGCAATTTTGTCAGTATTATCTCTGAACACAAAGATGAGCTTATAAAAAAACAGCCATCCCTGAGTGTTATTGATTTTTCTTTAGAAGATGATCACGACCTTGCTCCATTGCACGAAGGTATAAAGAGTGAGAGAAAATTATGAGAACAACAGCTGGTTTTGCATCAAAATTTTTAAGTAAAAGGCTTTTAGAAGGACTTCCGCAGCCACAAAGCGTTACTTTCTCAGCAAGAAATTTCTCTTCTTCAAAAGAAAAACCAGATCTCAATATATTGTTTTTTTGTCCAAGAAATGAAAATCACTTTCAGAAATTCGGTAAAGATTATCCTGATTTAATTCACCAAGCGCAACCTAAGTCAATTTCTATTTCAGATATTGCTCACAATCCTCAAAATAACGAAACGGCAATAAGATCTTTGCTCGGCAAGAATGTTTCTCCATCCCTAATAATTCCTCATCTAGTTCTGATTGGCCACACAAAACAAGAAGCTGATGATAAAATAAATTTTTTTAGAGATAGTGGCATAAACTCCATCATAGTGATTCGTGGAAATCCAACAACGGTGAAAAAAGACATAAGCTACATGAGACACCCTGAAGGCTATGAAGACACGCCTCAATTGATGTCTAGAATAAAAGAATTACACCCACAAATGAAAATAATTGTGGCCGCCTATCCAAGCAAACATCCTTACGCTCGTAGTATGACTGAAGATATGGATGAGCTAAAAAGAAAAGTAGATCACGGTGCTGATATGATTGTAACTCAGCACTTTTTTGATAATACTGTGTTTCTTGGATTCTTGGAAGAATGTGAAAAAAGAAATATAAAATTACCAATGATACCAAGCATTATGCCACTTGGAAACCCTAAATACCTCTTAAATTTTAGTAAATCTGCAAATGTAGATATTCCAGTGGAAGTTGCTCAAATATTATTTCGCAAAGGAGGAGTAACAACAGAAAGTGAAAATATCGAAGACAAAGAAGTTCGCGCCAAGGCTGTAGAATATACTGCAAATCAAATTAGAAGTTTAGAGGAATTGAAGTTGCCACAAATTGATCGAATCAATACCTATGCCGCTAATAATATTCCATTTTTAAAAGAAGTTTTATCAAATCTAGGAGTGATAAATTCTTTAGAAGAATCGAAAGGTGGCGGAAGAGCTTAGTTATTTTTAAAGTTGTTATAAAATCTTACCGATCCTTTATGTAATGGTATTGCATTAACTTCCCTACTAAATAACTGAGTATCCATTAGAGCTGGATTCTTTGCTTGAATTTCCGAATAATGTTCCACCACAATCTTAACAAAATTATACACTATTTCTTCATCAAGATTTGAATCTGTTGTTAACAATAGCTGTGATGCGAATGTATAAATATCCTGTTTTTGATTTTCATAAGTTCCCTTTTTTATGACAGCTGGATATATATGACGAAAATTATCTATATAGTTTTCGATCTCTTTTCTTGAAAAACTTATCATTTTTACACCGCACTCAGAAAGAGTTCTCTCAAAAATATTGTTTGGATGTCCAATTAAATATATTGCTGCATCAATTTTTTTACCACAAAACAGATCGTGTATTTTATCAGTTGGTTCTTCGTGAACTGCAGCAAAATCTTCGTTTTTCCATCCAGCTTCCGCGAATAACCTATCAACTAAAATTCTACTTCCCGACCCTTTATTTCCGATATAAACGCGCTTCCCCCTAAAATCTTTTAAACTCTTAATTCCCGAGCTTTGCCCAACAATCATTGTTAGATATTCATTATGCAGTCCAAATAAAGATCTTAAATTTCTGTACGATTTTCCAGCAAATATACCAATTCCATTGTAAGAATTATAGGCCATATCCGCTTTTATCACTCCAGTGCTATATTTTTTAGAATAAATGCCTTCAAGATTTTCTTCGGATCCAGCGGTTGAGATTACCTCACATGAAACGCCAGCATTCAGATTATATTTATTATAAGTTTGACATACCGAGTGCATAATAGGATAAGCCAAGGCATTAACACTTCCCGTACCAACTGTAATAACTTCTTTGTTTTGGGAAAATGATGATGAGCCGAATGCTAAAAATGATACAATAGCAAGAATTATCGTGGTAAATCTCATAAATTATTGGAAAGATCTCAATTATATAATGTACCATTCTCAGCTTCCTTTCAAAGAACTCTTTGCTCTTTTCTAAAGCTGATGGTTAAAAAAATTTTTAAAACGAAATTTAAAGTATCGACCGATTACCTAATAGTTTTAACGGTTATCACACTAGGTATTGCCCTGCTTTCAACCATCCTTGGTGTTTTTACCTATAAAAATAACATATCCTCAAAGCACAACTTACTAGAGCAAAATGCTTTAAAAGCGGAAGCTGTAATATCGGAAATTATAAACGAACATCACTGGCAAATTCGTTCTATTGCTGACAAGATAATGAAATCAGATGGTAGCATACAGCATATTAACCAAATTATTTCAGAGCAAAATAAATTCGACACCAATTCCAATTTTGATCAGTTCCTGAATCAAAAAGACCTATTTTGGGTCAATTCTGATGATGAAATTGTTATAAAGAACAAACTTGGTATACTTGAATTCCCTCAAAAAATTTCAAAATCATATGAGGTTTTCAATGCAAAAGAAGAACCTTGGAGATTAAATATTTCAAGGGATTTGCCATCTTCTAAAAATGATTACAGCTTAATTCTTACTAGTTTTGGCGTTACTGATGCTAATGGAAAATATCTAGGATCGATTGTGTCTTCCATTGATGTTAACATGATACAGAACGCTCTGATAAAACAATTTTATGAGCTAAAAGATAGTAGAATTGTTGTTCTTAGCTCGTATGACAATAACGTGGTTTTCCAATCAGAATCATCAGAGCAGCTTTCAGATCAAAAATTCTTTACTCACAAACTTGGCAATTTGGATTATACAAAAGATCAAAATGATTTCTTGGACGATGATATAGAAAACAGAGAAATTAGATTCAGCTATTACAAAAAATTATCAAATTACCCTTTGGTAGTTTTGTCTGGCTATGATCAAAATTTATATAACCAGCATCTAATCAAATCTTTATTGAGAGCAATATATCCTGGCATTCTAGTTGGAACTTTTTTGATTGTAGTTTTGTTCTTATTTTATAAAAGAATCGTTCAACCAGTGAACCATCTTGCCTCAATCGCGAAGAGAATTGGTAATGGAAATGAATTTTCTGAAATCAAATTTCCAAAGATTAATTCACCAGAAATATTCTCTCTCGCCAAAACATTAATCAGAATAAAAACTCAAAAAATCAAAGAACAAAAACACTATTCAGAACTCAGTAAAACAAAGGATGCATTAGAAGAAGCGGTAGAAGTGATCAAGAAATCTGATCTAGCTCAAATAGAAATAATAAAACACATCAAAGAAGACATAACAAAAAACACATCTCAGGTTTACGCCACTTTAAAAATGTTAAAACATAACATCGAAAAAACTAATAATCCCGAAAGCGGAATTAACCTGTTTTTAATAAAAAATCTTGAACAGGGCATCCAAAATATTACAAAATTTGCTACCGACGAATTAAACAAAGAATATACCGATATCAGAAACATAATCAGCCGCGCTGTTATGTCTCAAAAGAAGGAAATAAAAATGAAAAATATAAATTTTAATGTGATCTATGACAAAAACACTCCAAAATCAGTATTTGTAGATAAAGTCAGGCTAACACAAGTAGTTTCGGCCGTATTACAAAAAACCGTAGCTCTCTTAGATTCAGAAAACTCTTTTGAAATACAGGTAAAACAAATAGTACGAAACAAAACCAAACAACTCTCTATCAGCATCGTTGATGATGGAATAGGAATTGGCTTTAAAGACTACATTACCAACGCTAAACAAATTGGAAAAAAAGAAGAAACATCAATTAACGGAATAGATATCTCAGTAGAAACAATAGAAGATTTAATCAAGCTTCACAAAGGAGAAATACTGTACAAAAATCAAATTCAAAAAGGATCAATAACTACAATAATAATACCTCACATCAAGAAGGTAGACAAAATTACTTTTTCAAATAATAATTATAAATCTGACAATGTAATTCCTTTTCCAATACAGAACAAAGATCAATGAATAAATTCTGATGCCACAAGATAAAGATGAAATAAAAGATGATCTAGATTTAAGACCAGTTGATGAAAAAATAGCAAACCAAATTACCCAAAGATTCGGACAAGTAGCAATAGGAATACAAACCTTGATGAATGGCTTACAAAGACAAGCCATGACAAATTTAGGCACATTAAGCTTTTATAGAAACTCAATCAATCCTTCCAAAATCACCCTCTCAAATCTGACTGACGGTTTGGGCTCTAGGCTTCTTTATCAAGGGATTTCAACATATCCTTCTTTGCTGGTTAGAAGCTATTTAACTAATGAAACCAATACTCCTAAATTCGCCATTAGCCTCGCTTCTTGTGGCACAGAGACTCTTCTTGGAGTTGTTCCGGAAGTTAATAGTTCACGAAAAACACTTGCTAAATTAGGAATAGATATTTCACGACAAGATTTGCTCCCTGCTGCTTCTAGAGTTTTTATTCCTTATTTATGTAGAAACGCTTTAGCATGGACCGCCATAAATAGCAATTCCAATGATAGCATCCCTAGCAAACTTGCTCATGGGGCTTTAGCGGGATTTTCATCAAGTTTTTTTCACAATATTGGTAATAAAGTTATCGAGAATACACCTGGTAAAACTTGGCAAGAAACTGCTGAAATAGTTATTCAAGAAGTTAAACAAAAACCATTGAGTTTTTTCAATGGGGCATCTTTTAGAGCAGCTTCAATAGCTGCAACGGCACTCTTCCTAGCTCCAGAAGCAACAAAACGCATTGAAAATGCTTGTAATGAGATAGCGCAGTATTTTTTCGAAGGATTAAATCCATCTACTTCTCCAAAACCTGAAAAAATTGGAAAGATGCTAACTAAAACAAAAGAACGAAAACAATGAGAAGCCTTATATCAAGATCATTAAGAGCCAATAATCCATCACTTTTGATTTCATCGACATGGCAATTAGCTGGTCGTCAATTCGGATCGTTGGCAAAAGATAGATTAACTGATTATGAGAAAGAAACTTTTAGTACTTTTGTTGAAGGAGAATCGCTAGATCCATATAAAGACTACCTTTCTGTACAAGAAAAATCAGGAGAAATTTTAGAAGAAATTTTATCTCCAGAATTGAAAGATAATTTGAGAGGCTTTGGATCTCGCGGAAGATCTGTTTTTTTTCTGCAAAACTGCCCAACCATTGGAAATGGCAAAATATTACCTCAAACCCCTCCCCTAGCTCCACCATCATCTCAAAGATCAAAATCTAAAGATAATGTTAGTGAATATTTCATGCTTGGAATATCCGGTTTACTTAAAGCTGAACCATATCTGATCGAAAATGTTAGAGATGGAACAGTTATAAATCAGATTATTCCAACCAACGCTTATTCAAACTCTGGATCAGGATATAAAGTTCCATTTGGTTTTCATAATGAAGTAGTTCATGAACCGAAAGTTCCCGATTTTTTTCTTTTACTTGCTCTTCGAGGCAACCCTTTAGCAAAAACAAATTACTGCTTTCTTGATGATATAATCAGCGTTCTTCCACCACAAATTTTAGAAGAATTAAAAAAGCCAAACTTTCTTATGAAAAGTGGTGATGCTGCAATTTTCAAAGAAGCTAAAGAATTTAGATGTCCAATCATCACAACCGATAGTAATGGCACTCAAAATATTAGGCTTAATACCGCACCAGGAAGATGTGAAGGTTTAAATGAAGAAGCAAAAATTGCTCTTAAATACTTAAACGAATGTCTTACAAGAGATGTTCCAATTCACGGAATTACCTTGCAAGATGGCGAGATGTTAATTATTGAGAATGGTACAACTCTGCATGGTAGAACTGAGTTTGAAGGTGATAGGTGGGTGCAAAGGATGAATTTAAATCAAAAAGCTTCTTCTTCAACAAAAAACCAAGTCAGGTGAAATAGCAAAATACATAAAATTTTTTATCTGCGGTTTCCTCTTTTGCGCGTTGGTTTTTTATTGGCTTTAATAACTTCATCAATTGAAGAAAATTCAACAATATTTGGTTCAACTGATTTAACAATTTTCTCAAGCCCACCAAAGACCATTTGTAACTTCAAAAAAGATTCTAAAGAAATTAGTCCTTTTTGCTCAAATTTACGTAAAGTTGGTAAAGCAACACCAGAACGCTCCGCTAAACCTTGCTGAGTTAGCCCAATTTGCAACCTCTGTAAACGGACATTTTCGGCAATCTTTTTTTGTGCTTCTGCGACTGTGGTAAGTGATAACATTGTATTATATATATTCTAAAAGTAGAGATAAGTAATATCATGATGTTAATTTTACTTGAACTTAAGTCAATGGATTATACATTATTAGCACACTTGCTTCATAATCTTTAAAAATAATTATCCAAACTCGAACATCTAGATGCCAAAGACTCTTTATATCATAGGTAACGGATTTGATAGGCATCACGAACTTGATTCCAGCTATGACTCTTTTGCTTTATTTCTAGACACAAGACACTCTGAAATTTACGAGTTACTAGTTAAATATTTCCCTCTACCTGATGTCGGTTTTATCAATAACTATTATACTTCTGATAAATATAATCTTCCGTATAATCTTTGGGCAAATTTTGAGAGAGATTTAGCTACGTTAGATATTGAGACGATAATAGAGGATCATTCTTATTTGGCTGAGAATTCTGGAAGTGATGATTTTAGAGCTGGAGATTGGTACTCTTGTGAAAGTGAAATTCATAAGATTGTTGAAACACTCACCACAAAATTAGTCGAAGCATTCAGGGAGTTTATTCTCGCTATAAATTTTCCAGATGAAGTGAAAATTAGGAACAAAATTCTAGCATTGGAGAAGAATTCAATTTATCTTAGTTTTAATTATACAAATACTCTTGAAAGATATTACTCTATAAGCCCAAACAACATTCATTACATACATGGTAAAGCGTCCAATCCGGATGAAGAAATTTATTTAGGACACGGAGTTAATCCTGAAGAATTTGAAGAAGAGGAGGAAGACGTGCCAGAAGGATTAGATGATGATCAACTAGAGAAAGGTAAGTATCACCACTCCTATAACGAAGTGAAAAAAGCGGCGATCAACTATTTTAAAAGATCGCACAAACCTACAGAAGAAATAATAAAACAGAGCACATTTTTTGATAATATAAAAGATGTAAATAGGGTAATTATTTTAGGACATTCATTATCCGAAGTTGATCTACCATATTTCAGAAAGATCGTTCAATCTTTAAGCTTCTATATGATTCCTTATAAAATCTCTTACTATTCCGATGAGGAAAGTCAATCTCATTTAAATACAATGCTCTCGCTTGGATTAAACGAAAGACAAATTGATATTATTAAAATCAACGCAATATGAAATTCTTAACAAATACTAAGGTCATAATCAATTTATCCATAATTCTCACAACATTGTCAGTTGTTTATTTTCTTGTGGTTACAGCAAATATTCAAAAAAGAGAAGCGAATATAAAAGATGAAGATAGAGCTAGGTTTGATTCTTGTCTGTTGAACTCAGAAGAAAGTTACTTAAAAGAATGGAATTCACAGTGCGCAAGCCAAGTGTGATACTTTGCCAGGATTGGTGGCAATGAGAGTAAATGATGAACTGAAAGAAAATAAATTGAGCTGTGCAAAGCTCTATCGGTAGTTTAAATAAGCCCTTTTTTTTCTATGCACAAACCAATGTACAAACCCGATTATGGAAAAGATTAATCCGCTAAAATCAAAGCTTCACGGCACTTGTTCAAATCCAGCCCCCGCAACCATCTTCCTTTTCAAAGAAATCTAATAAAGTCCGATAGAGCTAAACACGCGCGGCTTTCCCCCATTTCTCCTGTCCAAAGAAATCCAGCTAAATTCGCCTGAATCCAAAAATTTTCCATGTACAAAACCATGTACAAAAATGCACATAAGAAGAAATTTTAGTTCCATTTAAAACCTTCCCAAGCTATGATTCTATTGGTTATAATACTAATTTAACTTCCTAATTGACCACTAATATTATTTAATAAATAATCCTGTCTCAGATTTTTTATTAACTTTATTGGTCTTAATTTATGAACAAAATTATTGAATTAAACGAAACATTAAT